>Ga0181537_10002180_pt1 | contig 17412 bp, 17 predicted proteins | sample PEATcosm2014_Bin_39_FD_119765 | JGI IMG/M metagenome (GOLD analysis project Ga0181537, IMG submission 119765) | Peatland microbial communities from MTU Mesocosm Facility, Houghton, MI, USA - PEATcosm2014_Bin23_10_metaG | ecosystem: Environmental > Terrestrial > Soil > Wetlands > Peat | place... | reverse complement strand
GGTTGCGGCGCTTTTGGGCTGCACCTTCGTTGCTCACTCCTTACAGAGCTACGGCTATGCTCGTCGCTCGCGCCTCGGTGCAGCCCAAAATCGACTCGCAACGCGGCCTTGCCCTATTTTGAAGGCACGCCCTTGATCGCAGCTCTGGCAACGGGCACAAAAAAGCCGCCTCGCGCCGGGTTGGACCCGACTCGAAAGCGGCGATTTTGCCAAGCCTAAAGGCTAGTAACGGTTGCGACCGCCGCCACCGCCGGAGCGCCCGCCGCTGGATTCACGGCGGGGACCGCGCGCTTCCATCGGCTTGGCTTCGTTGACCGTCAAGTCACGGCCGTCGTGGTTCTGGCCGTGCAATGCGTCGATGGCCTTCTGGCCTTCTTCGGCGCTGCTCATCGTGACGAAACCGAAGCCGCGGGGGCGGTTGGTTTCACGGTCCATGATGAGGTTGGTCTCGGAGACCGTGCCGTATTTGGAGAAAAGACTGTTCAGGTCCTGTTCGGTGGTTTGGAAGGAAAGATTTCCTACGTATAATTTCATACTATTTTTGTTTTCTGTTTTTGAGGTTGCGACCTCACGCCGACTTTTTGAAGAGCGCGCATGGGCACGCATGAAATACCGTTGGGAGCGATCAGGAAACCTGAGAACTACTACTTGGCTTCAGAGAGAAGCGATGGATCGATTGGCCATCAGGGTCGCACCGTTCCACAAAGAGTCAAGGTATACTTCCGGCTATCGTTTTAGGCCCCGTTGATCGGGGAACTGTCATGGACGTGGGCGACCCACAGAACAATGCCCAGGATGATGCAGAGCAGCACAATAAGACCGAAAACAAGAATCATGTCGCGCTGGCGCTGGCGGGCGAGGTTCCGGCGGCGGGCGGGAGCGGGGTCGGTCTTGCGTTCGTGCCGGCCATCCTCTTCCATCCGCCAGACGGGAGGCTCGGCGCGTTTGATCGGGTCGGAAGCGCCATCGCCTGCGCCCTGCAGTTGTTCCCTCAGCCGTTCGCTTTGCTCGGCAAGCAGGCGCTCCTGTTCCGCCAGTTGCCGTCGCCGGGCGGCCAGCGGGTCAGGATCGTTGCGCTTCCACGGCATGACGGCAAACTATCCGAAACTTCTGCCGAGGTCGATGGCTACCTGTTAGGGCGTGGTGGGCGGAGTTTGGACGGGTGCCGTTGGATACTTCGGCATTTGGCCGTTGCTGACATCGGGCGCGGGGCTGGATAAAGCGGGAACGATGCCGCCGGGTGTTTCGGACGTGGGAACGGGCTTTTCCGTCACCGTCGTCGTGGTGGTTGTGGTCGTCCTGGTCGAGGAGCCGTTCTTGGAGTTGTAGGCGGTGGGGCGGATGGTCACGGTCGTGGTGTCCATCTGCGGAGCAAGCGCCTGCGGGGACTGAGGCGATTGTCCCGCCGTGCCGGTGGCCGTTTCCTCCGCCTCGCGGCCAAGGATGGTCCTTTCCTTCGCTTCTTCGTTCACCTCAATCTGGTCGGCATCTGTCTCGACCACGGAGGGTTGAATCATGATGATCAACTCATCACGTTGCTTGTTTTTTGTGGTGTCCTTGAAGAGGTAACCGAGGACGGGTATATCGCTCAACCAAGGCACTCCGCTGGTGTCGCGCGTTGTGCTGTCGGTGATGAGTCCGCCGATGACGACGGTCGATCGATCCGGGACGGTTATTTCGGTGTTGATTTCCTGGGTGTTGATGATCGGAACTTCGTTGCCGCTGATGTCCACATTTGCGCCCAAGCTGTTATTGGTCTGGCGAATTTTTAGCGTGACCTCGCGGTTGGAGTTGATGAGGGGAATGATTTCCAGGTCGAGCAGCACATCCTCGTAAGCGATGCTGGAGGTGGTGGTCAGATTGGTGCTGGTCCCGGAAAAACCGGAGGTGGTGCTGCTGGGGACGGGCACCTGGCTGCCGGAGGCAATGGTCGCCAGGGTATTATTCGTGGTGTAAACGCTTGGGTGGGAAATAATCTTGAAGCGATCGGTGGTTTCGAGCGCGCGCACGTAGGCGTTCAGCGTGCTGCCGATGGCACCGTAGAGTGTCAGGCCAGCGGGCAGGGGAAAGCCCGAGGCGCTGGTCAGGCTGCTCGGTTCCGGAACAAAGCCCGTGCCGCTCGTGCCCAAGGCCTGGCTCGAATTCACGTTGCTGCTGGCGAGGCCACCCGAACCGACCTTCTGGAACTTTTGCAGGATATCGATGCCGAATTCCTCTCCTTCCGAAACGGTCAACTGCCCGATGACGGTGGCGAGGGAAACCTGCAGCGGTTTGAGATCGAGTTTATCGATCATGTCGAAGACGCGGGCGACTACATCCTGGGAGCCGAAAACGATGATGGAGTTGGAACGATTATCGGCCATCAGCCTCGTATTGCCGATGATGACAACGCTGGGGGCATTATTCTGGGCCGGAGCCGTCAGCGCCGGAGTGATCGCGGCGGCGGATCCCGATCCGCTCCCACCCCCGCCGCCTGCGGCGGCGGCCGGCGCAGCGGCGCCTCCACCCGTTGTCGTCGTGGTTCTATTTTGAGCCGCAGCCACGTCCTTTTGGGCCTGGGCTTCCTCAGCCGTGCCTTGGGCGAGCTCGGATTCGAGTGCGGGCAGGATATCCTGCGCCGAGACGTATTTGAGCGGACGGCGTTGCGGCACCATGAAGGTGTCGGGCATGTCCAACTGGGCGACCATTTGCTCGAGGAAGGGCATGTTGACGGGACGGGAGACCAGCAGGATGCGGTTGGAGCGCAGGTCGGGGAGGATTTGCGCGGAGCCGGAAATGAGATTGCGTTCGTTGGAGAGCGGTTCGTTGTTGCCCAGGCCAGGCGGGACGATGACGGCACCCCCGGGGCCGGCGGGAGTGAGGGGAGCGCCCGTGGGCCCGACTCCCAGAAGCTTGTTCAGGCTATCCGATACCGTTTGCGCGTCGGCGCGATTCAGTTGAACCCATTCGCTGGTCACCTTCGCCGGCGGCACATCGATGAGTTCTTTCAAGGCGATCAACTGGCGGATGACACTGACATTTTCCGTGAGCACGACAGCCTGGGCGGAAGGCGCCGGCGTATAGAATCCATAGGTATGCACGGGCGCGGTCTGGGTGAAGATGCCGACGGCTTCCTGGGGATTGATATAATCGAGCGGCATGAAATAGCTGACGACCTGGTCGTCCGTCGGGAGATCGGCCGCGTTGGCGTAGACCTTGATGCCTTCACTGCGCGGGTTTTTGTTCGTGCCGACGGTGACAACTTTGAGGTTGTGCTCGTCGACCGGAATGATGGCCACGCCGTTCAAAAGGAGGGTCGCCTCGATCATCTTGAGCATGTCGGCTTTGCTCAGGCCGCTGGCGTTGAGGCTCACGGGAGGCACGCCGCTCAAATTGGCGTCGCGGATCAGGTGCATGCCGGAGAGCTGTTCATAAAGATCGAGGATGGTGTTAACGGGGGCGTTTTGATAATTGGAGGAATTCGTGTTGCTCTGATCGGTGTCCTGGGCGCGCGCCGTGATGCTGCCGCCACCAAGGAAAATGAAAAGAATCGCGATGAGGAATAATCCTCTGGAGATTGCAATAGATGGGGGCATGGGGAGGTGTCGGTGCCAAAAGTATGACATAACCGCCTCCCCTAAGGAAGTTTTCACGTTCATGGCGCTGGTTGTGGTGGTGGAGGTGGCGGGGTGGGTACGGTGCCCGCAGGGGTCTGCGCGGCCTGGGGTTGAACTCCGGGCTGGCCCGGCAGATGGATGGCCGGGCGGCGAAATCTGAAGGGACGATTCGCTCCCATGCCGAACGGGGATGTACCGGCGCCGGGCATGGGAATTTGCTGAATCATGGTGCCCGGCATGGCGATGACCGGCGGAGCGCCGGGAGCCTGCTCGGCCACGGCAACCTGTTCCAGCTTGAGCGTGATCGTCTGGCCGTCCTTTTGCACGTTGGCGTAAGTGTCCCCACCGTTTTCTCCGCGGGTGATGGTGAGCAGAACCAAGCCCCGGACCGGTTTGTCCTTTTGGCTCGAAATCAGGAAGTGCTCCTGATTTTCCTTTTCAATCAAGCTGGCGTAGGAGATGCCGTTGCATTCGGCGATGCCGACGAGCGAGTAGTCGGGTGAGTCCTCCACCGCATCGGCCGTCGCGACGGCGAAGGGGGACTTGGTCCAGAGTGCCTCATAGCGCGCGGCAGAAAAGCCCGCGCCCGGCAGCGCCGAATCGTCGGCGAGCGCCGGTTTTGCGCTCAAGGCAAAGCTTCCGGCCAGGGTGAGAAGAAGTAGTGGTAATTTCATATTATGAACCCTCCTTAAAGTAGCGGGCAATTTGCAGCGTGCAAAGCATCGACTTTTGGTCCTGGTCCGCGCTTAGTCGAAAAGACGAAATGGCATAAAACTGATCCGGCTTTTGCAGATCGGCCAGCCACTTGCACAGATCCTGCATCGATCCCTTGACCTTGACCGTGATATTGACCTGCGCGCCCGCCGCGCCGTGCTGGACGTCATTCAGGTTTTGGTCCGTGACTTCCAGTTTGTTGGCTCGGGCGCCTTTGACCACAAAAGCCAAAACCGCCGATTTGGTTTCGCCTTCGTCGCCCAAGGCCGGTTCATTGTCGCGAATCCAGGCCTTGCGCTGCGCCCACAGGTCGGACTGTTCCAGATCGACTTTCGCCTCGGCCTGGTCGGCCCGCAATCCTGCTTCAGTCAATTGGAGGCTCTTTTGTTTTTGCGCCAGCCAGCGATAGCCGTAAAAATTTCCGCCCAGGAAAATAATCGCGGCCAGGACCCAAATCAGGATTTTTTCGTTTTTGGTTTTCATGGCGAAAGCCTAGTTCGTGGCGGCGCGGGTCCCTTCGATTTGAAATGAGGCGAGGTCGTTGGGCAGCGGACGCGGATTTTCCATCTCCAAATCGTAGCCGGAAAAGAAAGGATCATTTTTGAGCTTGCTCAAAAATTGGAACGCGCCCTCGACGTTCTTGGCCTCGCCCTTGATGAGCAAATGGTCTCCACCGGCTTCGAAATCGGTCAGGTGAAGCTGGTCGGTGTTGACCGACTGGTCCGCCTCGAGCAGCAATTCCAGGGGATTGTTTTTGGGATCCACGACGGGCGCCAGTTGCTTCCAGGCCGACTGCCCCTCATGCACCAGGTCGACGCCGGCCGCGTTGTCGGCCTGCCATTTCTTCAGGTCATTGACCCCGAGCGAGGTCATGACGTATTGCGTGACCAACCAGGCCACCGCCACCAGGTAAAGCACGAGAAAAATCACCAGCCCCCGTCGTATCCACTTCTGGTTTTCGCGGTTTCGTCTGGCCTCGCCCACCACGGCCGGGGTGAGCTTCCAGGGTTGCGTGGGCGGAGAGGGAGGCGGGCATTCCTCCTGTTCGATGGGAAGCGGCAGCGTGTCTTGCAGCATCGCCTGCTCCTGCGGGCTGATTTCGGTCCACAACACCACTTTTTGCAGCGGGGTCAAAATGCCGTGCATGGTGAGCGTGGCTTGGGCGCAGCTCAGGTCCTGCAAGACGCGCGACGTGATGTTGCCTTCGGCCAGCGCCTGGTAGTAAACGAGGTTGGGTCCGCGGGTGATCGCAAGCACGAGACGATCCTGCTCCCGCCAGAGCGTCAGTGCGTTATTCTCCAAGGGGAGATAGCGGGCGGAGAGATCGAAAGATTCGTAAAGTTCGGCGTGAAGGTCGGGCGACATGTTGGCCGGCAGGACACCGATCATCACCAGCGTGCGCGTTCCCTCCTGCGCGACCACCGACCAATCGAAGACCGGGTCGGTACCGCGGGGGTGAAGGCCGCGCAGTTCCAATTGCAGGGGGATGATTCCGGCGAATTGTTTGGCATCGGTTTCGTTCAGCCAGAGCGGGAGGCAAAAGACTTGCGAGACGGGCAGCGCCAGCGTGGCGTTTTTGCGCAGCTTGTTGTCGAGGGGAGTCGCGCAGACTTGCACGAGGCTCATGGAAGTCTTTCCACCGAAGACCCAAACTTCCCACGGTTCCGCCCCCGTCGGGCCGGGCCGCAGGAGCGCGCGCTGTCCTTTGGCGAGGGAGCGCACCGGTTTTGTTTTTACTGCTCTGACCATAAGAAGTATTGTATGGGGGAACTATTGAGCCGCGTCACGACTGAAATAACGACCTGTGCGCCCTGGGACTGGCCGACGCTTTCCACGCGGCGGTTGGGATCACCGAGTTCGATCTGATTTCCGAGCTCCTGCATGGTGAGAGCGCTAATGCCCAGTTGGTTCTGGAATGATTGCACGTTGGGGATCGCCACGTCATCGGCCGTGCCGGGAATGCCGTCGCGCCCGTTGCGCGTTTTGGTGAAGTAGGCGACCTCCTGGGGATTGAGGCTGAAGACGGCGGCGATCAACTCGGAAGGGGCTTCCTTGACGTTGAGCGGTCCGGCGCTCCAGAGCGTGAAACTGTCTTCCCAGTTCGGCTTGGCCTTTTCCAGCAAATCCATTCCCATCACCAATTTAACTTCGTCGAAGGAATCAAAGGGCTGGTAGGTCGGTCGTTGGGGAAGACCGGCCTGGGCATAATCCTGGGCCTTGGCGCCGTTCAGGCTTTTCAGATCGCCGGGGGTGATCCAATCGTAGAGGCAATCGGCCACGCGGTCCGCCGATTGGACATCGAGTCCCCACTGGGTAAAAAGATTTTCGAGGATTTCGCGGTGGCCGCTTTGCAGGACGTAGTTGAGATTCATCCGCGCCCCTTCGCTGGCAATCGTGACCGTAAACTGGCGTCCGGGCGAGGGGACTTGAGACAGGAGCGGGTCGTCCCGGAGCAACTGCGGATTCAATCCGAGGGCCACGCCGCTCAAAGCCAGGCCGCGCGCGTCCAGGAGCTGTTGTTCGTGCGAGGTGTGATCGACGGAAAGTTCCACCATCTCGACGACGCCAAAGACTGCCATGCCTAAAACCAGCAGGCACCAGAGCACCAGGATGAGGGCAGACCCTCGGCGGGATAAGGAAGGATGGGTGTGCATCATGGGTTCCCCCTTCGACCCCCACCGCCTCCGGGAGGAGGTCCATAACCGCCGCCGCCTGCGGGCGGACTACCACCGCCAAAACCGGCGCCGCCTCCGGATGGACCGCCGCCACCACCAAAACCGCCAGCACCACCGCCAGCGCCTCCTCCGCCAGCGCCACCGCCGCCAGCGCCACGGCCACCACCGGCGCTTCCGCCACCACCACCACGGCCACCGCCGCCGCCGGATAGCGCGGTGGCAAAATTGGGTGCCGCCTGGAGTTGTGGAATCCAGTAATCCATCGTGGTGGGCTGCAAATCACCGGCCGTCTGCATCGAAAATTCGATCAGGTTTGGTTTGGTCGGGCCGGGCCAGAGTTCGACCCATTGGGTCACATTGAAATCGAGGAACTTCCAATCGAGGGTTTTGACGTCGGTGATAAGGTTCGACCAGACCACGGTGGGGTCGTCGGAGGTGACCAATTGCTGCAGAATCGTGCGTGCGTCCTGGGGCGTTTCTGGTGAGGTCGTGGTCGCGTAGGTGGTGAGGCGCAGGGTGTAGTAGCCGTTGTCCTGCACCTTGGCGTCGATCGCCGTGGCCATGGTGGCGGTGCCGAAAATAACCCCGTTTTGGGTCAGGCCCTCGCCACTGCCGCGCTGATAGGAAGCAATCGTCCCGGCGGCGGGCATCGCGCAGAGTTTATTTTTGAGCAAAGCATTCAGCGCGGAAAGCTGGTCGCTGCGATTCTGGTTGTCCTGCAAACTGGAGGTGCTTTGCAGAACGCCGGTCAGCATTCCGAAAACGGCGGCGGCGAGCAGAACGAAAATCGCCAGGGTGATCATCATCTCCAGGAGGGTGAAGCCGCGAGTTTTTTTGGAAAAAGCTTTCATGGCTGGTAAATCAATTCCGAAGCGTCCCGTTCATCCGCCTGTCCGTTCAATGTCCACTTGGCCGAGATCGTGGCCCGGTACATATTGGGAACCGGCTGCATTTTCTGGTCCTGCATCTGTTCCTGTTCCACGGAAACATGATAAAGAATGCCGGAACCGTCATCGGGCAAATCGTTTTCGCCGGGGCTCACGCGGGCCTCGTGCAGCAAAGACATCTGATTGTCCAGCCCGCGAAGCGCCACGTCGATTTGATTGCGCTCATTGGCCGCGTCAAAGGCGCTGTCGAGGGCCATGACGAGCGAGAAGGCGACGAGGGTAAAAACAAAAAGGGCCATGACGACTTCAAACAGCACCATGCCCTGACGCGCGCGGCGCGCCGGTCGAGAGAGTGAATGCAAATCAGTTTTCATGGGAAGCTGGCCGTCTCGTTCTCGACGTTGCCGGTGAGCGCGTTGAAGCTCATTTCCAGCCACGCATCGCCCCGGCTCAAGCGGATGCGGGTCGCGGGACAAAGCTCGCCGGGTTGAAAGACCCACGAGGTATCCGGCATATCGACCCAGGCATTGGGTTTGATCGGATCGGGCGCGAGCAGCTTGTTCGGGGCGTCGAGCTGATCGGTGACGACCACATCTTCCATCTGGATACTGCCGGCGGCGGCGGTGGTATCGGTATCGTTGCCGGAGGAAGTGTCGGCGGAAGTGTCGGCTTGACTCGTGGCCGGATCGGCGGGATGCAGCGCCATGGTGTTATTCGTCAGGTCGATGACGTAGTTGCGATGTTGCTCGGCGCTTTGGATCATGGCCGTTTTGACCATGAGCGCGAGCTGGTGCGAGTCTTTGCGGACGGCCTGCTCGGTGAAGGCCGATTGGATCGCGGGCATCGTGACGCCAAAGAGAATGGCGATGATGAAAAGCACCATGCACATTTCGAGCAGCGTAAAGCCGCCACGGACATCGGATGATGCGGAAAACAGGCGCTGATTCCCATCCCCTGGCAGCCGGTGAGGATCGATGCCTTTCATGCAGACTTTTATTAATTGGTGGGGGCAGGCGTATCGGACCAGTTGCCGATATCGTCTGCCGTGTCGGGCAGGCCGTCTTCACCCATGGAAAAGACATCGTACTTGTCCGGGTTATGTTTGCCGGGGTTGCGGTATTGATAGGAGTGGCCCCACGGATCGAGCGTTTCTTCGTCGAGCTTTTTGACCCAATGGGGCGGAATGGGGTCGGTCGTGGGCATGCTCCAGAGCACCTTCAGTCCCTGGTCGGTCGTGGGCAGCGTGCCGTTGTCGAGTTGATAAGAGGCCAGCATTTCCTTGAAGGCCAGAAGATCAGCCTGCACCTTTTCCCTTTTGGCGCCGCCGCTCAAATCCGAGACCTGGAAAATGACCATGCCCATGAGCAGGGCGATGATGGTGAGGACGATGAGCATTTCCATCAGCGTAAAGCCGCGACGGGAGGTTCTGATGGCTGGGCGATAAAAGGCGGAGGTATTCACGGTGTGGGGTTTGGGGTTGAGGTTGAGGAATCTGACGGGGAGATCGGTCCGGAGGACGTCGAGGAGAGTTGCGGCGTGGGGATGGAAGCCTGAACCTGCGCCTGATAGTTGAGTTGCAGGACGAGGCCTTTGACCGCCAGAGGGGCATCGACGGGGGTGGTGGTAGCGCCGGCGTTGCCCGAAGTTGACGGCGCGTCGGACTCCTCGGTAAATGCCACCGAATTGACGCCCGCTTTCAGCATGGAAACCGGCACATAGTAGGAGCCGTCGCGCCAGCCCACATAGCTGATCGACGCATTTTCATCGGTGAGGAAACCGGCGTCGAGCAAATCGGGCACGGTTGGTGTGATGGTGCCGGCGGGCTGGTCGTTGACCCAGACGACGAGGTGTTGTCCCATCGGCAGGCCGGCTTCCTTCAGCGCCAGCCGGGCTGAAACGGGGACCTTGTCCAAATCGACGGTGAAATCGACCCCCTGTTCAATCCGCACCGCTCCATCGGTGAGCGGGACGGTGACGAGCTGCCCCTGCCACGCGCCCAGCCCGGCCGGATTGGCCTGGCCGTTGAAAGTCACGGCTGATTGGGTCGGGCCGACGGCGGGGGTGACGAGGAGATCCGGCACCGCGGGCGAAACCAGGCCGCTCTTGTTTTCGAGCCATTCCAATTTGATCCGCGCGATGCCGAGCGTTGAGTCGCCGCACTGAAAAGTCAGGATGCCGTCGCCGATCAGCGTGGCCGGTGAAATGAGCAGGCTGCGCTGGTTGGCCATCCCGATGTTTTCGTAAAAGTTGTCGGAGAGGAGTTGCGCGCCCTGGGTTCCCTTCCAGACGATGCGCATGAATCCATCCTGCTTTTCCTGGAAATAGACCGTGACGAGAAGAGACGAGGTCATGTCGGGAGTGAAGATCGGCAGGTTGAGCGTCGCGAATGAGGTCGATGGAACTTCGGGCTGACCCAGCCATTCGGGCAGCGCCTGATGGGCCTGAATCGGAAGGTCCAGCGTGATTTCCGCAGGCAAATCCGAAGCATGCAGAGAGCCGGCGAGAAGGAGCAAAAAGACGCCGACCCATCCCGTTGATTTCACGGGAAAGGCAGGAGCCGGGCGGCGATGTCCAAAAGGTGGCTTCACGACGTAAGAGTCTCGTCAACAGGCTAAACAGTTAATTTTTCCATCTATGAAGCAGATCGTATCAGAAGGAGGCGAAAAATCGCGCTCAATTTAAAAAATGCCACGAATGTAACCATGACGACACGGCCCTGCCAAACCCGGTTACAAATAAATGCGTCTTAAATCCCAACGGGTTTGCGGATGTAACGACCTGCGACTAGCGTAAGAATCAGAATGACAATAAGATAAAAAGAAAGGCGAAGTCCCTTTCGGAAAGAGGGATCAAAATACGAGACCTCCAAGAGCTGGCTGGATGCGGGGAAATCAATCTTCAGGTGATCATCCTCGTCAACGGGTCTGAGCCAGGGACCATGATCGATCCGGTACCACCAGCCATCGGTTGGGCCGAGCGAAATTTCCACGGGTGAGACGGCCTTGCTCAAGGGAATGAGCATCGAGTTGCCCGCATAGTTCAGGGGAACGGGCGTGGTTGGGGCGGTGGACGAATAGACAAGGGGCGAGGCCTGCGTGTCCTCGAAGACCATGCGATCCGGCTCCGAGGCGAGCAGCTTGAGTCCATCGAGGCCCTCGACATCGTGGAGCTGGGGCGACCGGGGATCGACGATCCAGTAGCGCACGGCGCGGGCGTCGAGTTGCCCGCGAATTTCCGGCGTGATCGGCCCGTAAAAGACATTGGGGAAATCGAGGCCGAGCGCGAAGCGGAGGCGGTCGCGGCTGACAAGCGGATTGTAACCGCCGAGGGTGGGCACGGCGAAGTAGGTTCCGTGGGCGTGGGTGAAAAAGCGGTAACTCGCGGCTTCGGGCAGAAGGTTGTCGATGGCGATGACGCGCCCGAGTTGCGGGTCCATGCCGGGCGGCAGCGGATTGGCCGAGGTGGGGAGGGTCGTTTTGGAAAAAGTGTTTTCGTCGTGGCAGGCCAGGGCAACAACCAGTCCGGCGAGCAGGACAAACGCGAGGCACGCCGTCGCGATGCGCTCCCGCGCCCAGGATGAGACGGTCCAGACGAGCGAGGCGATGAGAGAAAAATCGGCCAGGAGAAAGACCTTGAAGGGCCAGCGGAATTTATCCATGACCGGCAGCAGCGTCAGCAGGACATGCCAGCGGCTGCAAAAGAGAAGCGCGAGCAAGGAGATGATGACCAGCGGAAAGAGCCGCCGCCGAATCTCCGTCGTGGCATAAAAAAAACGGAGAAACATCAGCGGCAAAAATGAAAGCGCGGGGCTGTAGAGGATCGCCGTGGAGAGGCCGAAAATGAGATGAGGCCGAAACAGTCCGAGTTGCGCATGGAAGAGATCGTTTCTCGTGACGCGGAAGTCGAGCGCGCGCGGGATGGAAAGAGGTTTTGCTCTCGCGGCGGAGGCGTCGACGGCATGCAGCATCGGCAACAGCAGCGGCGCGGCGAGGATGAGAAAGATGAGCGCTGAAACGATCAGATAATAAAGGATGGCCGGACGGTTCATCGCGGGCGCGCGCTCCGTTCGCATGAAGAAACGGAACAGGGCATAGACGGCGAGAAACAGAATCGAATAGGCGACCCACTGCACATAGCCCTGGAGAAAAAAGAGGCCGAGGAACGTTCCGAGATAAAAGGCGGAGAGAAGCGTGGGACGGGAGAACAACCGGTCGAGCGCCCAGAAGAGCCAGGGGAGCCACGCGGCGATGAACGAAACCGTGATCCAGCTAGCCGTGGCGATGAGCACGAAGGGATTCAGCACCCAGGCCAATCCGCCCAGCGCGGCGAGCCGGGGATTCATTCCGCCTTGCCTCAGCCAAAAATAGAAGCCGAGCAGGCCGAGGGTGAGGTGCATCGCCGCGATCCAGTCGATGCAGCAGCGCAAATCTCCCGAGACCCACTTTGCCAGCGCCACGCCGAGATAAACGGGCGGGTAGAGCACGGCGGTCTGGCCCTCTTCGATAAAAGGCTCGCCGCCATATTGATAATAATCGACCTCGGCCAACCGGCCCGTTTCCGTCACGACGCGGAAATCGTGGACGAAAGAACCGACGAACCAGGTCGCGTTGTCGTCGTGGAGAAAAAAGCAGGGACGGACAAATTCGAGGACGAGGAGGAGGAGCCAAAGTCCGGCGATGGAAAAAAGCAGGGGAGATCGCATGGCGCGCTACCACTTCGGCAGGACCGGGCGCGGCTTTTTCTGCCGGATCGCCTCGGCCAGCACCGGCGCGAAATCGAGCGCCTCGGCGACGACCTGGTGCATGTCGAGATAACGGTAGGTGGCGAGGCGGCCAAGGAAGGAGACCTGCGTTTCGTCCCGGGCCAGATCGAGATATTTCGCCAGGAGGACCTTATCCGGCGCGAGGCTTTTGGGATAAAAAGGCACGTCGGCTTCGGTCGTTTCCTTGCTGTACTCGGTGAAGACGGCGGTCTGCTCGTGGCTTTCCCACGGGGCGAAATGTTTGTGCTCGACGATGCGGGTGAAGGGGACGGCGGGATCGGGATAATTCATCACGGAAGTTCCCTGGTAATCGCCGCGATGAGTCGACTGGTCCCAATACATGGTGCGATAGCCGAGCCGTCCGAAGCGGTGGTTATAATAGTGGTCGATGGGGCCGGTGAAAATGACGTGGGCGAATTCCGCGCCCAGGCCGGCCTGCCACGGCGCGCCGAGTTTCACCTCGATATTCTCGTGGGCCAGCAGGCGCTCGACGATCGCCGTGTAGCCGTCGACCGGGATGCCCTGGAAGCGGTCGCCGAAATAGGAGTCGTCGTAGTTGAAGCGGACCGGCAGGCGCTTGAGGATCGACGCCGACAGTTCGCGCGGCTCGCAGCCCCACTGCTTTTTGGTGTAGCCGTAAAAGAACGTCTCGTAGAGTTCGCGCCCGACGAACTTGAGCGCCTGCTCCTCGAAGTTGCGCGGCTCACCGATGGCCGGGTCGGCCAGCGTGGCGATGAAAGCCTGCGCCTCCGCCGGGGAAAACCGCCGGTCGAAAAAGTGATTGATCGTCATCAGGTTGAGCGGAAGGCCGAAGACGCCGCGCGGGGTGGAAGCGCGGACGCGATGCAGGTAGGGGCCGAATTCCGAGTAACGGCGGACGTAGTTCCAGACATCCTCGCGCTCGGTGTGGAAAATATGCGCGCCATATTTGTGGAGCATGACGCCGGTCTTCGCATCGCGCTCGGTGTGGCAATTGCCCGCGACGTGGTCGCGCGAATCAATGACGAGGACCCGGCATCCGATTTTCTCGGCCAGCTCGCGCGCAATCACCGCGCCGGAAAATCCGGCCCCGACGACGAGGATGCGGAACGCGCTCATGCGGCGAGTTTAGACGGAATCGCGCCGTCTTGTCGAAGGTGGCGTGCGGTTCAGTGTGGTGTCCCGAAGCACCGGCAACTCAAAGCGTGTTGACCAAGTCTTTGGACGTGTCCGAGAGATCCATGCCTTTGGCGACCAGAGCCAGAGTGGTGGCCGTCTTCGTGATCACCATGGGCGCTTCGACGCCGATGAAATGCAATTCAATCGTTTTTGCGCCCAGGTGAATGTAAGCCACGTGTTCAAAGTTGATGCAGGTGGTTTTGCCCTGCTCGGTCGGCAGCATGTAAAAGCGCATTCCCAACAATGCCCCAAGCGGAGGCCGTTGACAATGGCCGAGAGGTTATTCCTCCCGAATCAGCCACGCCTCGATCAGATCGGCGATCATGCCCGCGCCGACGCTGTTGAGATGGAGGCAGTCGGTGGTGAGAAGAAGACCGTTGCGGCGCGAGACTTCATCCCACGAAAGACCGGTGGCGTGAAGGGCGAGCGCATTGCCGGTGTTATGCAGGCCGTCGCGATATTCGAGACGGGGAGGAAGCTGCGCCCGCTCCGCTTCGTGCTCGCGAAGATAAGCCACCATCCGTTCGTGGAGAGGCAGGTAAGCCGTCTTTTCTTCCTGCGCGACGCGGCGGACGGCCTCATTATAAAGGGCGACCTTCCGATTGGCTTCGTGCTCGAGATCCTCTCCGATCACGGCCAGGGAAAGGAGGGCCAGTTGCGCATGGGTCTCCTGCTTCAGCCGCTGGACGATTGTTCCGAGGTTGCACTCGTACCAGGTCAGGGTCGGTTCCGTCGGCAGGTGATTAAAGGCCTGATAGCGCAGCCGGTTGCGCTCGCTCATCGTCGCATTGACATCGTTGGTGCCGATGAGAATGGTGACGAAGTCGGGCCGCTCCGCGATGACCCGATCCAGCCGCTCCAGGCCGTTCCAGGCCAGGTCGCCATTGACGCCGTGATTGATGAACTGAAATCCCGCCAGCGATGGCCGCGCGCTGAGCAGATCGAGATAATTGAAACTGACCGTGCCTGCCGTCAGGCTCGCACCGAAACAGACGACGGTCTTCATAAGGAAAAAGTTAAAGGGAAAAGGTAAGGACTGCTTCCATCACTTTTACCCTTTACCTTTTTCCCTTTCCTCAATCGCCGTAGCCCTTGGGATATTTCTGGTGCCAGGCCCAGGCGCTTTCGATGATCGGCTGCAGGCGCGGATATTTGGGACGCCAGCCCAGTTCGCTGGTGATTTTGTGGGAACTGGCCACGAGGCGGGGCGGATCGCCCGGACGCGGCTCCTTGACCACCACGGGGATGGGATGGCCGGTCACCTTGCGCACAATAACAATCACCTGCCGGACGGAAAAGCCTTCGCCGCTGCCCAGGTTGTAACTGGCGCTGGTTTCGCGTCCCAAGGCCAGCATGTGCGCGGCGGCCAGGTCGTGAATGTGGATGAAGTCGCGGATGCAGGTGCCGTCGGGCGTGGCGTACTTTTCGCCGTAAATTTCGGCCTTTTCCCTTTGGTCCAGCGCGACTTTGATGATGTTCGGGATCAGGTGGGTCTCGATGCGGTGATCTTCGCCGAATTGCTCGCTGGCCCCGGCGGCGTTGAAGTAGCGCAGGTTGACATAAACCAGGCCATGAATCTTGTCATACCAGTTGAGGATCTGCTCGAACATGAGCTTCGACTGGCCGTAGGGATTGATCGGCTTTTGGGGAAGCCGCTCGTCCATGGGAATTTTATCGGGCGTGCCATAGGTCGCGCAGGTCGAGGAGAAGATGAATTTCTTCACGCCGGCTTCGACGGTGGCATCGAGCAGGTTGATGCCGGCGGAGACGTTGTTGCGAAAATATTTCGAGGGGTTGGTCATCGACTCGCCCACCAGCGCATTGGCGGCAAAGTGCATCACCGCATCGGGCTTGGCCTTGGCGACCGACTTGATGATCAATTCGCGGTTGGCGAGATCGCCTTCGATGAATTTGGCCCGCGGTTCGAGCGCCGCGCGATGGCCCTCGGTTAGATTATCGAAAATGGTAACCTGGTGTCCGGCATTGATGAGTTCTTCCGAACAAATGCTGCCGATGTAGCCGGCTCCCCCGGTAACGAAAATGTGCATGAGAAATTGAAACCAGCTATCGCGGTTAAGTCACGCGAGAAAAGCAGGGGTTAAACCGGAGAAAGCAAATCGACGCCCAGGCGATTCGCGTTACGCAACAACATCTCCACTCTTATGCCCCCATTGCTGGATTTCAATGGGGGCATAATTTAATTATAAAAACTTTTATCGGGAAAATGACCTGCTGGCAAGATTTACCCAAGGGATGTTCCCAGCTTTCACGTGCAACCTGGGGAATGAGGCTGTTGCTTCGCGTCACACGCGGCACTTCCACTATTATAAAAACTTTTATCGGGAAAATGACCGGCTGGCGAGATTTACCCAAGGGACGTTCCCCGCTTTCAAGTGCAACCTGAGGAATGAGGCTGTCACCTAGCGACGCGGCCTTTCCATTCTTATGCCCCCATTGCCGGATTTCAATGGGGGCATAATTTAATTATAAAAACTTTTATCGGGAAAATGACTCACTGGCGAGCTTTACCTACGTGGTTTTCTTGCGCGGGATGCGCTTCAGTTCGGGCAGCGGTTTGCGCAGGTTGCGATAGATTTGGATGATGGAAACAAAGTTGTTGAAGACGTAATAGAGCGAAAGCCCGGCGGCAAAATTATAAAAAATGAAGAGGTAGATGAGAGGCATGTACTGCGCGACCTTCGCCTGCGTGGGGTCGCCGATTTGCGGCGTCAGGCGCATCATCACCATCATCAGCCCCGTGACGATGATCGGCAACGGGTGAAGCGACGGATGAAATCCGAAGAACACGAACGGCGCGGTCCACACCGCATCGGGCTTGGTCAGGTCGTAAACCCACAGGAAGGATTGCCCGCGCAGCTCGACCGCGTTGATGAGCATGAAATAGAGGCTGAAAAAGACGGGCATCTGGACGAGCGCAGGGAGGCAGCCCCCAAACGGGTTGACGCCGTATTCCTTGTACATGGCCCACGTCTCGGTCTGGAGCTTCTCCGGTTGATCCTTGAACTTCTCCTTGATCTTTTTCATTTCGGGCATGAGCGCGATGGCCTGCATCCGTTTGCCGGAATGGTTGGCGATGCTTTGCAGTGGCCAGGTGATCGCCTTGATCATCAGGGTGAGCAGAATGATGGCGACGCCGTAATTGTGAAAAATCAGGAACCAGAAGTGGAGAACCGTCAGCATCGGCACGATCAAAAGAGAGAAGGGAAGCACCCCGTCGTAATTCATCAGTTCGCCCTGATTGGCGCCGAGGGCGTCGAGCCGGTTGAAATCCTTGGGGCCGGCATAGAGGCTGTAATTCACCGTAATGGTCTGGCCGGCGGGCACATTGAGCGCGGGGAAGTTTGCCGCCGCCTCGATATCGATATCGGGATCGGCACCACGGGGGAGAAGATTTCCCTCCTCGTCCCACTGGTTGAAGCAGTGGATCTGGCCGCTTTGGATCGAATTGGCCGCAGCCGGAGTCAGCAGCACGGCGAAGAATTGATTCTCGACTCCGATCCAGCGCAGCGGCGACGGATCAATGGTCTGGGTCGATATCTGGTCCTTCGCGTCCCCCGTTTTAATTCCCAGGATGGGAACGAAACCTGGACTGAAACTGC
>Ga0181537_10002179_pt1 | contig 17423 bp, 13 predicted proteins | sample PEATcosm2014_Bin_39_FD_119765 | JGI IMG/M metagenome (GOLD analysis project Ga0181537, IMG submission 119765) | Peatland microbial communities from MTU Mesocosm Facility, Houghton, MI, USA - PEATcosm2014_Bin23_10_metaG | ecosystem: Environmental > Terrestrial > Soil > Wetlands > Peat | place... | reverse complement strand
CGAGACCACGATCGCTCTTGTCTCGTGATGCTCGGCCACGTAGTCGCGCACTTGCCGCACATAGCGGTTATCGTCCGCATGCGCCAGGTCGTCTTCCGCTATGTTGCAGACAAACAGCGTCGGCTTGCCCGTGAGCAGGAAGAAACCCTTCACCATGACCTTTTCTTCGGGTGACAGCTCCATGGTGACGATGGTTTTTCCCGTATTCAGGTGCGCTTCGATCCGATCGAGCAGTTCCACTTCTTGCAGCGTTTTCTTGTCGCCGCTCTTAGCGGCCTTCTGTTGCTTAGCCTTGCGCTTTTCCACGGATTCAAGATCGGCCAGCACGAGCTCGGTGTTGATCACATCAATGTCGCGCACCGGATCCAGCGTGTCCATGAAGTGTTCGATATTCGCATTCTCAAAGCACCGCACCACTTGAATGATCGCGTCCACTTCGCGAATGTGGCCGAGAAACTTGTTTCCCAGGCCTCCGCCTTGGCTGGCGCCCGCCGCCAACCCGGCGATATCGACAAATTCAAAAACCGCCGGCACGGTCTTCTGCGACTTGCTCATCGTGGTCAGAAAATCCAGGCGGCTATCAGGCACCGCGACCACTCCGGTGTTGGGCTCAATAGTCGAGAAGCGGTAGTTGCTCGCCAGCGCCTTGCGCGTCTGGGTCACCGCATTGAACAACGTGCTCTTACCCACGTTGGGAAGTCCGACAATTCCGGCTGTTAGCATTTATAGTTTTATTTTCGCAGGCGACCGGAAAGGCGCCATCTCGTGCGAACATATAAGCATGCCCATCCAGATCGAGCTCCCGGAGCGATTGGTTGACGCACTCGAGATGCGCGCCAGACAGCTACATTCCACGGTTTAGGCGGTCGCAATTGAGGCCATAGAGAAAGACATGAACAAAGTCGAAACTGGGAGGGTGCCCGGACGAAGAGTTCGGCTGCCTCTGATTCGATCGGCGAAGCCCGGATCATTGCGCTCACTCACCAATGCCGAGATCGATCCCCAACCGAAGCTCCAAAGGAGCGAAAGAAATTAGCCCATGGCGCGAGCCATGGGTGAATCGGCGACAGGAACGAGCCCCGGAAGGGGGCGAAAGAGCCTTATTCTTTTACGCACTCTTTCTGCGGGCATTCTCTTTCGCCCCCTTCCGGGGCTCGGCGACTGGGCTCTTTCCCATTGCTTACGCAATGGGCTAATTTCTGACGCCCCTGCCGGGGCTTTGTCGCTGCAGAGCTGAACGCCTTGCGCGCCGCCTATGCTCTCATGTACTCATATGAACGCACGCTTCATCGGCTTGGCGCTGGCAGCGGGCGCCGTGTTTACAATGCCTGGCCAAACGCAGCAGCCGCCGGCTTATCCGGCTACCCCGCAACACCCCGTCACGGATACGTTCTACGGTGTGAAGGTCACCGACTCGTATCGCTGGCTTGAGCACCCGGATGACCCCGATGTGAAAGCCTGGGTCGCGGCGCAGAATCGCTTCACGCGATCCATCCTCGACGCAAGTCCGGCGCGCGCGCAACTCTCCAAAGAACTGACCGCGGCATTCTCCCAGCGACCGGTGCGCTACGACGATCTCCAAATCGCGGGCGGCAAATTGTTCGCCATCAAGGCCGCGCCTCAACGCCAGCAGCCTGAGCTCGTGGCATTCCCCTCCGTCGATGGCGGCCCCGAAAAAGTGGTCCTGGATCCGATCAGCCTGGATGCAACCGGCGCCGTGGCGATTGACTTCTATCGGCCGTCGCACGATGGCAAATTGGTGGCGGTTTCGCTTTCGCGGGGTGGCAGCGAGTCCGGCGATGTCCACGTGTTCGAAGTCGAGACCGGCCAGGAGCGCATGTCCGATTTTGTGGTTCGCGTCAACGGCGGCACCGCGGGCGGCGATGTGGCCTGGAACGCCGATAACACCGGCTTCTATTACACTCGCTATCCCCACGCCGGCGAGCGCGACGCCGACGATCTGAGTTTCTACCAGCAGGTCTACTTTCACCGGCTCGGCAAGCCGGTTGAAAGCGACCGCCGCGAGCTGGGTGAAGGCTTCCCGCGCATCGCCGAGATCAGCTTTGTCTCGAGCGACGACGGCTCTCACATTGTGGCGCGCGTCGCCAACGGCGATGGCGGCGATTTCAAGTTCTACTACAAGGTCCTGACCGGCGCGTGGCAGCCCTTGGCCGGCTTTGCCGACCAGATCACGGACGCGAGGTTCGGCTCCGATAACTCGCTCTACCTCCTTTCGCGCCAAAACGCGCCGCTTGGCAAACTGCTGCATCTGGAAATCGGCGAATCCGAATTAGCCAAAGCACATGTCGCGGTGCCTCAGGGCAGCGCGTCGATTACCGGCTTTGCGCCCTCCGGAGACCACTTATACGTCAGCACGATTGAGGGCGGCCCGTCTTCGCTAGCTGTCTATTCAGCCTCGGGCCACCCGCAGGGGACCGTGCCGCTCGAAGGCATCGTCTCCGTGCATGAGCTGGTGCCGGTGGCAAAGCACGACGTCATATTTCGGACTGCCAGCTACCTCTCCGAGGCCAAGTGGCTCCGCTACTCGGGCCCCAAGAAGATCGCTCCCTTATCCATCAACTCCGCAGACCTGGTCTCCTTCGCCGATGCCGAAGTGGTGCGGGATTTCGCCATTTCGAAAGATGGGACGCGTGTTCCAGTCAACATCATTCGTAAACGAGGCCTCGCCCTCGACGGAACCCACCCCGTCGTGCTCTACGGCTACGGTGGCTACGGCATCAGCCTCGAACCCGCGCCGAGCCCCTATTTCCGGCCGCTTCTGGACCACGGCTTCGTCTACGTGGTGGCGAATCTGCGCGGCGGCGCCGAGTACGGTGAGAAATGGCATGAAGCCGGTCGCTTGACGAACAAGCAGAACGTGTTTGACGATTTCTACGCTTGCGCCAAGTATCTGGTGGACCACAACTACACCACGCCCAACCGTTTGGCCATCATGGGCGGAAGCAATGGCGGGCTGTTGATGGGCGCCGCCATGACCCAGCATCCCGAGATGTATCGGGTGGTGCTTGCTTTCGTCGGCATCTACGACATGCTGCACGTTGAGCTTTCGCCGAACGGAGCATTCAACGTCACCGAATTCGGAACGGTGCAGGAGCAAAACCAGTTCCGCGCGCTCTTCGCCTACTCGCCGTTTCACCATGTCGTTCCCGGCGCGATGTATCCAGCGGCAATTTTTCTTACCGGCGATAACGATCCGCGCGTGGATCCGGCAAACTCGCGGAAGATGGTGGCAGCTCTGCAGAACGCCGGCCCGACGAAAGGGCCTATTCTGCTGCGGACCACCAGCAAGGCCGGCCACGGTTTCGGCTCCGCGCTCAGCGAAGTCGTGGCTCAGTACACCGATGCGTTCTCATTCCTCTTCGATGAACTGGGCGTGCGGTAAACAGGGACGCGAGCAAATGCTTTCAGCTTTCAGCGGTCAGCCACGCAATCGGACATTAGCCACTGGAGATGTTTGGCTGAAAGCTGATTGCTGACGGCTGATGGCTTGAGTTCATGCGCAACATGGATTTTGCCGCCGAGTTGGAATCCGTGCTGCCGCCCGACCTTCCGCGCCGGGAGGTGGTTATCGCCAAGGCGTCGCGGCATCTCGAGATGATTGCCGAAGCCAATCGCACGATGAACCTGACGCGCATCGTCGATCCACGCGAGGCTGCTATCAAGCACGTGCTCGATGCCGTGCTGCCCTGGCGGCGCTTTGCCCGCGCCAATCGCGTGCTGGATGCCGGTACGGGCGCGGGGTTTCCGGGCCTGCCGCTGGCGATCGTATTGCCGGATGTGCAGTTCATACTTAGCGAGTCGATTCAAAAGAAAGCGCGCTTTGTCCAAGCTGTGGTGAATTGGCTTGCGCTGCCGAATGTGACGGTGGTGGCGGCGCGCGCGGAGGACTATCTGAAGACGAACCCAGTGACCTGGGTCACGGCTCGCGCAGTCGCGCCGGTCTCGAAAACAGTCGATCTGTTTGGCGCAGCCGTTGGTCGCGGAGCGCGCTGCTTGCTTTACAAGGGTCCCGACGCTGACCAGGAAATCGCAGAGGCCGCGCCGCGGCTCAAGCGCAGCCGGATTCAGGCGACCGTAGTCGCACGCTACGATCTCCCTTTCGAATGTGGAACCCGAACGCTGGTTGAACTCAAGCGCGGCTGAGCGGGGAGGGGTTTCGAATTACTTGTCGAAAGTAATCGTGCTCTCGCTGCCGAATTTGTGGTAATTCCGGAACTCGATCACGTTGCGCGAGCAATAGGGCGTTCCGCGTTCGCACCCGAGATTCTCCGAATGCACAGGGAGAAGAGAGGGCTCGCCGCTGATCCGGACCATGTCGTATTCCACGGTCGCTTCCACCTTGTCCATTGGGAAGCTCTTGGGAATTCCGTCCGCCTGCATCTCGACTCGCAACACGTGGCCGGTTTCTCTCTCAACCCAGATGGAGCCGCTGTAACCCGGCGTTATGCTTTGGCCGCCGCGGCTGATTTGCCAGGCCGAGTTGGGGCGATCCACTGTGAAATCGTAGACCACGGCGTCTTTGCCTCCAGTGTGGCTTGGGCCATTGTATTTGAAGTGCGTGCGAGTGCCTTCGTAGAAAAGACCGTAGAGAGTGGTGGCATATTCGCCGGTGGAGGTCGATCCGCCGATCTCCATCATCCCTTTGTTAGTCGGTTTCCCGTTGATACTGATTTTCCTGTAGTCTTCATGCCCATTCTCAAAAACCAGCTCAGCCGATACCACATCCATTGCTTGCCAACCTGTGCTCTTGGATTGCAGCACGTAGCGGGTGGTGAGTTGGTTGCACACGTAGTTAGGGAGGGAACTCGTGAGTCCCCCCAGCCACTCCCGGGTCTTGTCGAGCAGCATCATTTTCGGGTCGACGGTGGGCTCAGGCTCGCCTTTTCCGTTCTCAAACGATACTCCGTTTTGCTTGGGCTGGTCTTTTTCGAAGCTGACCCCCTCGTAGGGCGCCTCTGCTACGGGTGTGTCGTCCTTCTGCTCGGCCTGCCCCTGCTTGGCGCCGCGCGTCAAGTGCGGCCGGTTTGGATCCTCGGGCGGAGCGCGCGTCACCATGGGTCCGCTCGGGACGGAATCGTCGCCGCTCTCGCTGGGTTTACCAGTGGGATTCGACAGGGTAGCCTCGGGCGGCTGTTCGAGGGCGATTCGCCTCGCAATGTAGGCCCCATTATCGTCCTGCATCGCGTCCACCATAACCAGCGCGCCGAGCTGGATGGCAGAAGGCTCGATCGCCAGCATGCCGTTGGCTGTACCCGACTGCTTCCCTGCCTTACTGCCAGACGAGGAATTCGACGAATCGCCGGATGACGTCTTATCGCCGCTCGAGGTCGAATCGGCCGCTTTGACGAATTTTGTATCCTGAGTGAGCTTGAACGTCAAGATGCGAGTATCGGCAGCCTGGATAACCAGGCTCTTCGAATCGATTTTGGCGACGGTGCCTTCCAGCTTAATCGCGTCATCCTGAGTTTTCTTCCTGCTCAAATGCGGGATTCCCGTACTGCCGGTCCCAGGCGTGTATGGTCCAGGCGGATCTTGTCCGGGGGATTGAGCCAGCAGCGGCAATGCGGCCACGAGCAGCGCGGCGGATAGATTCACACAGCACCTTGCGCGGCTCATTAGGTAATCAGGCACAATCAGACTTCTCATACCTCGCTCCCTGTCTTTATTCAATCAAAAGACGTTGCAGGAGTGTGGCGAGGTTGCGCCGAACACTCCACAAAGCGATGGTTGTTTACCGCCACGGGTCAGGAAAAACGCCGGGACGAATCCCGGCGCGGCAGGCTTGGCAGCCCGCGCCACATGTCACGTTGCCGTAAGCTGGCTTTCCGTTGCCTGGTGGCCGGCTTCGGCGGCGGTCCATTCGAAGCGGGCAATCAACAGCGTCAGATCGTCAGCGGCGGGAGTGCCTTCAGCAAACTCCCGCACCGAGGCCAGCACTTTGGAACGGAGTTCTTCCACCGAACCGGACCAGTTCAATCGAATCACTTCAAGCAAACGTTGTTCGCCAAATTCTTCTTCCCGTGGATTGTTCGCTTCGGCGATTCCGTCGGAATAGGCCACAAGCGTGTCTCCGGGTTCGATCGCAACCGAAGCCTGGCGGTAGCGGGCTTCCGCCAAAAGGCCGACCACCGTGCCGCCTTCCTCGAGCCGCCTCGCTTCCACGCCATTGCTGCCCTGGTGCAACAACAGCGGCGGGCAGTGGCCCGCGTTGATATAGCGCAGGCAGCGGGAGGCCGGGTCGTAATAGCCCCAAAACATCGTCGCGTAGCGCTCGCCCGAAGCTCTCTCAAGTAGTAGTTCATTCAGCCTCCGGCACGCCTGCTCGTGCTGTTGTGCGGAGGCAGTCCAGTTGCTCGATCGGACGGCGCCATGGATCAACCCGGCGAGTAACGCTGCCGGTACGCCTTTGCCCGATACATCGCCCAGCACCAGCGCGAAGTCCTCGCCTTGGGCGCGGAAACTGTCGTAGAAATCGCCGCCGACGTGCCAGGCGGGAATGCACTCGGCGGCCACTTGAACGTGGCGTGAAGTCGAAGTGCCGCTCAGCAGGAGAGATTGCTGAACCTGGCGGGCGAGCTGGAGTTGTTGCTCCAATTCCTTCGCGCGCACATACGACCTCAGGCGGAGAACAGCCAGGAGCGAAACCGCGAGAAGTGCCAAGGCCGCCGAGCAGTCGATGATCAGATTGCGCCGGATGGGCCAGAACTCGGCGTTCATCGCGGACATCGACATAGCTACTTGGAGTATCGGGAATGGCTCGTGCGCCATCTGATGCGCAAGGTCCTCGCCTGGCGGCGGCATTGAGCCCATAGGCATGGGCATCATCGCGTGAGGTCCCGCTCGGGCATGGATCATGAACAGGCCGACCACTGCTTCGCCGGCCTTGGTTTGCGCGACTGTAGTGATCTCCAGGTGGTCGCGGAGCTTCGAGGCGACGTCCGGTCCGAAGGTTACGTTGGGATGTTCGTTTGTCTCCACCGCGAGGCTCCCGTCGGGCCAGCGTAGATCCAGCCACAGCAGGTGCTCATGTTCTTCCTCGATCGAAGTCAGCAGCGCCTTGATCTCCGCCGCGGTCCGAGGATGCTGGGTCTGCATTTTGTGCTCGACTTGAGCGGAAGTTCGGGTGAGATCGCGTTTGACCCGGTCGATCACGATGGCGCGAGACACAAAGAAGTAAGTGCTGATGGAGTCAAACAGCAGAAGAACGGCGAGACCCGCGCCGAGCGCGAGCCAAACCAGGATCCAGCGCTGGTTGGGCGTGCGTCGCGAAACGGCAGTTGTGCGGCCAGTGGCGGAAACGCTCAATAGACGAATCCTCTTGTCACACCCCAGTTTGCCAGAACCTCAACGAAACGGCCGGGTGCTTCATTGCCGCAACCGCTTCCTTCGGTCACGGCACAACCGCGCACTTTGCCCAAACCGAGATGGGATGAGAGGGCCGATCTCCGGCGGGATGCGATAAGCTCCCAATGGGTTACGCACTCGAAGTGCAAGAGGAGACCGGCCATGAAGAAGAATAGCACCGTAAAACAGAGTGGGAAGGGGGCAACGGCGGGGGAAGCAGGGCCGATCACCATGGGCCTGGACCCGGAGGACAAAACCAGCTGGTATTGCGTGCTGGGAGGGGACGGGGAGGTGTTGTCGGAAGGCAGCGTGTCCACCAGCCAGGGGGGCATGAGGCGGAGGTTTGCCGGGATGCGGCGGTGCCGGGTGGCGATGGAGGTAGGGACGCATTCGCCGTGGTATAGCTTCCACGTCGTCTACCCCGCTGGCCTACCACCGCCCCGGTAAGTCCGACGGAGAGCGTAGCGAGATTGCCCCTACACTGTTGTTGTCATGTGGCGAAGCGTTGCCGTTTTCCTCCTGCTGGCAGCAGGCTCATTCAGCGTGGTTTCCGCCGGCCATTTGGGCAGCCGCGGCGAGTATCTGGGCGGCACTGAACCCCAGATCAGGACCAATACCCCCGGCACCTTACAGGCCTTCGACAATGTCTATTTCGTCTTTAGCGGCCCAAAGGTGAGCGTTCGCATTCCCTACGAGCGCATCAACCTTTTGGAGTATGGCCAGGATGTGAGCGAACACTTCAGCGCCATGATGCTCATATCTCCGATGTTCCAGTTGATGAAAAAACGCCAGCACTATCTCACCGTGGGGTTCGAGGACAATGAGGGGCGCCAGCAGGCGCTCGTGTTCCGTGTGAACAAGAGCGAGATTCGGACCATCCTGGTCTCGCTCGAGGCCAAAACCGGCCAGCGCGTACAGTATCAGGACGCTGAAGCGCGCAAGGAGGGCAAAGGATGAAGTGGTCCATAATCCTTGTCTCCGCAGTAATTTTCACTGCCTCGGCGCAGGAGGTGGATAAGAAGACCACAGCCTCAGGCGGCGAGCCTGCGGCCGTTACCTTGATGGATGTCAAGCGGATCTACGTGGCGCCGCTCACCGGCGGCGTCGCCGCGGATCAGCTTCGCGATCTCATCATTGCCAGCCTCGGCGCCGCCAAGGATTTCATCATCACGGAAAACGAGAACCGCGCCGATGCCGTATTGAAGGGCGCTGCTGAAGACAAAGCCTTCACTGACGTGTTCAATTATTCATCCAGCACTTCCGAGCGCGGGAGCATCTCCGCGATCGGCGGAGGCGGCTACAACCGCTCTTCGCGCAGTCCTTCCGCCTCGCTGGGAAACGGGGGTGGCGAACACGAATCGGAGCGCGACAGAGTTCAAAAGCATGAGGCTCGCGCCGCTGTTCGCCTGTGTAATAAGGATGGCGATGTCATCTGGTCCACGACCCAGGAGAGCGATGGCGGAAAGTTCCACGGGGCCAGCGCCGAAGTAGCGTTGCGCGTCGCCAAACAACTTTCCCTCGATCTTGACCGCGAACGCAAGAAGGCTCTTGGCGTCAACGCGCCCGCTGGCGGCGATCCTTCAGACTTGCCAGCGAACGCCAGGCAGATTCCGACCGGGCCGCGTTAGTCTGTCGCCCGGCCGCCTCCGTACAAAAAGTCTTCCGTTTCGCGCCACAAAACCTCGAGCATGTCGGTCAATTCATGTCCGGATTTGAGCTTCACCAGCCGGGCTCCCGGACGCTCCGCCACAAATTCCTCCGAATAGCTAATGGGCGCCACCGGATCATCAACTCCGTGCAGAACCAGCGTTGGCTGCCTTACATCCGGAATTGCTTCGTAGTGTTGCGCGTCGCGAAGGAACTCGTAGTGGATCGGCCGCTCCTTCTGGTCGCCATAGTGGTAGACCAGCATAGTCTTCTCATCCCGCCACCGCTCCAGCGTGGCCTCGGGGAGTTGTTCGCACCAGCGCTGGTACAGCCGGAACGCCGGCGCCAGCAGAATCACGCGCTCAACTGCCGCAGGTTGCCGGGCGGCTATCAGTGACGCGAGATAGCCGCCCAGGCTGGATCCGACCAAGGTGGCCGGTTCGGTTGTTTCGCCCAATAGATCTTGAACCAACTGCATTTCGCCGGTGATGGTCATCTCGGGGAATTTTCCCTGGTCCAGGTTCGGCGCGAGGAAAGGCACTCCGCGGGCGGCAAACTTCCCCGCGAAGAAGCGCGCTTTCCGCGAGGCAGGGCTCGAAGCAAAGCCATGCAGGTAGACGACGCGCATGAGCCTCCAAATATGGAAATTGACGCCCGTCAACCGGAGCTAGGAGCGTCGCGGGCGTTTGACCTCCCAAAATAGCGCAACCCGAGCTGAACCCTGACTGCGCGGCTCTCGATTGACACTGGGCGGCGGACCCTTCAAAATGGAGGTTTCCCCTCCTCCAGTGCGGATGTGGCGGAATTGGCAGACGCGCTAGATTCAGGTTCTAGTTCTCGCAAGGGAGTGGAGGTTCAAGTCCTCTCATCCGCACCAATCAGCTAAGAGAGTGAATCAGAGTGGCCGAGACAAGACGCCCGGCATTCTGGCTTTGCATTTTCGAAGCGCGGCATCGCTCCCAGATTGGCGGGGGCTGTTCGCAATTCACTGATTACAAAGGCACAGTGGCACTGCCAAGAGTTCTTGAAATGACACGCCACTAATGCTAGTGTTGAGATTCAAGGTTACTTTTTTACCGGTAGTCAAAATACGCCTCCAACTTGAGTAGTACGCGCCGTGGAACGAATCCAAGCACTTCAAAAGCGACTTGAAACCATTCGCGATTGCGCAGGTCTACTGCTTGTTCCATCGGTGCGCCGGGCTGCAACACGAAAGATTCCGATCGCTTTTTGATCGAAAAGACCAGGGGGAATTCAAATGTTTGAATTGAGAAAATGCCGCTTGTCAGCGACTCGAAGGTTCGCAGTGATCGGGGCGCGCGTCCGGTCGGGAGCCGCGCTGGCCTTCCTCGCGCTGCCTCTTGTCGCCGCAACGTCGTACAGCCCCTGTGACCTGAATCAGGACGGGGTGGTTAATGCTACCGATGTGCAATTGGCGATCGACATGGCTCTGGGCTCGATCCCGTGTACCGCCAATATCGATGGCGCGGGCGTGTGCAACGTCGCTATCGTGCAGCGAGTTGTTAACGCCGCACTGGGTGGGGCCTGCGTCACCGGCGCAGGGGCGGTCCCCCACTACGTTTCGCTGAGATGGACCGCAAGCTCGTCTTCCAGTATCGCCGGATATAACGTATACAGAGGGACCACGTCAGGCGGGCCGTACACGATTTTGAATTCTGCTCTGGTAGCCGGAACGACCTACACTGACAACACGGTTGCTGCGGGTGCGACTTATTATTATGTTTCCGCGGCGGTCAATGATAGCAACGTTCAGAGCGCGTACTCCACTCAAGCGCCGGCAACTGTTCCTTCGCCATAAGCGCGGCCGCCGGGCCTTTCGCATTTTTTTGCGCGACTTGCGGCTACAGAGCAAGCCCAAAGTACCACTAAGAACCTGTAAGGGATTGCTTTGAAGAACACCGTTGCTTCACTACTTACGGTTTCTTTTTTGCTGGCTGCGCACGCCGCTTTCGGGCAAAAGTATACTTTTGAGGCGCGGCCTGCTTCCCTGACCTGCGATCCCACCAGTTTGGGACCGAACGATTCGAGCACCTGCACGGTGACTCTGAGTCTGGCAGCTCGGATCGATGGCTCTGCGGTCACGCTTTCCAGCAGCAACGCCGCGCTCATGGTACCTGCTTCAGTGACCATCGCCGCAGGCGCCACATCGGCCACATTTACGGTCACCTCCTTCACCCTCAGCACCAGTCAGAGCGCGACCGTGGAGGCCACCCTCAATGGCGTTCTCCAGACTGCCACGATCAACCTTGTGGCTCCGATTAGGTCTAATGCGCTAACCTGCACACCGGCCAGCTTGGAACCGAATGCATGGACCGACTGCACTTTCACCCTCAATCAGGCCGCGCCCACCGGCGGCTCGTTCGTGACAGTCTCCACGACCAACCCTCTGCTGACGGTGCCGGCTTCCTTTACGGTAAACGCAGGCTCCACTTCGGCTAGCTTCGCAGCCATCAGCGGCGACTTCAGCAGTAGTCAGAGCGCAACCATCAGGGCCACCCTCGAGGGCATTTCGCAGAGCGCCACGATTAGTTTGGTGGCCGGGGTGCTGCCCACCTCGCTGACATGCGCGCCCAACAGCATGGGACCGAATGCTTCGACCACCTGCGAGGTAACTTTGAACCGGGCCGCTTCCGCCGGCGGCGCCACTGTCGCGCTATCCAACAACAACACGCTGCTGACAGTGCCGGCTTCCGTCACCGTCGCCGATTGGTCCACGTCGGCTACTTTTAAGGCAGCCACCGGCGCGTTGAGCGGCGGTCAGAGCGCCAGTATTGCCGCCACCCTCAACGGCGTCTCGCAGATTGCCACGATTGGCCTTGTGCCATCGGTAGGCAAGACGGACTCGTTGAGTTTGTCGTCGGCAACCGCGGGGCCGGATGGAACGGTTTCGCTAAGGCTGAATCTGACATCGGCCGCCGGCAACGAGGAGACGGCCTTGCAGTGGAAGTTGGTATATCCGCCGGGTAGTGTCTTCTCCATTTCCGCTATAGCTGGGCCGGCGGCTATCGCCGCTGGCGCCACATTGAGCTGCGTTGCCGGGCTGGGCGCCTACACATGCTTAGCTTTCAGCATGGGCCGCTCGGTTATCCCGAACGGCACCGTCGCAATCGTTAATTTGACGACCGCTTCGGTGTTGTCAGCCACTGCCATCGATGTCACTAGCAGCTTAGGGTCGTCAGGAGCGGGTGACGTCATCACGGTTGTTCCCTCAGGTGGGATCGTTAACTGAACAGCAGAAGCAGACGGACACTCCTACAGTTCGGACAGGGGAGCGGGCAAGACGAGCCCGCTATGTCTTCGCCTTTAGAGTCGAGGCCGATTAGCGGCGAGACGAATCTCGGCGCGGCAGGCACGAGTGCCCGCGCCACGTTTTGGGGCTCGCCTGGAAAGAGAAGAGTCGGGCTAGCCGGGTGGCCCGATTGGTCAGCGAACGTCGGGGGGAGGGTTGGTGCCGGATGGACCGGCCGGCTCATCGGTATTTGATGCCGGCGCGATCCGCAGCGGGCGCTGCGGCGGTTGGAGAACTTGTCGACGCCGCGCGCGAAGGGGAGTCCGATCGCGCCGCCGTGTGGAGTTTATTTGGCAGACTCTCGCGTAAGCCTACGGTCTGCCAGCGTAGCTGTTAAGGGATGCGGAGGACAACCCTGCTTACGCAAGATCACTAAGTCACCCGGAACACAAGGCTGTGTGTTTCATCGGGTAACATGTTCAATTTCAATGAATTGCTGAAAAGATTTCGCTCGTAGAGCTTAACTCGCGCGTCTTGGGCCCTTGCTCAATAGGCGCCGGCTCCGGACACGACCGCACGGGGTGTTTGCAAAAGGATCTTCATATCGAGCCATAACGACCAGTCTCTGGCGTACTCAAGATCCATTCGCACCATCGCATCGAACTTGACTCTGCTGCGGCCTTTCACTTGCCAGAGCCCTGTGATCCCCGGCTTGACAGCCAACAGGCGCCTTTTGTGCCATATCTCGTAAGAACTGAATTCATAGGGAAGCGGCGGTCTTGGGCCAACCAGCGCCATTTGCCCCGTCAAGGAGTTGAAAAACTGGGGCAGTTCATCGAGACTGGTGCGCCTCAGGAACCGTCCGACCGCAGTGACCCTGGGGTCCGCCTTGATTTTATAGATCTCGTCGCTTTTTCCGCTCTTTCGATCACCCTTCGATGCTGAAATAAACTCCTTGACGTACGCTTCGTGAATAGCTTGATCCGCCCCAACATACATAGTTCGAAATTTCAAAAATGTAAAGCTCTTTCCATATTGGCCAAGTCTCTTTTGCTTGAAGAGTAACGGCCCGCGCGACGTCAGTTTGACTGCAGCTGCAATCACGAGCAGGAAGGGCAGGAGTAGGGCTAGCGCGACGAGGCTACCAACAACATCCATGCACCGCTTCGCCAGCATAACGGCCTTCTTCGTTTCCATCTCCTGCAGGACATCCGGGTAGAGGGCCGAAAATACGTCGCGGTCTGGCCCTTGTCCGGCGCAGTCGTCGGGAAAGACCAGGAACGACAGCTTTACATGATCGACTTGCTGAACGGTCAGCGTGTTACCAAGGGCTGCGGTCACCCGGCTCGAAAGCAAGGTCACTATCGACGCATCGGCAATCTCGGTGAAAATGACACCAATTGTGATTCCGTTTCCATACCAGCCGGTAATGTCGGTTTCCCGGATTGAGTTGCGCAGCGCGGACAGGATACTCCCGAAGGTCTCGGTCTGGTCGTTACCATCCAAAATGCTCCCGGGCTCAAGAAGCATCAAGACAAAGCGCCGGCCCGAACGCTCGGACCTCTTCCGTTCCAAGCACAGCATTTTCATGAAAAGCTGCCGCGGAAGAATTTCGGCTTCCCAAGACGCATCAAACACGAACGGGGCCTTGGCCATCGGTTTAGAGATTCGCAAAAATTCAAGTAAGTTCGGCAAAATGCTTCATCTCCCGCGGCGACAGCGTCGACCACCGAAATTCGGACACAGAATACGCACGTCGCAGTCGTTTCTGAACGTCAATGAAAAAAGGACTGTTTCTGGCCAGATCTCTGCGAGAATCCTCAACATTCAGGCCGGGAATTATTCCTTTGCAAGCTCTGTTTGGCGTGAATCAATGTCGGTGTGAACGGCAGCGTCAAAAGTCTTTCTGAGCAAGCTGCCGCACTCTCAGCCCCGGCTTCGAGCTAGAGAGACTCATTGGGAACAATGACTTCTTCGATCTCAGGCTTGACTTAGCTTTGTAGGGCACTTCAATAACCAAAGTCGCCACCTCCGGCTAACACGTTGTCCTGGCAGGGGCTCTGCGATTTAGAGGCGGCTCGCCGAGGAAGAAGATGAAAGGGAAACGAGGCCGACTTTTTGCATTACCACCCGCTTATTGGGAGAGCTAAGCGTGCTTGGCGAATGTTTCGTTAGATCGTGCAGGAGGACCTGCCAAGAAGTGGGCCACCCTGGGGGCGTGGATAGCGTCCCTGCAATGGCCTGCAATCGGAAAAAGGCTAGAACAATTAGCGCAACAACTAAGACTCAGGCGATGTGTTTATTGGTCAACGGAGTAGGATCTGCCTGGGCAGGTTTCGGCACGACCCAGTGGGCGTCGCCCGGCCTCGAGTTACAGCTCGCCTAAACGGGGTACGCGGCGGACATCGAATCAACAGGGATTGCCTTATTCTCCAGGCCAAGCTTTTTCAATTTGTACAAAAGGGCCTTGTAGTCGATTTGGAGAAGAACGGCGGCCTGCTTCCGGTTCCATCTGGTGGAATCGAGCGCGGCGAGAATTGCTTCGGCCTCTGCGTGCTGTTTGGCCATCGTCACGCGTTCCAAAATCGGAGCCTTTGCCGCCCCGTTCGCACCAGCTTTAGGCGCTTCCGGGACCGCTGATGAGGTTGTCGACACGGGTGCGCCAAGGCGTTTGCGTGCAGACCTTGCGAGCAATTCCGACGCGACCAGGTCGGGATTGCGCAGCACGATGAGCCTGCGAACGACGTTCTCTAGTTCGCGGACGTTTCCCAACCAATGATAGGTAGTAAGAGCGTACTTCAGGTTCGGGGTAACAGTTGGAACAGAAGACCCACGCGGCGCATGTTTGTTGAGGAGATATTCCGTTAACGGGATAATGTCCTCTTTTCTGTCCCTCAGTGGAGGCAGCTCGATGTTTATGACGTTCAGGCGGTAATAGAGATCCGCGCGAAAGGACCCGTCGAGTATGGCGGCCTCCAAGTCGCGGTGGGTCGCCGCCATGACGCGAACGTCCACCTTGATAATCTGCTTGCCGCCAATTGGTCGAAACTCTTTATCCTGGAGGACTTGAAGAAGCTTAGCCTGGAGACGGACGTCCATGTCTCCGATCTCGTCGAGCAAAAGGGTGCCTCCATTCGCCAGCTCGAACATCCCAGTCCTTCTCTGAAAGGCTCCGGTGAAGGCGCCGCGTTCATATCCGAAGAGCTCGCTTTCGACCAGTTCCGACGGCAGCGCAGCGCAATTAAGTTTCAGAAACACTTTGCCGGCCCGCGAGGAGTTAGTGTGGAGCTCTCTGGCGAAGACTTCTTTGCCGCAGCCCGTTTCACCCTGGATTAAGACAGGAGCGTCGGACCACCCGATGTCTGGAATCAATGAACGGATCTCTTGCATTCTTGGACTGCCGCCCGAAAAGACTTTGCTTGCCTCAAAGGGCGGTTGCGCGTGGGGCGACCGTGGCGAGACTCGCCGCTCAATGGATTTCTGCAATGCGGTGTGAAGGTCATCGAGACTCAGTGGCCTGCACAGGAAATCTGTCGCGCCGCTTTTCATTGCCGCGACCACATCCTTCGGCATAGGGTCACTGGAAACAAGAATGACCGGCAGGTGTTGATCGACGCGCCGAATCTCTTTCAGTGTGTCTATGCCACCCAGGCCAGGGATCGAAAAATCCAACAAGACCGCTGATATTCTTGACCGTGAAGAGGTAAGACGACCGAGTGTCTCCTCGCTGTCATGCGCCATTTCAACGGAGTATCCCAGGTGGTTCAATGCTGCGTCTACGTCTGGATGCGCATGAAGCGCACCCTGGCAAACGAGAATGTTCTCGCCGATCTGCTGAGCTTGCACGATACTACGAGCCTCCGAAACTTCCCACAATCCTCCCCTTTTAGCGTGACGTGGCCTCTTCCGAGATATCGACGCCCTGGTCGTAGCGAGATACTACGAACTCGTCATTTTTTCCACTAAAATATAGGAAAATGTGCGAACCCAATATATAGCCCAGATCCGTGTGAAACTTCAAGGGCACCGAGTAATGGTCCGGAAGGGCGCAAAGTAATGGTTCAAGCGTGCGAAGTAATGGTACTGCCGAGAGAATCGATTATTCGGGAACTCGCGCGTAGGCCGTCCACGACAAGGAATAGTTGGCCGGGCGGCGAGGGCGGCATGTGGGAAATGCGACCTGTCTCAATCGCCTCATTAGCGGAAATCTCCCGCGGTGGCCAGCAACACAGCCGACAGCATGAGACCCTTGCCAAGAACCCGACTGATCAACCCCAGGTAATGAAATCTAGCGGTTTCATCGTTGACGAAGGGCGTGTGGAGCCACGCGTCCATCTGTGGTTTTACGGCGGGCAACTCCTCGTCATCCGCGCGCAGTCCGATGGTTTTCAGGGACCCTTGGGAGCGACACAGCGACTCGGCAAACGCGGCGGCCCCCGGCATCGAGCTACGCACGATTAGCAAGTCGACCATCACCTTCAGTTCAGCCAGTAACGACTTCGCGTCCGGTACGTTTTTCGCTGGCAACGCTTCACATCCTGCGGCGTCGAGTACCTGGCCAAGCCAAAAAACGGACCCGAGGTCGCTATCGATGATGAGAATGGTGCTTCGCTTTAGAGGCATCTATTAACCACTTCAGAATAGCTGAGCAACCTGAATGCCAATATATCCGTCTTCATTTTCTCGACGCGAACTTAGGTGAGCAGGGCCGCGTCGGAGAAGCTGGATTACCTGGGCTGCGCCGCAGTACTTCGGGGAAGGGGACACAGGATTGAGACTCTGAGGGAGCGAACCTATCGGTCGAGCCATTGGTTATGCAGTCTTCGGTTTTCGGGAGTAACCAAAGCGGCCGGCAGTGGGTTATTTCGCATGCCACCGGCGAAGGCCCCGAGGTTAGGGTGTCCATGTTCCTTCTTTGGTCCAGGCGACACTGCTCTGCCCGCTGAGCCCGGCAGCGTACAGGTAAACGTTCTGCGAGCCAACAAAGGTGCTGCTGAAGCTGAGATTGACAGTCAACGTCAGGTTGTCTCCCGCCGTAGTGACCGAGCTGGATTCGGCGTTCAGAGTACATTCGCTGTTGGCAGCCGTCCCGGCGACTCCGGGCGTCAGCGCCGGCGTTAGCCACGCTGTTCCCGCGGTATTGCTCAGAAAGAGCTGATTG
>Ga0181537_10002178_pt1 | contig 17426 bp, 16 predicted proteins | sample PEATcosm2014_Bin_39_FD_119765 | JGI IMG/M metagenome (GOLD analysis project Ga0181537, IMG submission 119765) | Peatland microbial communities from MTU Mesocosm Facility, Houghton, MI, USA - PEATcosm2014_Bin23_10_metaG | ecosystem: Environmental > Terrestrial > Soil > Wetlands > Peat | place... | reverse complement strand
TCCCGCACAGCTCGATATCCCGGGTGAATTTGTCGCGCTGCCGGAGCTGATCGCGCAGTCCGATGTGATCACCCTGCACCTGCCGCTGATGCCGGCCACGCGCAACATGATCGGCGCCGCGCAATTGCGCTCGATGAAGCCGACCGCACTGCTGATCAATACCGCGCGCGGCGGACTGGTCGATGAGACCGCCCTGATCCGCGCGCTCGATGAGGGCTGGATCGGCGGCGCCGGCTTCGATGTGCTGACCGTGGAGCCGCCTACCGGCGGCCACCCGTTGCTGGAAGTGCGACGGCCCAATTTCATCCTCACACCGCATGTTGCCTGGGCTTCGCACGGCGCCATGCAGTTCCTGGCCGATCAGCTCATGGACAATATAGATGCCTGGGCTGCCGGCAAACCGCAGAACCTCGTGACGACCTCCTGACAATAGATGGCACGCTGGGTCCGGTTCCGATCCGCGGCAGGCAGCGTTGGTTTCGGCGTGCTGGAAGGCGAGACTGTCGCCGAATATTCGGGCGACCAGTTCGGCGCCCAGCAGCCCACCGGATTCAGGCTGGCCCTCGCCAGTCTGTCGCTGCTAGCGCCCTGCGCTCCCAGCAAGATCGTCGCGCTGTGGAATAACTTTCACGCGCTCGCGGCCAAGCTCGGTAAGCCGCCACCGGCGCACCCGCTGTACCTGATCAAGCCAAGCTCATGCGTGATCGGCCACCGCCACGCGATCGAGCGGCCGCTCGGCTATGCGGGCAAGATCGCATTCGAAGGCGAACTGGGCATCGTCATCGGCCGGCGCTGCCATAACGTCCCGGTGGAGGATGCGGCGCGCCACATCTTCGGTTTTACCTGCATCAACGATGTCACGGCCATCAGCGTCATGAACGAATATCCGGACTTCGTGCAGTGGTGTCGCTCCAAGGGATACGATACCTTCGGCGCGATCGGCCCGTTCATCGCCACCGAACTCGACTGGCGGTCCAGCAGCGTCGTCACGCTGATCGATGGGGTCGAGCGGCAACGCTATGCGCTCGCGGACATGATCCTGCCGCCGGCGGAGCTGGTGAGCCGACTATCGCACGATATGTCGCTGCTGCCGGGCGATGTCATCGCCTGCGGCACCTCGCTGGGCGTGGGTTCCATACCTGAAGGCGCGACCGTCGAGGTGACAATCGACGGCCTCGGCACACTTTCCAACACGCTCGGCGCGCCACGCGCGATGGCGTCATCGCCCGCATGAGCGCCGCGCTCGATCCGCGCCGCTTGCTGCGACGACTGTTCGATGCCGCAATCGACTCGGCGCAGCCGGCGCACCATATCCGCGCCTATTTGCCGCCACCGCCGCGCGGGCGTCTCATCGTCGTCGGCGCCGGCAAGGCTTCCGCCGCCATGGCACGTGCCGTGGAGGACAACTGGCCGGGTGCGCTGTCGGGACTCGTGGTGACGCGTGCGGGCTATTCGGTGCCCTGCCAGCGCATCGAGATTATCGAAGGCGCACACCCGGTACCCGATGAAACCAGTCTGAAGGCGGCGCAGCGAATCCTGCAGAGCGTGCGCGCCCTCACCGCGGACGATCTGGTGCTGGCGCTGATGTCCGGCGGCGCCTCCGCCTTGCTCACGCTGCCGATGCCGGGATTGACGCTCAAGGACAAGCAGGCACTGAACCGCGCCTTGCTGGCCTCCGGGGCGGCGATCGGCGAGATGAATTGCATACGGCGGCATCTCTCCGCCATCAAGGGCGGAAGGCTCGCCGCTGCCAGTGCGCCCGCGAAAGTCGTGACGTTGCTGATATCGGACGTTCCCGGGGACGACCCCACCGATATCGGGTCCGGTCCGACGGTGGGCGATCCCACCACCTGCGCCGACGCGTTGGCTATTCTCGACCGCTACCACATAGAACTCGGACCCCAGGTCCGCGATGCGCTCACCAGCGGGCGCGGGGAATCGGTAAAACCTGCGGATCCGAGGCTGCGCGGCATCGAGACGCGCCTGATCGCGACGCCCCAGATGGCGTTGGAAGCCGCCGCCGACGCGGCGCGCGCCCAGGGCATCGAGCCGATCATCCTGAGCGATCGCCTGGAGGGAGAAGCGCGCGATGTCGGCAAGGTGTTCGCAGGTATCGCGCAGCAGATCGCAGCGCGCAACCAGCCGGTGGTCGCGCCGTGTGTGCTGCTGTCGGGCGGCGAAACCACGGTCACCGTGCGCGGCGATGGCAGCGGCGGGCGCAACGTCGAGTTCCTGCTTGCGCTCGGCGTCGCGCTCAACGGGCATCCGCGCGTCCATGCCATCGCTGGCGACACCGATGGGGTCGACGGCGCCGAGGACATCGCCGGGGCCTACCTGGCGCCCGACAGCCTGGAGCGCGCGCGCGCGCAGGGCATCAACCCGCGCGCCAGTCTCGAGCGCAACGACGGCCATGGCTTCTTCAAGGCACTGGGCGACTCGGTGATCACGGGACCTACGTTTACCAACGTGAACGACTTTCGCGCGGTACTCATAACCGCCTGAGAGCCTGAGAGATTGATGCGCGACAGCGGCACGCTTACAGTAGCCGTCACGGGCTCAAGAGCTCATTAGCCATAACGAGAGAACACGGCTTTGAATTTCGCCTCGCTCTGGGGCCTGGATCCGGCGGTCAGCTATCTGAACCACGGCTCATTCGGTGCCTGTCCGCGCAAGGTCCTGGAGCTGCAGTCAGCGCTGCGCCAGGAGATGGAGCGCGAGCCCGTCGATTTTTTGTCCACCCACTTCCCCGGCCGGCTCAACACCGCGCGCGAGGCCTTCGCTGCCTTCGTCGGCGCGGACCCCGCGGAACTGGTGTTCGTTACCAACGCCACTGCCGCGGTCAATGCCGTGCTGCGATCACTGTCCTTCGCCGCCGGGGATGAGTTGCTGGTCACCACCCACACCTACGCGGCCTGCCGCAAGACGATCGATTTTGTGGCGCAAAGTTCCAAAGCGCGCATCGTAATCGCCGAGTTCCCCTTTCCGTGCCCAAGCGATACCGACCTGGTCGCGACGGTGATGGAGAAGGTGAGCCCGCGCACGCGACTTGCGCTCATCGATCACGTCACCAGCCCGACGGCATTGGTGCTGCCGCTGACGCGGCTGATAAGCGAACTGCGCGCGCGCGGTGTGGATTCATTGGTCGATGGTGCGCACGCACCCGGCATGGTACCCATCGATCTTTCGACACTCGGGGCGGCCTATTACACCGGCAATGCGCACAAGTGGATGTGCGCGCCAAAGGGTGCGGCATTCCTCTATGCACGTCGCGAGCGGCAGGCCGGGCTGCATCCGAACGTCATCAGCCATGGCTACACCGGCGGCTTCCACGCCGAGTTCGATTGGACCGGCACCTTCGATCCGACCGCGTGGCTGTGCGTGCCGGAGTCCATCCGCTACATGGGCAGCCTGTTGCCGGGCGGCTGGCCGGAACTGATGGCGCGCAATCGCGCGCTGGCGTTGCGCGCGCGCGCGCTGCTGCTGGAGACATTCGGGATCGAGGCACCCTGTCCCGATGCCATGATAGGATCGATGTTCTCGCTGCCGTTGCCGCGCGCCGCCGCCAATTCCCCGGGTGCCTCGCTCGACTGCGACGGACTGCATGCGTGGTTCCGGCTGCGCAACGTCGAGGCCTGGTTTCATCCCTACCCGACACCGCTGCTGCGACTGTCGGCGCAGCTCTACAACACCTACGAACAATTCGAGCAGTACACCCGGCTGCTCAAGGAAGCGCTGCGATGAACCATACCGTCACGATGACCCCGGCGGCGCAAACCCGAGCCTTCAGCACCGTATTCCTGATCGAAATGTGGGAACGCTTTGGCTTTTACGGCATGCAGGTGCTGATGGTCACCTACATGATGAAGAAGCTCGGCTTCGTCGACACTCGCGCCAACCTGGTCTGGGGCGCTGCGGCGGCACTGATCTACGCGACACCGGCCATCGGCGGCTGGATCGGCGACAAGCTGCTCGGTGCCCGGCGCACGATGAGAATCGGCGCCGTGGTGCTGATGGTCGGCTATGCGCTGCTCTGGTATCCGACGAACAGCGAATATTTTCTCTACTTCGCGCTCGGCGTCATCATCGTTGGCAACGGTTTTTTCAAGCCCAACACCGGCAATCTGGTGCGCAAGATCTACGAGGGCGACGACACGCGCATCGACAGCGCCTTCACCATGTATTACATGGCGGTCAACATCGGTTCAATGATCTCGATGACGCTGACCCCCTGGATTCGCAATTACGTCGGCGAGCGCTACGGCGACTCGGCCGGATGGCATACCGCATTTGGCGCCTGCGCCATTGGATTGTGCGTCGGACTGATCAATTACGCGTTCATGGGGCGTGCGCTGCGCCATGTCGGCTCCCCACCCGATGAGGCACCCATCCAATGGCGGCGCGCGCTGGGCGTGGCGGGCGGCGCGGCGGTGGTGGTAGTGCTGGCCGCCTTCCTGTTGCAGCATCGGGAGATCGCGCGGGTCTGCGTCTACGGCACGGGCCTTATCATCCTCGGTATTTTCCTGCACCTTATCCGCATCAGTCACCGACATGAGCGCGCCGGGCTGATCGCGGCGCTGCTGCTGGTGGGGCAGACGATCTTCTTCTTCATTTTCTACCAGCAGATGTCGACCTCGCTGAACCTGTTTGCGCAGAACAACGTCGATCTGAACTTCAGCATCTTCGGCTGGCACCTTTTCAAGTGGATTCCCGAGCAGTACCAGAACCTCAATTCAATCTGGATCGTGCTGCTCAGCCCGGTGCTGGTGTTCGTCTACAACACGCTGGGCCGAAGCGGCAGAGACCCGAGCATCGCCGCAAAGTTCGCCTGGGGATTCGGTTCATGCGCCATCGGCTTCTTCATCTACGGCGTGGGCGCCCGCTGGGCCATCGACGGCAAGGTGTCGTCGTGGATCATGGTCTGGGGCTACGGCCTGTACTCTCTGGGCGAGCTGCTCGTCGGCGGCTTAGGGTTAGCGATGATCGCGCGCTACGTCCCGGCGCGCATGGGCGGCTTCATGATGGGCACCTACTTCGTCGTGATCGGCATCTCGCAGTACCTGGGCAGCGTGGTGGCCAACTACGCGCACATCCCGGAGAATCTGACCGACCCGATCGAATCGCTCAACATCTACACCAGCCTCTTCAACAAGCTCGGCTTCGCCGGCATCGGCTGCACGTTCATTGCGCTGGCAATGCTGCCGCTGCTGAGGAAGCTGTCATCCAGCCATTCCGATTCGGCGGCGCAGCCGCGGCCGCTGCCGAACGTGGTGGGCAGCGGCGAATCTGCGGCTGCCTCCTGAGGCAATGCATCGCAGCGCCCACGCGGTTTCGATCAGGAACTCGTCGCGCGCCAGCGCGCAATGAGCGCTTCCAGGTACTTGCGCGCCCGCGGCCTCTCGCGCGCGCCAAGCTGCATTTCCGACTGACGATCCACTTCCCGACACACCGCGTCCAGCGCGGCGGCGCGGGTCGTCCACGCGATGAGTTGATCATCCACGGGCGGGTCGAGCTGCAGCAGCGCGGCCAGCGTCGAGGTGACGATCGCGGGAGCGGTCGTGACGCTGATCGTGTCGAGCAGGAAATCGGCGACGCCCGCGGGCGTAGGCCGTATCTTCCCCAGTGAATAGGCGGCCTCAGAGCGCACCAGCATGGAATTGCTGTCATCGGTCATGGCGGCCATGAGCGCGGTCGCGGCCACGCTGGCGCCAGCGGGGCTCAGTCGACCCAGGTCGATGTGCGCCTTGCGTCGCAACTGCCGGAATTCTTCCACATCCACGCTGCGCTTGAGGGTCATCGCGATGGTGTGTCGCAGCTGCTTGCCCATGTGGGTGCGGGCATCGGAGATCACGGTGCGCACATCATCGAAGCTGTCGACGAAAATGCACACCAGGCCATAGCGCCGCCGCAAAACCAGCGCGCGCGCCTCCTCGTCCTGGCGTTGACCCCGCTTCCAGATATAGACATGCTCGCCCACTCCACCACCAAAATTGGTTTCGAAGCTCTGCAGCAGATCCTCGAAGTCCGGATCGCTGAGACCGAACCCGACGATTAGGGCGCTGAAGCGCGCCAGCACATGGTGGGCAAAGGCACGATAGCCGAGCTGGCGGGCCATCACCTCGCGATACGAGGAGCGGTCCAGCACGATGGTCTTGGGCCGGGAAATGCAACCGTGTGCCTTGAGCAGAAAGCGCGACTGGAAATCATCGGCCAGCACCGCGCGCAGCTTGCGCTCATCGGAGTAAATGGCGCGGTGCATGCGATGCCGATCGCGGCGGCGCGCCCGATAGGCGTTCTCGTGCCCCAGGTCGTAGTTAAAAGTGATAATCCCCGGCGGCTCGAGATCCTCGATCAGATCATGCAGCGGCGATCGCGCATCCTCGGGCGCCGTCGTCAGCCGGACGACCGCATCCCGATACTCGCCGACGCCGACGACCTCCCGGATCATCGTGGCCGCTTCAATCAGATATTCCGCTGCCCGCGACTGTGCGCTCAGCAGCAGATCCACATCGGCGGCGACCGGCCCAAGGTGTGAGGCGAAGCGTGAGCGAAGCTGGGTAAGCACCGAATGCCAGGTTGGCAACGACTTCGGGTCGGATCCCTGCTGTGCAAGCCCGACGGACACGCCGCTGCCGGTGACCACCACCAGGCGACGATAGGCCACGGCATCACACAAGAGGCCGAAGCCGGGATTTTGCCGGTGGCTGTCCATGTCAGCGCAGTCTACTGTAACGGGCTACAATTAAATGGTCACACGTCAGAGCAATAACAACATGCACGATGCGACCGGAGCCGACCGCGGCTTTGCCGCTATCATCCAGCGTGAAAGCGGCCTGCAGCGCACCTTGAGCGCGCGCAAGCTGTCGATGATCGCCATTGGCGGCGCGATCGGCACCGGACTGTTCCTCGGCAGCGGATTTGCGATCGGTACCGCCGGCCCCAGCGTGCTCATCAGCTATGCGATCGGGGCACTGATCGCGCTGCTGCTGATGGGCTGCCTCGCGGAAATGACCGTCGTGCATCCGACCACAGGCTCCTTCGGCGCCTACGCCGAACACTACATCAGTCCGCTGGCCGGTTTCATGGTCCGCTATGCCTACTGGACCTGCATCGTGCTGGCGGTGGGCACCGAAGTCACCGCCGTGGCGCTATACATGAAGTTCTGGTTTCCCGCGGTGCCCGGCTGGATCTGGATCCTGGCATTTTCCGCGCTGCTCATCATGGTCAACGCCTTTCGGGTCAGCACCTTTGGCACGGTCGAATACTGGTTCTCGCTGGTCAAGATCACGGCCATCGTCGGCTTCATCCTGCTGGCCGCGTATGTGATCGCCCACGATGCCAGCGGCACGATGGGCCTGCACAACTACACCGCGCACGGCGGATTTCTGCCGCACGGCATTGGCGGCATGTGGGTTGCCGTCATCATGGCGGTGTTCAGCTATCTGAGCATCGAGATGATCGCCGTCGCCGCGGGTGAGGCGGCGCAGCCAGAGGTGGCCGTGACGCGCGCGTTCCTGTCCACCGTCGTGCGCCTGGTCCTGTTCTATGTTTTGACCCTGGCGCTCATGCTGGCGGTACTGCCCTGGACGCAGGCCGGCTCGGCCAAGAGTCCCTTTGTCGCAGTCATGGAAAGGCTGCACCTGCCAGCAGCGGGTGCCATCATGAATTTCGTTATCCTGGTCGCCGCGCTCTCGGCCATGAACAGCCAGCTCTACATCACCACGCGCATGATGTTCAGCCTCTCGCGCGCCGGACATGCCCCGCGCGCCTTAGGCAAGCTGACCGCGCGCGGCATTCCATTCAATGCGCTGCTGGTATCGACGTCAGGCGTCGCAGTGGCAACCGTGCTCAGCATCGTCTCGCCCAATCGCGCGTTTCTGATGATGGTGGGCGTCTCGGTGTTCGGCGCCATGTTCACCTGGATGATGATCTTCGTAACGCACTACTACTTCAGGCGCGCGCGCCGGGCGGATGGCAGCCCACCGGCGCGCTTTCGCTTGTGGGGCTTTCCGCTGACCACGCTGCTGGGCGCCGCGGTCATGGCCGCCTTGCTGGTGACGACGGCCTTCACCGAACCGTTCCGGCTGACGCTGGTGTTCGGCCTGCCCTACCTGGCGCTGCTGGCACTCATCTATCGATGGCGCTACCGCGGTGCGCCTCCGATTGCCTCATGACTCTGCCTGCCAGCCGCGCGGACTGTGAATCCTGCGACCTGCGCGACCCACTGGCGCCGATTCGGCCGCGGTTTCAACTCGAGCCCGGCCTCATCTACATGGATGGCAATTCACTCGGTGCGCTGACGCACGAATCGGCGGCACGCGCCCGCGCCATGATCGAGAATGAATGGGGCCATGATCTGATACGAAGCTGGAATCTGCACGGCTGGTTCGAGCTACCGCAGCGCCTGGGGGCCAGGATTGCTCCGCTGATCGGCGCCGCGGCTGATGAGGTCCTGGTCGCCGATTCGACCTCGGTCAATCTGTTCAAGCTCGCATCGGCAGCCATGATGAATCGCGGCACCCGTCACCGCATCGTGACCGAATCGGGCAACTTTCCCAGCGATATCTATGTGCTGCAGGGCCTCGCCGCACTTTCGGGCGCCGCCATCGAGATCATTGCCGTGCCACGCGCTGAGGTCATCGACTGCATCAACGAGTCCACCTTCCTGGTAGTGCTGACACATGTCCACTACAAGAGCGCCGAGCTCTTCGACCTGCCGGCCATCACGCGGCGGGCACACGCCTCCGGCGCCAGGATACTGTGGGATCTGTCGCATAGTGTCGGCGCGCTGCAGCTCGATCTGCATGCATCGCAGGCGGATTTTGCGATCGGCTGCACCTATAAGTATCTCAACGGCGGCCCCGGTGCCCCGGCCTTTCTCTACGTGCGGCGCGATCTGCAGACCGAGGTTCGACCCGGCCTCGCGGCCTGGATGGGTCACGCAGCACCCTTCGACTTCAGCGATGACTACCACCCGGCGCCCGGCATGGCGCGCTATCGCTCCGGCACGCCGTCGATGATTGCATTCGCGGCTCTCGAGGGGGCGCTTGGCGTCTGGGACGACATCGATCTGCGCGTCGTGCAGCGCAAGTCCGAGGTTCTCAGCGAGCTGTTCATTGCACGTGTGGCAGCGCTCGGCAGCTCCGGGCTGACGCTTGCCTCCCCACGCGAGGCTGCGCGCCGCGGCAGTCACATCGCATTCTCGCATCCGCGCGGCTATGAACTCATGCAGGCGCTGATCGCGCGAGGGGTGATCGGCGACTTCCGCGCCCCTGACATCATTCGATTTGCCTTCACACCGCTGTATTTGCGGTATGCCGACGTCTGGGACGCCGCGACGATTCTGGGCGAAGTCCTGTCGACCGCCATCGACGTTGGCGTCGCCGTGCGCCGCAATGCGGTCACATAGCAACGCCGCTGTCGAGAGATTGCGCTTTCCTGAATGCCGGGCGGGTGACGATACGCTGCACATAGTCTTCGATCGCCGTTGACTTTGGCATCATTGGGCTCTGCGCAAACATGGCGAATGTCGTGCCATACAGCACGTCCGCCGCGCTGAAACGCTCACCCAGGATGTAGGGTCCGGAGGTGAGTAGCTGGAGGATCGCCGGCATCGCCTCCTCAACTGACACCCAACCTGCCGTGCCGCGTGGAACTTCGACGTTCATGAACTTGGACATGAAGGCCGGTTCCAGAACACCCGTGTAGTAACTCAGCCACGACAGATAGGCTGCGCGACCGGGCTCGTTGACAAGGGGGCCCAGGCGCTGCTTCGGAAACTTGTCCGTCAAATAGAGTGCGATTGCGGGGGATTCAAACACGATTGCGCCATCATCGGAGATGGCGGGCACTTTGCCATGGGGATGGGGGTTTGCCGGGTCAGAGGTCCCTCCCTCACGAGTTCTGGTCGTCACGACGCGAATCTCATAGGGGGCCTCCAGTTCCTCGAGCAAGAAAATGAAGCGCGACGAGCGTGTCTTCGGGCGGTGAAACAGTGTAATCATTGGCGCCAGACCTCCTGCAGTTACTACCTCGTGCCAGGGTTTCGCCCTGCAACCAGGCGCTCGCAACCCTCCAATCGTCAGACCCAGCATGCCAACGTTCTCGGGTGGCTATTTGACTCGATCTTAGCCCCTAAGCCTTGACTTAAACCACACTTCAATGCTGAAGAAAGCCCCGCCAGCTTAAAAAATGCCGAGCGCGAGACCGGCCGCGAGCATGGCACCGATCTCCGCGCAGCGTGCCAGGTCTGCGGCTCCAATCTGTTTGGGACGCAGTATCGCCTCGGGAGTCTGCGCATGTGTGCACACGATCAGTGGGGGCGCAATGGACTTGAGACGCCAGCCAGTCACGATCCGCTCGATCTGTCGCACGGCGTTGCTGCCGTCGCTGCCCGCGGAAATGAGGATCCCATAGGGCCGGCCCTGGATTCGATCGAGAACCGGATAATAGCTACGATCGAAGAAATCCTTCATAACGCCGGACATGGCGCCCAGGTTCTCCGGACAGGCAAACAGGTAGCCCTGCGCCTCGAGTATCGCATCCGGGGTGGCCACGGCTGCCGTTTCGAACTGCACGGTGATCCCGGGCTCCTGGGACGCTCCGGCACGGGCCGCCTCGGCCATCTGCCGTGCACCGCCGGTCAGTGAGTGGTAGATAATGAGAAGTGTCTTCATGTTCCCAGGAATACTCTACACAGTGAGTCCAAAATCCAAGCGATTGGCGCAAGCTGTCGAGTCGCCGGTCGCACAGGCGATGGTGTCGATTTGCGAGAAGTGCGGCAAGCGTACGGGTGGATCGGGCAAGAACGTAAGTCACCGGCTGGCTTCGCACTTCAAACGACGGGTAAAGCGTGAATTCGCTAAAGGCGATATCCGGATCGTACTCACCACGTGCATGGACATCTGCCCTGATAACCGAGTCGCGGTTGCGATCTCGCCGACCGCATCGGGCATGGGACCCCTATTCCTGGCCGTCGATATCGACGACGTCGAAGCAAGTAGCGAAGCTTTGATACGCGCGATCCAGCGGGCGAATCGAACAGCACCGAGCTGAAATAACATGTCCGAATCGGAGTCGCTCATGAGCCAGGTACAAGTCGAGCAGCAAATCTATCAGATGCCACCCCTGGATGGGTTTACCGTCGCCTATTTTCTGACGGTCGCTGACATCGAGCGATCGGTTCGATTTTACGGAACGGTCTTCGGAGGTCGTATTCTGAGTAGAGGCGACCGCAGCGGTGCGCCGGGTTACATCCAGATCGCCAATACCTGGCTCATCGTCAACGTCGGAGGCGGCCCGACACCGGACAAACCAACGGTGACGCTCAGCGTACCTGCCGACCCCAATTCCGTCAGCTGCTTCATGAATATCCGCGTTGCGGACATTCAGGCATGCTACCAACTATGGCGAAGCCGCGGAGCGGAATTCATCACCGAGCCAAAAGACAAGTACGGCGACATCTGCTGTTACATTCGCGATCCTGACGGCTACATTATTGAAGTAGGCCAGAGCAAGCCGGGCTTCACCTACGGCTGAACTGCGCGACGCACGACAGCGTCAGCCGCCGGCATGACTTCACGGGTTAACCTTCGGCAAGTAGTAACCTATGCGGTTTTCTACGTCGCCCGGCCTATGAAAGCCCAGATCAATGAAGGACTTGATCCTCGCCTGTGTTGCCGGGCGTGCCACGGATGCCATGCAGGCATCCCAACCCGCAGCCATTTCCACATCCGGGGGTAAGCTTGCCGCGTTTACCAGGCGTTTTGTGTTGGAGATGGCCCATTTGTCGAATGAACTGATGCGCGAGGCCAGCGCATCGACAAATGCATCGAGCTCCGCGTCCGGCAATGCCCTATTGACGTAGCCATAGGCTTCCGCCAGGTCGGCGCGGATGTCGTCGGAACTCATGAGGACTTCCAGCGCTCGCGATCTGCCGATCAGCCGGGGCAGGCGTGTCATGGGTCCGCCGCCAGCGACCATACCAACGCCCACTTCCCACTGGGACAGGAGCGCCTTTTCCCGACTGGCGAAGGTCATGTCGCAAGCCAAGGAGATTTCACTTCCATTTCCTGTCGCCCGACCCCTTATTTTCGCAATGGACACCACGGGCGCATGCGTAATCCTGACGAGTATGTCGGGCCACGCTTCGAGTCCCGTCGGCCCTTGCGGCAGGCTGGTCAGCTCCTCCATCTTGACAGTGAAATCGCTGTGGTTCAGAAAGAACCCCTCCACTGCGCTATCAAAGACCACGACCCTCACCTGTTCATCGGCCTCCATAGCCGTCACGATCTCGCCGAATTCCACGACAAATTCAGGGCCCATCAGATTCAATGGCGGGTTATCGAATGTGATCCTCCAATACGCGGGTGAGGTTTTGCTGAGGCGTATCTGCTTCGCCTTCACAGCCGGCGTCGTCTTCAATGTCGCGTTCATCGCTGTCTCCTATAGCCGCCGCAAGTAGAGAAGTTCAGTGTCAACGCCGCGTCTGCAGATAGCTATTGCACGTTAGTATCACCGTTTGCGGACGGAGTCCGAAGCGCGTTCCCGACAACTCTAGACCAATACCATCGTTCAATCGTTCATCCGCGATATCTGTGGTTGTATGGCGCCGCTGAAGGTAAACGAGGAGACTGAAATGACGCGACCAGCCGTATCACTGGATCTTGCCGACGCACGACGAATCATCGCGGCCGGTGAACTCAAAGCAATCGAACTGGGACTTCCGTATAACATTGCGGTGGCTGACGCCGGCGGGGGTCTCTTAGCCCACGTGCGAATGGACGGCGCATGGCTGGGCAGCGTGGACATCGCAATCAACAAAGCATGGACCGCACGGGCATTCGATATGTCGACCGATGATCTCTCGCATCTGGCGCAAAGCGGGCAGCAGGGTTTCGGAATCAACACCACCAACGATTCCAGGGTCGTAATCTTTGGCGGAGGAATTCCGATCAAGCGGGACGGTGTGATCATCGGCGCCGTCGGCGCCAGTGGTGGCAGCGTCAATCAAGACGTGGAGGTCGCTCAGGCCGCCGCGGCAGGTCTCTGATGACGCGCACGGTCGGCCGGATTGCTCGTCGGGGCACGAACGTGTGGTGGGCCGTGTAGGGATCGAACCTACGACCAAGAGATTAAGAGTCTCCTGCTCTACCAGCTGAGCTAACGGCCCTGATTTGGGTGGACGACCGGATTTTACTATCCGAGGGAATATACCCAGAACTTTCACGGACTTACGCCGCTCGCATTGTCGCCCCGAGATCCCGCACCGGTCAGCGCTAGTGTAGCAGAACTGAGGTCGTGCGTAGCACCGAGCAGTCGCCGCAGCGCTCAGCCGCTGTCAACGAATGTGTTCAAGCCGGCTCGGCCTCGCAGGATGTTAATCGCCCGGCCCCGTCGAGCCAGCATCCCGACGTCTGGTTCGATTCGCCGGGCTCATGGACCGATCCTCCACTTATGGAATCCATTTGCGAGGCTGACACAGCCTGAACGCGCAGGCAGCGGGAAATCGCCGGAAGTGCCGGCGGCTGCGTCCGACAGCACTTGCAAGCAGCACGGCGGCACATATGTATCTACCCTTCTTCCTACAGTTCGTGGCGATGTCGTTACCTGCTCATCACACTGCCGGTGATGCATGCTGCCTCGTGCGATTATCGAGGAGTCAGGAATGAGCCTGTCAACAACGATCCGCGCCGATAGCGTGTTCCCGGAGTTGTGATCCATGTCATCCGAGACCGCGTCCCCGGGGGTGCACAACTGGGATCCTACGGCAAAATATCCGAAGCCCCCGTTTCCCGAGCAACACCAAGCCTGGCCTGGTCTGTGCTCCCGGATGCAACCGAGGCCCGACCATGGCGAGACGAACTACAAAGGCTCGGGACGACTCATAGGCCGAAGAGCGCTCATCACCGGTGGCGATTCGGGAATGGGACGCGCTGCGGCGATCGCCTTTGCGCGCGAAGGCGCCGACGTTGCGATCAATTACCTGGCCGCTGAACAGCCAGACGCCGATGAGGTTCTGACCCTGATTAGACAGGCCGGCAGAAAAGCCGAGGGCATTCCCGGTGACATCCGCGATGAGAACTTCTGCGCGCAGCTCGTGGAGCGCAGCGTCCAGGCGCTGGGCGGCATCGACATCCTGGTCAGCAATGCGGGACGCCAGCAGGCACACGATTCGATACTCGATATCTCCACCGAACAGTTTGATTGGACGATGAAGACCAATATTTATGCTCCCTTCTGGATCATCAAGGCTGCCCTTCCGCACCTGCAGCCAGGCTCCAGCATCATCGCTACCGCGTCCGAGCAGGCGTACGATCCGTCGCCGGAACTGTACGACTACGCGCAGACGAAAGCGGCCACGATGAATTTCGTCAAATCCCTCGCCAAACAGCTGGGACCCAAAGGCATCCGGGTCAATGGAGTCGCGCCGGGGCCCGTCTGGACAGCCCTTCAGATCAGTGGGGGCGCCTCGGTCGAGAAGCAGAAGAACTTTGGAGGTCAGACGCCCCTGGGGCGACCGGGCATGCCGGCGGAACTGGGCGGCATCTATGTGCTACTGGCGGATAACCAGGCCAGCTTCGCCAACGGCCAGATCTATGGATCTTCGGGAGGAGCGGGACAGCCGTAGTTGCGCCTAGCATGACAAAGAGCACCAATAAGCCCCTCGCTCCGCGGCAGCCGAAAGGAGATAGCCCGCCCGGTGATCCCCCGCTCGTCGATCTTCCGATCGACCCCCCGCCAGTGGACGAAACCGATGTGCCGACGCCGGCCGTCGAAGCGGAGCGCGTAGATGAATCTTAAGCACGGAGTAGGCAATGGGTGATCCCGCAAATAATCCCGACCGTCTGAAAGATCGCAGCGACGATGCGGGCGATGATGTTACCGATTACCGCGATCGGCCCAGCGACGATGGAAAAATTGGACAGAAGGCCAATCGCAGCGATGCGCCCGCCGCGCAGAACAGCCTGGGTAACTTTGCTGGAGAAGATCTCCACAGTGATCTCAAGAAGGGTCGCTAGAACCGGGGCGTTGTCCCTGCGCTGGCTGAGTCCCAAAAATCGATGAATGCACTGCCGCGCTGAATATCCTCCAAGCTGCGACTGCCCTGGCAGCTTTTCATAAGCCATTGTTTAGTAAGCGCTTCTATCGCATCATCAGCGGCCGTACCTGGCCGCCAATGACGAGAGTGAACATGAGCACACCCCCCTTCCGCGCCGATCACGTGGGCAGCCTCCTGCGGACCCGCCGCCTTGCCGAAGCGCGGTCGAAGAACCTGCCTGCGGCCGAATTGAAAGCCATCGAAGACCTCGAAATCGTCGCGCTGATCAAGTTGCAGGAGGATTTGGGGTTGAAAGTGATAACCGACGGTGAAGTGCGCCGCGCCTTCTGGCATTTCGACTTCATGGGAATGCTCGATGGCATGGATATGGAAGTCCGCGGCGAAGGCGTGCAGTTCCACGGCACCCAGATTCCGCCGGTTCACCCGGTGATCAACGGCAAGCTTGGGTTTCCAAAGAATCATCCGATGCTGGAGCACTTCAGCTTCGTGAAAACCCACACCAAGGCCTGCCCAAAGATCTCCATACCCGGGCCGTCCTGCATCCATTTTCGCACCGATCCCGCGGATATCCGACCGCCCGAATACAAAGATCCCGACGTGCTGTTCGCCGATATCGTGCAGACCTATCAGGACGCGGTGGCCGCCTATTACGCCATCGGCTGCCGCTATCTGCAGCTCGATGACATCTTCTTTGCCTACCTCTGCGACCCAAAACAACGTGCGCAGCGCAAGGCCATGGGCCAAGACCCAGACTGGTTGATCGATCGCTATGCCTATATGCTCAACGAGGCGATCAAAGGCCGCCCTGCCGACATGCTGATTGGCATGCATATGTGCCGAGGGAATTTTCGATCGACTTTTGCTGCTTCCGGGGGCTACGACGCCGCCGCGGACGCGATCTTCAATCGAACCGACGTCGACATTTATTTCATGGAATACGACACAGAGCGAGCCGGCGGCCTGGAGCCCCTTAAGCTGCTGCCCAAGGGCAAGAAGCGGGTCATGGCCGGCTTCATCACCACCAAGACGCCGGATTTGGAGTCCATGGACTGGCTACGCAGAAAGTTCGAGGAGGCTTCGAAATATGCCGGCATGGATCAGCTTGGAATCGCCCCGCAATGTGGCTTCGCCTCAACCGAGCATGGCAACGCACTGACCGACGACGAGCAGCGGCGCAAACTTGAACTCGTCGTTCAAGTTGCCTGCGAGCTGTGGGACGACGCCTGACAGGCATGCATCAGGACACACGCTTGCGGTCCGCCAGCAGTCGCGGAGCTGGATTTATTTGCACCCTGGATTGCCTTTATTCCTATTGTTCATTGGACCCGAGTTGTCGAGCTCCCAATGCTAGGCGTCTGGTAGGGGAGGAAGATGGCTTCATCGAATGATCTGACGATCCGGCGATACGAGGATGTAACCCCCGCCGTCCTCAAGGCCATGGAGCGCACCGAGGATCCCCGCCTACGCGAGATCATGGTGTCGCTGGTGAAGCACCTGCACGGATTCGTGCTGGACGTGCGCCTGACCGAAGCTGAATTCCGGGAAGCGACGTCCATCCTCAATCAGCTGGGGCAGCAGTCCAACGATTCTCACAACGAATCGGTGCTGATGGCAGGTTCGCTGGGCATTTCCTCGCTGATCTGTCTGTTGAACAACGGCAACCAGGGACAGACGGAAACCTCACAGAACCTGCTGGGACCTTTCTGGCGACTCAACGCGCCGCGTGTAAGCAATGGCGGGACGCTGATTCGCTCCGACACGCCAGGGGATCCGCTGTTCGTGAGAGGCCGGGTCGTCGATCGGCAGGGCCTGCCGGTGGCAGGCGCAGAAGTCGATGTCTGGCAAGCATCCCCGGTCGGCCTGTATGAGAATCAGGATGCCGCCCAGGCAGAAATGAATCTGCGCGGCAAGCTGACGACGGACGATCAGGGACGGTTCTGGTTTCAGACGGTCAAGATGGTCGGCTATCCCATCCCCACGAGCGGCATCGTCGGGACGATGCTGAGAGCCCAGCACCGGCATCCGTATCGGCCCGCACATCTGCACGCGCTGATCGTCAAGCAGGGATTCAAGGTCCTGATCTCCCAGGTTTATGACCCCGCCGATCCGCACCTGCGATCGGACGTGCAATTCGGCGTGACGGCGGCCCTGATCGGAGACTTCGTGCGCCACGACCACCCCCATCCCGATGCGCCCGAAGTCGGACCGCCCTGGTATTCGCTGGACCACACGTACGTACTGGAGCCCGGAGCCACCGTGCTCCCGAAACCCCCTATCAGGTGAATTGAAGGAAAACAATGACGCGGTGGCGCAGAAGGCAGGAAACACATGTGCAGGGATAAGAGGCGGGCAGATGCTCGAAGACCCC
>Ga0181537_10002177_pt1 | contig 17432 bp, 12 predicted proteins | sample PEATcosm2014_Bin_39_FD_119765 | JGI IMG/M metagenome (GOLD analysis project Ga0181537, IMG submission 119765) | Peatland microbial communities from MTU Mesocosm Facility, Houghton, MI, USA - PEATcosm2014_Bin23_10_metaG | ecosystem: Environmental > Terrestrial > Soil > Wetlands > Peat | place... | reverse complement strand
GTTTCATGTTGCGGATCAGCGACAGCCCGAGGATCCGCTGATCCTTGCGGTCATCGCGGCAGTTCGAGCAGACCGGGTTGGGCGGATCGTTCGGACCCGGGAACAGTTTCGCGATCGCGCCCTCATAGACTCCGTCGTGCTCGACGAACAGGAACCAGCCAACCGACTGACCGGTTTGCGGATCGATCTTCTGCCACAAGCCGGTGACTTTCGGCTCTGCGGCGGATGCCATGGCGGCGCCGGCAAGCGCGGCGAAGGTCACGACAAGCGCAGCCAAAAGAAACTTTGCCGATAGCAACTTCGCCGATTGTGCCACGAAACTCTCCATTCGCTACTGTCGAAACGAATCACGACCCAGCATTGATGGCGGACAAAGATTACTGGTTCCTGTTAGTCGTTCCACAATGCGGTGATTTCAGGACTCCGGTTGCCGAAATTTGCAGCAAAAACTGCGGCAAAATTTTCCCACTCCTATCGGGAGCCAAATACCGCTGCGGATGTTCGACGCAATCTCGCCACAGCGCCGCTGTCCCGAAGCCGCCCTCGCGGGGACGCCATCATGGCGGACAGCTATAATGGGTCGTTCGAGCGGCTATCCGGTTCTACCGTGATGTCATTACGCGCGACCGTATTCACAGCCATTTTACTGGCGCTCTCCGCCGCCCCGGCCAGCGCGGCAGATCGCGCACTTGTGCTCGACGTCGATGGTGTCATCGGCCCGGCCATGGCCGACTATGTCGTGCGCGAATTGCATAACGCCTCGCCGCGCGAGGTCGGCATCGTCATTTTACGCATGAACACGCCGGGCGGCCTCGATTCCTCGATGCGCCAGATCGACACCGCGATTACGACTTCGCCCGTGCCGGTCGCCACTTATGTCGCGCCGAGCGGCGCGCGCGCCGCCAGCGCCGGCACCTATATCGCTTATGCCAGCGCCATCGCCGCCATGGCGCCCGGCACTAATATCGGCGCCGCGACGCCGATCCAGATGGGCGGCAATCCGCTCCTGCCGGGCGCCGAACCGGATCAGAAAACCGCGGACAAAAACGCGACCGAAGACGCCGAAACGCGCAAGCTCGTCAACGATGCGGTCGCCTACATCAAAAGCCTCGCCGCGGTGAACGGCCGCAATGCCGACTGGGCCGCCGACGCGGTGCGCTCCGCGGTGAGCATTCCGGCCTCCGAAGCGCTCACGCTGCATGTCGTCGATGCGGTGGCTGCCGATGTGCCCGATCTGCTGCGCCAGATTGACGGCCGTACTGTCATCGTCGCCGGCAAGCCGTATCAGCTCGCCACCGCGAATCTTTCCGTGGTCGCCTCGCCGCCGGACTGGCGCACCGAGCTCCTGGTGCTGATCACCAATCCCAACGTCGCCTTCATTCTTCTCCTCATCGGCGTCTACGGGCTGATCCTCGAATTCTTCAATCCCGGCGCGGTGGCGCCGGGCCTGATCGGCTCCATCAGTCTTCTGGTCGCGCTCTACGCACTGGCGCTGTTGCCGATCAATTACGCCGGGGCGGCGCTGGTGCTGATCGGCATCGGGCTCCTGATCGCGGAAACCCATATCGGCGCATTCGGCGCCATCGGCGTCGGCGGCATCGCCGCCTTCACCATCGGCGCGCTGATGATGTTTCCCTCGCGCGTGCCGGGCTTCGCGCTGTCGCGCGCGGTGGTGCTCGGCGCCGTGATCGGCAGTTGCGTATTGCTGCTGCTGGCGATCGCGGCGCTGGCGCGCTCGCGCAAACGGCCGGTGGTGACCGGGAGCGAAGCGCTGATCGGCGCCACCGGCGAGGCGGTCGCCTGGCACGGCCATGAGGGCCGGGTGCGGGTGGCGGGCGAAATCTGGCGTGCCCCCGCCGACGCCCCGCTCTCCGGCGGCGCGCCCACCAAGGTGCTGCGCCGCGACGGCCTCATTCTGCTTTTGACTGTCATCATCGTCATCGGCGCTTTGATTCTGATTTTTCTTTACGCCTCGATCCGCGTCTTGCGCGAATACGAGCGCGGCGTCGTCTTCACGCTCGGCCGCTATACCGGCACCAAAGGTCCCGGCCTGTTTCTCCTGGTGCCGTTCGTGCAGCAGATGGTGCGCGTTGATCTGCGCGTCGTCGTCGACGAGGTGCCGCCGCAGGACGTGATTTCGCGCGACAACGTTTCGGTCAAGGTCAGCGCCGTGCTCTATTTCCGCGTCGTCGATGCCGAGCGCGCGATCATCCAGGTCAGCAATTACCTCGTGGCGACGAGTCAGCTCGCCCAGACCACGCTGCGCTGGGTTTTGGGCAAACACGACCTCGACCAGATGCTGGCCGAGCGCGACAAGCTCAATGCCGACATTCAGGACGTGCTCGACAAACAGACCGAGGGCTGGGGCATCAAGGTGTCCACCGTCGAGATCAAGCGCATCGACCTCGACGAGAGCATGGTCCGCGCCATTGCCCGGCAGGCCGAGGCCGAACGCACGCGCCGCGCCAAGATCATTAATGCCGAAGGCGAGCAGCAGGCGGCGCAGAAGCTGGTCGACGCCGCCCGCATTCTCGCCGGCGTGCCGCAGGCGATGCAGTTGCGCTATCTCGCCACGTTGTTCGACATCGCCGGCGAGCGCACGTCGACCATTGTCTTTCCGTTCCCCACCGAACTCGCGGCGGCCTTCGCGGCCACCATGGTGCGGAAGGGGTGAGTTCATCCGCCCCCGCGATAGCGGTGGGGGTAAAATGCGCATCCGTCGCGCCCCATCGTCGCAAAATGGTTTGAAGCCCGCGCTACCAGTGTTATGGGAGCGGCGGGAATTGCGCGGCTTCCGCCGTCCTCGAGGCCGCGATTTCCGCGACGAATTCGTGACATAGAACTCTGACCAACCGGGCGCGAACTATGCGAGTGATCGTCCCCATTTCGGTCGGCTGGACCCGGCTGTTCTCGCGCTGGGACCTGCTCGCAACGCTGTTGGTCCTCGGCCTCTTGGTGTTCCTTGCCGAAGCGAGCCGCCATCTGTTCGAGCCGCTCACCTCATTGCAGCAGCAGCCGCTGTCGCTCGATCCGCGCAATTTGCCGGAATATGCCGCACGCACCACGCTGCGCATGCTGATCGCCATGGTGCTGTCGCTCATTTTCACCTTCACCTATGCGACGCTCGCCGCCAAAAACAAAACCGCCGAGCGCATTCTCGTTCCGCTGCTCGATATCCTGCAATCGGTGCCGATCCTCGGCTTCATCTCGGTCACCGTGGTGTTCTTCATGGCGCTCGCGCCCGGCCGCGTGCTCGGCGCCGAATTCGCCGCGATCTTCGCGATTTTCACCAGCCAGGCCTGGAACATGGCGTTCAGCTTCTATCAGTCGCTGCGCACCGTGCCGACCGAGCTCGAAGAAGCCTCGCGCAATTTCCGGCTCAGCCCATGGATGAACTTTTGGCGGCTCGACGTGCCGTTCGCCATGCCACAGCTGATCTGGAATATGATGATGTCGATGTCGGGAAGCTGGTTCTTCGTCGTCGCGTCGGAAGCGATCAGCGTCGGCAATACCACCGTGACGCTGCCGGGCGTCGGCTCCTATATCGCGCTCGCAATCGAGCGCCAGGACATGCACGCGGTCTACTGGGCGATCGCCACCATGCTGATCGTGATCCTCATTTACGACCAGGTTCTGTTCCGGCCGCTGGTGGCGTGGGCGGATCGTTTCCGTTTCGAACAGGAAGCCGGCATGCTGCCGCCGCGCTCGTGGGTGTTCGACGTGCTGCGCCAATCCCGCGTCATCGAGCGGATGACGCAGCCGTTCGGGACGCTATGGCGGCGGACGATGCGGTCGCGGCCGAAACAACCGGCGCCCGCCGAGCGGCCGCCACGGTTCGATCACGCGCGATTTGCCTTCCAGCTCGGCATCGTCATCACCGCGCTGGCTGCGATCGCGCTGTGGCAATCGGTACAATTTTTGATCACCGGCATCACGCTCTCCGACGTCGCGCTGACGCTGCTGCTCGGGCTGGCGACGCTCGCCCGCGTCGTCGTGCTGATCGCCGTCGCCAGCGTTATCTGGGTGCCGATCGGGGTATGGATCGGCACTCGGCCCAACGCCGCGGTGATCGCGCAGCCGGTGGCGCAATTCCTCGCCGCGTTCCCGGCGAACCTGCTGTTTCCGATTGCGGTGTCGGGGATCGTCGCCTGGAAACTCAATCCGGATATCTGGCTCTCGCCGCTGATGATCCTCGGTACCCAGTGGTACATCCTCTTCAACGTCATTGCCGGCGCCGCGGCGATCCCCACCGAACTGCGTGCGGCGGGCGCGAATTTCCATGTGCGCGGCTGGCTGTGGTGGCGGCGCATCGCGCTGCCGGCCGTGATGCCCTATTACGTGACTGGCGCGATCACCGCGTCCGGCGGCTCATGGAATGCGAGCATCGTCGCCGAGGTCGCGTCCTGGGGTAATGAGCACCTGCAAGCCGCCGGCCTTGGCGCCTATATTGCGCAGCAGACCGACGCCGGCGATTTTCACCGCATCGTGCTCGGCATCGTCGTGATGAGCTTGTTCGTCGTTGTGATCAATCGCTTGTTCTGGCGTCCGCTCTACTTCTACGCGGAACGCAAATTCCGGCTCGGATGAGGCTGTGACATGAACGCTTTGCTCGACATTCACGAACTGCGTCAAACCTTCCCCCGCGCCGATGGCGGCGAGCTTCTCGTCCTCGACGGTGTCGAACTCACGCTCAATCTAGGTCAGATCGTCGGCCTTCTCGGCCGCACCGGCTCGGGCAAATCGACTCTGCTGCGGCTGATCGCCGGACTGGCGCAGCCGTCGGGCGGAACCGTGACCTATCTCGGCGAGGAGGTGCATGCGCCGGCCGCCGGCATTGCCATGGTGTTCCAGGGCTTTGCGCTGTTTCCCTGGCTGACGGTTCTGGAAAACGTGCAACTCGGCCTCGAAGCGCTCGGCCTGCCGGAAGCGGAAATCCGCAAGCGTGCGCTCGCGGCGATCGACCTCATCGGGCTCGACGGCTACGAGTCGGCGTTTCCGCGCGAATTGTCCGGCGGCATGCGCCAGCGCGTCGGCTTTGCCCGCGCGCTCGTCGTGCATCCAAACATTCTTTTGATGGACGAGCCGTTCTCGGCGCTCGACGTGCTCACCGCGGAAACCTTGCGCACCGATTTTCTCGAATTGTGGAGCGACGGCAAGTTGCCGATCAAGGGCGTCATCCTCGTCACGCATAACATCGAGGAAGCGGTGCTGATGTGCGACCGCATCCTGCTGTTCTCGTCCAATCCCGGCCGCATCATCAGCGAGATCGCCGTCGACCTGAAACAGCCGCGCAACCGGCTCGATCCGCAGTTTCACGATCTGGTCGAGAGGATCTACGTGGCGATGACCGCGCGCACGCCCACTCCGCTACAGATCGGCACCGGACCCGCGACTACCGTCAACACCGTGTTGCCGCGCGTCTCGGCCAATCTGATGTCGGGCCTCCTCGAAAGCCTTGCCGCGCCACCGTTCAACGGCCGCGCCGACCTGCCGGTGCTGGCCGATGAACTCGCTCTGGAAGCCGACGAGCTGTTCCCGGTTTCCGATGCGCTGCAAATGTTCCGCTTCGCCGAAATCGAAGGCGGCGACATCAAGCTCACCGATATCGGCAAGCAATTCGTCGAGCTCGGCACCGACGAGCGCAAAAAGCTGTTTCAGCGGCAGCTCTTGTCCTACGTCCCTTTAGCCGCGCACATCCGCCATGTGCTCCAGGAGCGCGCCAACCACGCGGCGCCGAAAAGCCGTTTCTTCGACGAGCTGGAAGATTACATGAGCACCGATGATGCCGAACTGACGCTGCGCGCGGTGATCGGCTGGGGACGTTACGCCGAAAGCTTCGCCTATGACGACGATTCCGGCATGTTCAGTCTGGAAAATCCGACCTAATGCCAGATCCTGATTACATCAGAACCCGGATTTATTTCGGCATGACCTTATCCGAAAACCGCAACTGCACTTTTCGGGATCATGCCGGTGGCGGCAGGAACATGACTTCGTGCTTGGCGGAGAGCGCGACGACTTCCGGGGGCGTCTGTTCCTTCATCGAGTGGATTGCCCAGAACAGATCGTAGAGTTTTCGCGTCGGCGTCACCCAGAAAAAGCATTTCACCGGCTGGTCGGTTTTATTGAAGATGCCGTGCGCCTGTCCCATTGGCAGCCGGATCAGGTCGCCGGACGTGGCCACGGCTTCCTTGCCGTCGAGCAGCAGATCGAACCGGCCTTCAAACATGTAGATGAATTCGTCCTGCGTCGGATGGATATGCGGCGGCACGAAAGTGCCGGGCGGGAGGGTGGCGTGCCAGGAGAACGACGCCTCGTTCAACGACTTCGGCACATAGGTCTGGCCCAAAATATTCCAGACGATACCGTCGATGCCGGTCCCGGCCTTGGTGATCCCCGCCGTGAGCGTTTGCATGCCGTTACTCCCGTTTCACTCCGCCTGTTTTAATTCAAACACAATGCTGCGATCCCGCGAAGGGGCCGCACAAGGCGCTTGCAACGGCCGGTCGGGGTGGCCGATAAAGGAGCCATGTGGGCGCCATCCCCGCGCGGTCCAGGTTCCGCTACATCGTCGCCGAGGCCGCAGCGGATAGTGCCCGCCACTGCCAATAGGGGGCGACTATGGCCGTGTTATCGCAGAGCGACGGCGGCGCACGTTTGCGCTGGCTGTTTGCAGGATCGTTAGCGCTTAATCTTTTTTTTGTCGGCGCCGCCGGCGCGGTGGCGTACCGTTATTCGAGTCCGACGCCGCTCGAAACCGTTGCGCATATCGACCACAGTCTCGCCGGCCGGCTCGACCGCATCGCGCAAAGCCTGCCGCCGCAAGACGCCGATTTGTTGCGGACGCAACTGCGTGCCGAGGCGCTGAAGCTCGCCGCGGCGCAAGCCGATCTGCGGCTGTCGCAGGAGCAAGTGCGCAACAGCCTGCGCGCGGCGCCATTCGATGCCGATGCGATGCGCGCCGCCATGGCGCAAAACCAGATCGCGCGGCAAACCTTCGATCAGGTCGTCCACGACACGATCGCTGCGGCGGCGGCCAAGATGTCGGACATCGGCCGCGCCAAGCTCGCGGAATGGCCGCCCACGCGCAACAACATCCGCACGTCCGACGGCACGTCCACGAATTAGAAAGAAGGCTAGGCCGCTCTCCGCCGGCTGCGCTCGGCGATCGCCAACAGCGCGCGCTCGGCAATGGTGTCGGCGAGCGTCGCGTTCTTCCGCGCCTGCAAGGTTGCGTCGGCCAAATTGGCCATCGCGGTGGCGAGCCGCGCCGCGTTCCAGGTTCGAAGCGCCGTTTCGATTGCCTTTTTGCGGCGGAACTGCCCCGGCGGCAGAGCGGCGTCCAGCGAAAAACCCGATTTTTCCTCGATCGCAAGCCGCCATTTGTGCAACTGCGCCAATTGCCGCTGCGCGGTGAAGAGAATGGTCCCGGCGGCGGTGCCGGCGGTACGCATTTTCGCAAGCTGGGTCTCGACCTCGGCGGTGCGGCCGGCAAAAGCGGCGTCGACGATGTCGTCGAGCGCAAGCGCGGAAGCGTCCGACACGACGGCGGCGATGTCCTCGACGCCGACCTCGCCCTGGCCCTGCGCATAGAGCGCAAGCTTGCGGATTTCGCTGCGCGACGCCGCGCGGTCGCCGCCGAGCAGGGGGATGAGCAGCGCGCGCGCATCGGCCTTGAGCGAAAGCCCGGCAGCGCGCATTTCCTCGTCGACCAACCGTTCGCGGTCGCGCTCGCTGTCGGCGTAGCACGGCAGCGCCGCGGCGTTTTTGGCGCGCTCGCATAGCGCGCGCGGCGGCGCATTGCGGCGCAGATCGCCGGCTTCGATGATGATGCGGCCTGCAGCCAGCGGCGCCGTGAGCAGCATTTCGACCGCCGGCGCGATATTGCGGCCACCCGCCTTCACCCACACCGCGCGGCGGCCGCCGAACAGTGGCATGGTCTGCGCCTCGGCAAGCAGCCGCGCCGGATCGGCAGCGACGTCGTCAGCCTCGAGCCGCGCCAGCGCGAACGGATCGTTCACGTCGTCGACGGATGCTTTGACCAGTGCGTTGACGCGCTCGCCGACCAAGCCGGCGTCCGGGCCGAATACAAGAACGATCGGCCGCGCCGGATCGGGACGTGCAATGAAAGCATCGACGTCGGCGGCTTTGACGGCGGTCATGGAAGTTATCTTATGTGGAGCATAATCTTTCCCGAAAACCGGTGACCGCTTTTCGGGATCATGCTCTAAGTTCCAGCGACGAAATACGACGCAAGCCGATTACGGATCGCCTCGGCGGTCATCTGCACCGCTCGATCCTCGGCGTCGCGCTCGGCGCGCTGGATCGCGAAACGCTGCTGAGAACCGGGCGGATCATAATCGACATTGGCGGTCGAGGTGTCATGCAGCACGACTTTGCCGGTGGCAACCTCGACGAGCCGGTAGGTCGCTGTGACGCTGTCGACCTGCGCCGTCGGTCGGCCGCTGGCCACGTCGACGATCACGGTGAAACCCGACGTCGACAAGGTGACGTCGAGCCGATGCGTAGGCGAGGGCGGCGCCGCGCCGCCATTGAAGTCAAACTGCAGTGCATTTTGCATGCCGACGGCAAGCCGCGCCTGCGGCGTTCCCTGGCGCGCCGGGATCGGCGTAATTTGGATTTCGGCAAGTTTGTCGTGAACGCTGTCGCCATCGGCCGACGGGCGCGTGCCGTAGAGCGGCTCAAAGCAGCCGGCAACCAGGCCCGCTGCGGCGAATACAGCGGCGAGCCGCACCATGCGAAAAGCTGCGCGACGATCACGCCACAACATTGACGATCCGTCCCGGCACGACGATCACCTTTTTCGGTGCCTTGCCATCCAGCGCCTTTTTTACCGCATCGAGCGCCAGAACGGCAGCCTCGATTTGGGCGTTGGCGGCGTCGCGCGCCACGGTGACGTCGGCGCGTTTCTTGCCGTTGACCTGCACCGGCAGCGTTACCGTGGTCTCGATCAGGAGCGCGCGTTCGACCTGCGGCCACGCGGCTTGCGCGACCAGGCCGTCGTGGCCGAGCGCGGCCCAGCATTCCTCAGCGAGATGCGGCATCATCGGCGCGAACAATTGCACCAGAATGGTAACCGCTTCGCGTATGGCCCAGCGCAGGTCGGGCGCGATACTCGGACTGGCCCCATTTTCAGCCTCTATATCGCCGATTACCTCATTGAGGGCATTGGCGAATTCGTAAATCTGAGCGACACAAACATTAAAGTGGAGCTTTTCGATGTCATCGCTGACCCGCGACAGGGCCCGGTGCGTCGCCTTGCGCAGCGAAAGCGCCACTGGGCCAAACTCGGCCGGCCGCGCGGCCGGCGCCGATTGCGCGATCTCGGCCGCCTCGCCGGAGAGCCGCCACAGCCGCTGTTCGAAACGCCAGGCGCCCTGAACGCCGCGCTCGGTCCATTCCACGTCGCGCTCGGGCGGTGAGTCCGACAGCATGAACCAGCGCGCCACGTCGGCACCGTAGGTTTCGATAATATCGTCGGGATCGACCGTGTTGCGCTTCGACTTCGACATTTTCTCGATCGGGCCGATTTCGATCGGCTCGCCGGTTGCGAGCAAAGTCGCCCAGCGGGTATCGCCCTCACTCTCTATCTTCACTTCCGCCGGCGCCGCCCATTCCCCGTTCTTCCGGCGGTACGTCTCGTGGACGACCATGCCTTGCGTGAACAGGCCGGCGAACGGCTCGTCGAGGCCGACATGGCCGGTTTCTTTCATCGCGCGGGTGAAGAAGCGGCTATAGAGCAAATGCAAAATCGCATGCTCGATGCCGCCGATATATTGATCGACCGGCATCCACGCATTGACCACCGGGAGATCGGTCGGCGCGGTCGTGATCCACGGATCGGTGAAGCGGTCAAAATACCACGACGAGTCGACGAAGGTATCCATGGTGTCGGTTTCGCGCCGCGCCTTGCCGCCGCATTTCGGGCAGGTGACGTGCTTCCAAGTCGGATGATGGTCGAGCGGGTTGCCCGGCCGGTCGAAGGTCACGTCCTCCGGCAGCGTCACCGGCAAATCTTTTTCCGGCACCGGCACAATGCCGCATTTGTCGCAGTGGATAATCGGAATAGGGCAGCCCCAATAACGCTGCCGCGAAATGCCCCAATCGCGCAGGCGGAAATTCACCTGACGCTGCGCCACCGGCCGGTTGCCCGCACTCTCGCTCTCCAGCCGCTTCGCCACTTCTTCCTTCGCCCGCGCGATCGTCATGCCGTCGAGGAAGCGCGAATTGATCAGCGTGCCGTCGCCGTCATAGGCGGTGTCGGTGATGACGAAAGTTTTGGGGTCTTGTCCCGGCGGGCAGACCACGGGCACATTGCCGAGGCCGTATTTGTTGACGAAGTCGAGGTCGCGCTGATCGTGCGCCGGGCAGCCGAAAATGGCGCCGGTGCCGTAATCCATCAAAATGAAATTTGCGACATAGACCGGAAGCTTCCAGGTCTTGTCGAACGGGTGAATCGCCTTGATCCCGGTGTCGAAGCCGAGCTTCTCGGCGGTGTCGATCTCGGCCTGCGCGGTGCCGCGATGCCGGCATTCCTCGATGAAGGCGGCAAGCTTCGGATTCTTCGCCGCCGCGGCGGTAGCCAGCGGATGATCCGGCGCGAGCGCCATGAATTTGGCGCCGAACAAAGTGTCCGGCCGCGTCGTGAAGATGTCCAACTCGCTCTCGCCGTTCGGCGTCGTCTTGGTATCAAGCGCAAAGCGGACCAGTAGCCCTTCCGAGCGGCCGATCCAGTTCTTCTGCATCAGCCGGACTTTTTCCGGCCAGCGATCGAGCGTATCGAGCGCGTCGAGCAGGGCTTGCGAGTAATCGGTAATCTTGAAGGCCCATTGCTCCATGTCGCGCTGTTCGACCAGCGCACCGGAGCGCCAGCCGCGGCCGTCGATCACCTGCTCGTTGGCGAGTACCGTCTGGTCGACCGGATCCCAGTTCACTTTGCGCGACTCGCGCGCGACCAGCTTTCTCTTGTAAAAATCGAGAAACATTTTCTGCTGGTGCTTGTAATAGGCCGGATCGCAGGTCGCGATCTCGCGGCTCCAGTCGAGCGACAGCCCCATCGATTTGAGCTGTTTCTTCATCGCCGCGATATTGTCGTAGGTCCATTTCCGGGGATGAACCTTGCGCTCCATCGCGGCGTTCTCCGCCGGCATGCCGAAGGCGTCCCAGCCCATCGGATGCAGCACGTTCATGCCCATCGCACGCTTGTAGCGCGCCACCACGTCGCCCATCGTGTAATTGCGCACATGGCCCATATGGATGCGCCCCGACGGATAGGGGAACATCTCGAGCACGTAATACTTCTCGCGCGGGTCGTCGTTTTTGGTCACGAAGATGCCGCGCTGGTCCCAGATTTTCTGCCAGCGCGCCTCGGCATCACGGGCGTTGTAGCGGTCGGTAGCCATTGGATTCGCGTTTGTTTTCAGGGCCGGGGACGTGACACGAAAGCGCTCAGTGGGTCAACGGAGCGGTCTACCGCCGCTTGATGCAAAGCGGCGTTAACCAATGCCACCTTCGGTTGAAAAACTCCATTAAGAACCGGCTGCTGCGATATGAGTTTCGCCGCTGCGCTGCTAGCATGCCGCCCGCATGGGGAAGGGATGTGACCATGGCGCTTTAAGCGTTACGGCGCCGGTTCGGGACAAGTTTCATCCGTTTCTTCTGTCCGGTTTTGCAAATTGCGGTGTGGTACCGCGACGGTGGCTGTTTTGATGCGTTGCCGCAGTCGGTTTGTCGCGTTGGGGCTCTGGCTCGTGCTCGTTGTGGGCGTGATGGCGCACGCGGTCCCGGCGCGCGCGCAAGTGCAGCTTTCCCCGTCCGCCGCTTCGGCTGGCGGCCAGCCCGCGCCGGGACAATTGCAAGCTTCGATCACCGCCGCGACGCAAAATCAGGCGGCGCTTCCGTCGGGACCGGCCGCTCCTTCTGACGATGCAAGCGCATTCTGGCGGTTCTTCCGCGACGGCGAGTGGTATTTCTCATGGGGATACAACAGGGAATTTTGGGCGCCCACGGACATCCATGTGTCCCAGCCTTCTCTTGGCAACAACTTCACGATCTACGACGTTCGCGGCCACGATCAGGCGGGAGGCGAGAGCGGACTTTTCACGGGGGATGCATTCGGGGCGCAATACAATATCCGCGTCGGCCGCTTCATCACCGATAATTTCGGCGTGGAATTCAGTCTGGATCACAGCAAATACACGACGCCCACGGGCCAGTTCGCCACTGTGAACGGCACCATTGCCGGCAAGCCCAATGGAATCTATCAGCTCGGCACTCCATTTTTCAGCGAAGAGCTCCACAACGGCGCCAATCACGTGATGATCGACGGTGTCTATCGGCTTCCCTTGATTGGCAAGACCAACGACAGCTGGAGCGTGGCCGCAATCGGCAAAGCGGGCGTCGGCGTCATGTTGCCCCACACCTCCGACACGATCCTGGGAAACTCTGTCGACGTCGGCAACAAGACGATTGGCAATTCGTTCGGGTTGCGCAATGGCTGGTGGCAATTGAACGGCGTGACCGCCGGCGTGGAGGGCGGCTTTCGCGTTGTTTTGTTGGCGCCGGTCTATGTGGAGCTGACCAACAAGATAGCCTACTCCTACCTCGGCGACCTGCCGGCCTATCTCGGAACGATATCGCAATCCCAGTTCATGGACGAAGTCATCGTGAGCGTCGGCTTTACCTACGACGGCACTTCGCCGTCGCCGTGGCATTGAAACTTTGGCACTGAAACCCGACCCCGAAAACGCCGCCGTTATTCACTCACGAGCTCCGCAGCTATCCAGTCGGTGATCGAGCGCTGCGTCGGCCACCAGCCGAGCGCGGCCGCTGCTTTGCTGCGCACCCGGCTGTTGGAGCCGAGCGAATAGACCGCCATGTTGCGGCCCCAACAGGCGATCGCGTCCTCCGCGGACCAGGATTGCGCCGGGCCGAGATCAAGCTTTGCGGCGATGGCCTTGACGATTTCGCCCAAAGCTTCCTCGCCGCTCTCGACATAGAAGAACGAGCCGGCCGGCGCTTTGGTCAGCGCCAGCACGTAAAGCGCGGCGACGTCGGCGATATGGACGTTCGACCAGCGGTTCAATCCGCGCCCGATGTAACGCGCGATTCTGGACGCTTTGGCGTGGCTTGCGAGCGCCGGAATTTGAACGCTCTGCGCCGGCGGCCCCAGTGTGTGGCCATAGATCATGGTGTTGCAGAGCACGATGCCGCGTGCGGTGAGCACCAGCCGGTCGATCGCGACGCGCGCCGCCTTGTCGGCGGTTGGGGTGATGGCGTCGCCCTCATGAAAGATGCGATCGGACGGCTCGCCCATGGCGAGGTCGGCGACGATGCTCGAGCCGCTGGAATGAATGAACGGTTTGCCCGAGCCGGCCACCGCCGCGATCAGCGTCTCGACCGCGCCGCGATGATCGCTGGAGGCGGTATTGATTACGGCATCGGCGGCACGCGCTTCGGCGTGCAGCAGTGGTGTATCGTCCAGCGTGCCGATCACCGGATCGACGCCGTGCGCCGCGACCGCGTTGGCCTTGGTCTGATCGCGAACGAGGCCGCGAACAAAGTGGCCTGCCGCCATCAGCGCCGCCGCCGTCGCGCCGCCGATATAGCCGTTCGCCCCAGTGAGGAAGATTCGCATGCCATCACGTCAGAAGTGACGGCACAGGCTTACGCTTGTTTCTCCACGATTGAAATATCGCTGCCATCCCGATACGCCGGATGCTTCCAGCCGTCCTCGTCGTAATCGGCCATGCATTGGTCGGCGAGCGCTTCCATGGCTTTGAGCGCGCCGTTGCCCTGCGCTTGCTGCAGCTGGAAGACGCGGATCAGTTCGTGACTGCCGGAATAGTTCATCTCGTAAAGCTCGTGGCGGGCGCCGAATTCGGTGCCGACGGCGTCCCACAGAAGTTTCATGATCTTGATGCGCTCCTTGTAATCCATACCGTTCGAGCCGCGCACATATTTGGCGAGATATTTGTCGATGTCGGGATTTTTGAAATCGCGCGCATGCGAGGGCAGATAGATCAGCCCGGAGGCGACGACCTTCTCGATAATGTTGCGCACCGCCGGATAGGCCTCGGTCATGAACAGGCGATAGGTCGCCGAGCCGCGCGCATTCGGCAGCACCGCACCGTCGACCCACGGCTCCGGATTGCATGCCATGGCATCGGTCAGCGACCAGAACAGATTGCGCCAGCCGATCACTTCGCCGATTTGCGCCTGCACGCCGCGGAACGCTTCGACGCCGGTGGCGCGCGCCGCCTTGTAGAGCAGGCCGATGATGAAATCGAGCTTCACCGCGAGTCGCGTGCAGCCCTGCATGGTGAAGCCGTTGAAGAAGCCCGACTTCGGATAAAAATCCTTCAGCCGCTGGATGTCGCGGTGAATGAAAACGTTCTCCCACGGGATGAAGGCATTGTCGAAAACGAAAATCGCGTCGTTCTCGTCGAAGCGCGAAGTCAGCGGATAGTCCCACGGCGAGCCGACAGCCGCGGACGCGAATTCGTAGGACGGCCGGCAGATCAGCTTGATGCCCGGCGTGTTCATCGGCGCGATGAACATCACCACCATGGCCGGATCGGTGATCTCCTGACCCATATTCTGGCCGAGGAAATTGTAATGGGTCAGCGCCGAATTGGTGGCGACGACCTTGGCGCCGGAGACATAGATGCCTGCATCGGTTTCCTTCTGGATCGTGATGTAGACGTCTTTGACCTCTTCGGGCGGCTTGTTGCGGTCGATCGGCGGATTGACCAGCGCGTGATTGAGATAAAGCACCGCCTCCTGCGCGCGCTTGTGCCAGGCCCGCGCATTATCGGCGAACTTGCCGTAGAACGCGGCGTTGGCGCCAAGCGTGTTGAGGAAGGCCGCTTTGTAGTCGGGGCTGCGGCCGAGCCAGCCATAGGAGATTCGCGCCCAGGCGGCGATCGCGTCGCGTTGCGCGATCACCTCTTCGCGCGAGCGCGCCACCTTGAAGAATTTATGGGTATAGCCGCCCGAACCGGTGTCGGTCGGCGCGGTGAGCACATCCTTGGTCGCCTTGTCGTGCAGCGCATCGTAGAGCAGTGCGACCGAGCGGGCCGAATTGCGGAAAGCCGGGTGCTCGGTGACGTCCTTGACCCGCTCGCCGTAAATGTAGACGTCGCGGCCGTCGCGCAGCGATTCCAGAAACTCCGCGCCGGTGAACGGGCGCTTCTTGTCGGCGATAATGTCTTCGGGATGCTGAGCCATCGTTGCGCTCCCTTGTCGTCGGCTATTTCGTCAGTATACTGACGATTTACGCGACTATAGCGACAGCGGCATTGGCGCGTCAACGCAATCACGGGGATCGAATGACACGGGACGACAGCCGGTTCCTCGACAAGCCCGGCCATCTTATTCGCCGCTTGCAGCAGATCGCGCTCGCGCTGTTTCTCGAGCAGACCGACGCCTTCGACATCACGCCTGTGCAATATTCGGCGATGATCGCCATCGGCAATCATCCGGGGATCGATCAGACCGCGCTTTGCAACATTATTGCCTTCGACCGTTCGACCATCGGCGACGTGGTCGGCCGGCTGGAACGTAAAAAGCTGATCAAACGGCTCAACGGCTCGGACGACCGGCGCACCAAGTCGCTCACCATCACGCCCGCCGGCCGCCGCTTGCTGCGCGACATCGAGCCGGCGGTGCAAGCGACCCAGCGTCTGATCCTGGCGCCGTTAAAGCCGAGCCAGCGCAGCGGTTTCATGACCATGCTGAAGCGTCTGGTCTATCTCAACAACGAGCACAGCCGCGCGCCGCTGCGTCCGAAGGAAAGCCGAAGACGCAGGCCCGCCGCGAGACCGCGCCCGGTCCGAAGCGCCGCAAGATCGGTGAGCGCCACCGCCGCTGAGTGAGGTTTCTCGCTAAGCTTTCGCGCGCTGGCAGGCCGCCCACAGAGTTTGCGCGGTCGCCGGCATGTCGAGATGCGCGCCGGCGCCGTTCGGGATCGCGTCTGCGATCGCGTTCATCACCGCCGAGATCGCCGCCGTGGTGCCGGCTTCGCCGACGCCCTTGACGCCAAGCGGATTGGTGGTCGCCGGCACGTTGTGCATGGCGTCCCGCAATTCCCCCGGCATATCGTCGGCGCGGGGCATGCCGTAATCCATGAAAGAGCCGGTGATGAGCTGGCCGCTATCGGCGTCGTAAATGGTGTTTTCCATCAGGGCCTGGCCAAGACCCGCGGCGAGCGAACCATGCAACTGGCCCTCGACAATCACGGCATCGAGCGCCCGGCCGCAATCGTCGATGGCGGTATAGACGGGGATGGTCATTTGCCCGGTATCCGGGTCGATCTCGACCTCGGCGATGTGCACGCCGTTCGGGAAGCTCAGCGGCGTGTCGGTCGTTGTCTTGGTGTCGAGATCCTCGGCGATCTCGCCGCGTTTTTTCATTCCGGCGGCGCGCGCCGCGACCTCGAACAAGGTGACGCGGCGGTCGGTGCCGACGACTTCGAACGCGCCGTTCTTGTAAGCGATGTCGCCTTCTCCGGTTTCGAGCATGGCGGCGGCAACCAGCTTGCCCCTCTCGATGATCGTATCCATCGCTTTCGCGATCGAATGACCGACAGTCATCGCTGAACGCGAACCGACCGAGGCATAGCCCGGAAGTTCGTTGGCGGAATCGCCTTGCGCGTGCATGATTTTCTCAAACGGAATGCCGAGGCGCTCGGCGATGACCTCGGGGAACACGGTGGCGTGGCCCTGGCCGGTATTGCCGACATTGAGGGTGAGCAGGAGCTTGCCGGTTTCCGGAAAGCTCAGTTTGGCGCTCTCGGTCGGCGCGCCACCGGCATGTTCGAGCATGCAGGAGATGCCGAGTCCGCGATACTTGCCGCGTTTTTCCGCGTCGCGGCGGCGCTTCTTGAATCCTTCATAGTCGGCGAGCGCCAGCGCCTTCTCGAACATCGGGCCGAAATCGCCAGAATCGTAGGTGGTGCCGACCGCGGTCTTGTACGGCATCACGGAACCCTTGATGAAGTTTCTCCGCCGTAGCTTGATCGGATCGATACCGGCAATGCGCGCGGCTTCATCGACCACGCGCTCGATGGCGTAGCTACATTCGGGCCGTCCTGCGCCGCGATAGGGCGCGGTCGGAATCGTGTTGGTGAAGACGCATTTGGTCGCGACGTCGATATACCTAATGTCGTACATGCCGGGCAGGCAGCGGGCGAAATTAGTCGTCGGGATATTGGCGCCGACTGGTCCGACATAGGCGCCGAGATTGGCGACGTTGCGCAGCCGCAGGGCCAGGAATTTTCCCTTCTCGTCGAGCGCGAGATCGACGTCGGAATAGATGTCGCGCGCCTGGTTGTCGGTGAGGAAGACTTCCGCGCGCGTGCCCATCCAGTGGATCGGCCGGCCGAATTTCTTGGCGCCGACCAGAAGCGCGAT
>Ga0181537_10002175_pt1 | contig 17445 bp, 4 predicted proteins | sample PEATcosm2014_Bin_39_FD_119765 | JGI IMG/M metagenome (GOLD analysis project Ga0181537, IMG submission 119765) | Peatland microbial communities from MTU Mesocosm Facility, Houghton, MI, USA - PEATcosm2014_Bin23_10_metaG | ecosystem: Environmental > Terrestrial > Soil > Wetlands > Peat | place... | reverse complement strand
TCCGGATCGTACAGGTAATTCACCATGAAACCCGCCGCGTCCGTGAGCCCCTTGTCCGAGCGGTCGCCGAGCCAGCGAACGGCTTCGAGCTTGGCGCCGTTATTGAGATGGAAGCGGGCGACGGAATCGAGCGGCTTGCCCGCGGCCGACTTGACCTCCAGCAAATAATGCGCGACGGCCTCGGTCAGAAGTGGCTGCAGCCGGGCCGGGGTGTCGGCATGGTCGGTCCACCCCGCGCGGTCCAATAGTTCGAGCGCCCTGAAGTCGCCGCCGCTGAAGAAAACGGAGTTCGCTGCCTTGCGCTCGCCTCTCAGCCATGGCCCGAACCCCGGGACCGGCGACAATGTCACGAAGGTATCGAGCGCGGGCAGCCCGCGATGCAATTCCTCGACCACCTGCTTGATGAGGAAACTGCCGAACGACACGCCCCTGAGGCCGGCCTGGCAGTTGGATATCGAATAGAACACGGCGGTGCGGGCGCGCGTCGCCTCCAGCGTGCGGCGGCCCTCCGCGAGCAGGGACGCGATCGCTTCCGGAATGGCGATGGTCAGCGCCACTTCGACAAAAACCAGCGGCTCATCGGGCAGCGCAGGATGAAAGAAAGCGAAACAACGCCGGTCGGCGGGCTCGATGCGGCGCCGCAGGTCGTCCCAGCTGGTGATTTCATGCACCGCTTCGTAACGGATTATTTTTTCGAGGATGTGCGCCGGCGTCGACCAGTCGATGCGCCGGATTTCGAGGAATCCCCGGTTGAACCAGGAGACGAACAGGTGAACGAAATCGGCGTCCACCGGTTCGAGTTCCGCGTGCATCGGCAATGCGCGCAGCAGGTCCTGGCGCATCCGCACCAGGTCGACCGTGCCGCCCGCCGCAAGGTTGAGACGGCGGATCATTTCCTGGCGCCGGGGCTCGGCTGCCGCGTGCAAGGCCATGGCTTGCGCCGCACCGGGTTCGGCCTGGTAACTTGCAATGGCTTTCGCGACCCGGATCTGGTCGGTGCCGAAGTCGGTGGCGAGCAACTGGAAAAAAGCCAGGCGTTCGTCATACGAACTCTCGGCGTAGGCGTCGAGGATCTGCCGCGCCAGCGCCACGCCGGAGGCTTCGCCGCGGCTGGAGAGCAGCGCCTCGGCCAAAGGCGCGAGCTTGTGCGGGCGCGCGCCGCGCCGGCCCAACAGGCCGACCAGATTTCCCAGAAAGCCGGAGCTCATATGCGCGCTAATTTACCGTACTGGAACTACGTCTACCGGCTTGCGGGCAGGCTGGACGCGCAGCGGCTTTTCAATACACTGTCACCATGTTGAGAAACCATCCGTGGCTCTTGTACGAAAGATCGGTCAGGTTGTCGGAGTAATTCGTGAAATTGTAGCCGACACCGAGCTTTACATGCTCGGGGAAATGGCGGTAGACCGCGACCAGGAAACCCGCGCGCGCGTCCTGCGCGGTGTTGGCCACCAGGTCGCGCGCCTCCAGCACCGCGTCCCATTCGCGCACCACGTGCAAATCGGCGCGCACGACGAACAACTGTGCGGTGCTCGAAAACCAGCCGCTGCCGTCGCCGATGAACTTGGCCGAACCCACGCGCACCGCGTACTTGCCGCCGAGTGAAATCCAGCGCGACAGATCGTAAATGGTGTCGACCGCGAGCACGTTGCTCTTTTGCGCGTAGTCGGCGAGCGAACCGGTGGGACCGTACTGGCCGAACACGCTGCCCAGCAGTGCCGCGGTGTTCGGCGCGACCGGCACGGTGCCGGTGACCGCCTGCGAATTGGGCGGAGTGTTGTTGAGATAGGTGTACTTGAACAGGGTGTTCCAGCGGTCGTTCGCAACCGGCCGGTAGCCGATGGCCGCGACCGCTTCGTAATAGTTGGGGTCCGCCGCGCCGGGCTGCAGCGCCTGGCTGGTGGCGAGGTTGAGCCGGCCCAGGGCGCGCCAGTCCTGATCGATCTGGTAGCCCAGCGAGTTTCGCATCAGCCACGAGGTGCCCTGCACGCCGTTGGCCGTCTCGTCGCGGTACTCGAGGGCGCCGGTGTATTTGATGTGTTCGAAGTGATAGCTGGTGGACAGCGCGATTGCGGTACGCGTCAGGTCGCCCAGCGTCGGGTCGCTGATGGTGCCGCGTTCCATTTTAATGCCGTACGACCAGCGATCGTTCGGCGCGAGGTCGAGGCCGAAGGCGTGCACCAGACTCGAAGGTCCGGTGCCGAAAGTCACGCGGTCCTCGGCAAACACGCTGGTGCTGTCGTTGTAGCGGTAACGCGTACCGGTGGTAAACGTGCCGCCGCGCCCGAACAGGGATTCGTCGGTGCGGTCGGTCTGCAAGGCATACGACAGGTACACATTGCTGCGGTCGGTGATCTGGTAGCCGCCAAGGATGCTGCCGCCGACGCCGCCGTCGCCGCCTGACAATTCGCCGCCGACGCGAAAACGGTCGTTGATCTGCTGCGAGCCGCCGATGCCGACGCGATTGTTATCCGGCCGGTCGCCGCTGCGCTCCAGCGTCGGTTGCACGAAGCCGTAGATATCCCACTCGTTCATGCGCTGGTTCGCCATCCCGGCGTTGCCGCCGCTGCCGGTGAGCGGCGGCGTGGCGGGAGTGGCGCCTGGCACTGCGGGGTTGGCCGCGCCGGGTGCGGCGTTGCTGGTTGTCGCCGCTGCGGATGTGGCTGCGGCGGGTGCAGCAGCGGCGGGTGCGCCTGTGCCGGGTGCAGAAGGAGACGCGCCGAGCACGCTGGCAATGGGCGGCCGCGGTTTATCCGGCGAGGCGCGATAACCCAGCAGGATCACGCCGTCGATGCGCCCGCCGTTCTGCCCGGCGATGTCGTTGGTGGTGGCGAGCGGGCTCGTGCTATGGTCACCGCGAATACCGACACCCAGCCCCCAGTTAGGCGCCAGTTTCTGCGTGTAATTGACTTCCGCGGCGTGGGTGGTCAAAGAGTCGGCGAGGTGATCGTCGAATTTGCCGGAAATGACCGAATCCGGCGACAACGGTATCGAAAATTGCGCGCCGCGTTGCGTGACGCCTTCGGTCGCCGCAATCTGGCCCGGGCCGGAAAATCCCGCATCGCGTTCCTGGTAATAGGCCGAAACGCGGCCTTTCGCGCCTTCGCTGATTTCCGACAGGTCGGCGGCGGCCTCGATTCTCTTGGCGCCGGCGGAAACGTTTTCCGGAGTGGTCTGCACGAAACTGAAACCGCCGGTGAGCGAACTCAGCGAGCCGTCGCCGGGGCCGCTCGAGCGCGCGATTTCGGATTTCACGTAAGTCCCCGGCGCGTAGCGCAAGGTCGCGTCGAAGTCTTTCAGCAACTGGTCGTCGCCCGATCCGCCCTGGTGATAGCCGGTGGCGCCGATGCGCAGGCTGTCGTTGACCCAGTGCGAGATGCGGCCGCCGGCCGCGAAGTCCTTGACCGCGGTGATCCCCGGCACGTATTCGTAAGTCACGACGAGATATACCGGGTTGCCGGAAACGCTGCCGGTGCGCACCAGGCCGGAACCATCGGCGGTGGAGGGCAGCGCCTGCGTCAACACCATGCGGCCCTGCACGTAATTGATGTCGTAGTCCTGCGATGGCGTGAGTTGCGTGGTGGACAGGACGATGCCGGAGTTGTAATCGCGCACTTCGATCCACGCCCGCTCGCTGCCCTGGGTCACGTCCTGGTTGCGGAAGTAATACAGCGAGCCGCCGGTGCCGCGGAATTCCTCGCGCGACTGCAGCGTGCCCGGCTGCGCGGCAAAGGCGTCGACTCCCGTGCGTTTTTCGCCGTAACGCGTCGCGTCGTCGGACACCCAGTGCAGATTGGCGCCGTAGAGCGCGCGGTTGTAGTTCGCGAACTCGGTGCCGGTGAGCCGGGTCAGGAAATTGCCCCACATGATCTGCGAGTCGCCGCGCTCCAGCCTTACGTAGAACTTGCCCTGCGAAGGCGTATCCAGCACCGTGGTGCTGTCGTCGCCGTACACCGGGTAGTACAGGTTGGGATCGAGATTGCGCAACAGGAAGCGCGGATCCTTGCTGGAGAAATTGCTGAAAAGATTTTTGAGCGGCTGTTCTTCCGTGTCCGCCTGCGCGGTCAGCAGGTATTCGCCTTTGATGCGGCCCTTGAGGTAGAACGCGCCGCGGCCGTCGACGTAACTGGTTTTCTCGTCGTTGGGGTCGCCCGTCACCGTCGCGATCGGGCCGCTGATGTTGTTGTGCCCGGCAGTGATGTCGCCGATGGCTACGTAGAACCAGTCCTTGTCGGCGATGTTGAGGTCGCGGGTGAAAGCGAGCGCCTTGCCGTCGACGCCGTCAACGATGACTTCGACGTGCTGCGGGCCGGCGGGCAGGATTTGCCTCGCGGCGAACGCGCCCGTCGGATCGACCGGCACCGCGAGCCCCATGAAGCGCACGGTCTGGCCGGCGCGCAGGTTGCGGCCATTTGCGGTGACGGCGCCACCCGTCACCGGGATGTTGCGAATCTTCAGCGTGCTGATGCCGTAGGCCGCAAGCATTTCGCGTTCGAGCCGGTCCGGCTTTTCCGCTTCCGGCGGTGCCTTGACTACCAGCCTTAACGGTTTGACATCGGTTTCGTCGAAGCGGCCCGCACTGTCGTACACGCGGTAGACATAGAACAGTTCATCGGGCGCGGCAGACGGCGGCGTGAATTCCACGGTCTCGCCCGGCGCCAGCGGGATGATTGCCAATGGTTTTTGCTGCGCCGAGGTGCCACGCGCAAACAGGCGGATTTCGCCGTGCTTCAACCACAGCGCGTAATTGGAATAGGCGGTGAAATGCACCGCAACGCCGCGCACCGCGACACCGGGCCAGACGTAGGAATTCAGCATGCGCGTCTGGTCCAGCGAATCGTAGCGAATCTGGATGTCGAGCGTGGCCGAGGCGACATCGGTGCGCCGCTGCGCGTCGGAATCGGCGCGCCCCGGCGAAGCATCGACGGTCTCGCCGTCGACGCTGATTCTGAATGGCACCGAGGACGGCGGGTTGCCGATGGCTTGTTCGGTGTTGGGCGGGACGTCGTGATCAAGGGTTTTCGAGCGGTCCAACATTTTGCCGCGCAGGCTGCCTTCGCACTTGTCTCCCGGTTTTTTGCCGTCGGCATCCGGGGGACAAACCGGGCACACGCGCTCACCGCGGTCGTTGACAGCGGCGCAAATCGCCGGCGTCTCACCCGCCTGGGACTCCACCGTATCCGCCGCGCGCGCGACTCCCGCTACGGCGCACCACAGGCCGCAGACGACAGCGATCGAGGTCGCGCCGCGGAAAGTCATGGCGCGGCCTCCGTGCGTTTGCCGTCGATGAGCTCGGTTTCGACGGCGAGCGTGTAGCAGCATTGGGTGTTCTGCCAGCGCCGGCGGATTTCTGCGGCCACCGCATCGAGTCTCTTCTGCGCGGGTTCGCCTGCAGTACGGGCGGAGTAGGCGACGCGCACGACCGCGGGGCGCTCCCGCAGCATCAACATCAGGCCGTCGAGTTTCGCCATCCATTCCGGTTTGAGGTCGTGCCCGCCGTCGACGAAAGCGTCGCCGTTCACTTCAACCCGGAATACGCGCAGCAGGGCGGCGCCGAAGTTGAGCTTCGACATCTTGCCGGCGGTGAGGCGCACGGTATTCGGATTTTCCGTGGTCACACGGTAACCTGCGGGCAGGGTGCGCACGTCGAGCTTGACGACGAAATTCGAGCCGCGGAATTCGTTCGGAATCATCGGGCAGGTGATGTGGTAGCGGCCCTGGGCGTCGGTGGTGACCACCAGCCCCTCGGCGGTGACCAGCCGCACGTTGGGTATGCCGGGCTCGCCCTCGTCCTGGTAGCCGTTGAAATTGCGGTCGTCGAATACCTTGCCGATAAGATCCGGGCAATCGAACAGGGGATCAGGCGCGACGCGCACGGTCGCGGTGCTCACGTTGGAGATCACCGTGCCGGGCGTACCGACCACGCTGACGTTGCTCGCGAACGAGGTGTTGGTGAAATCGCCGTCAGACACGCCACTGCCGACCACCAGCATCAGTTTGAAGATCTTTTTTTCGCTGGGCGCGAAACTCAATCCGGACCAGTCGAGTTCGCGCACATTGACCGTGGGTGGCGTCGGCACGCCGTTCAACGTCGCCGACCCCAGGCGGAACCTGAAGCCCGGCGGGATCACGTCCGACACGCGCACATTGGTTAGCGCCGAAGTCGTCATGTTGGTCGCGGTTATGGTGTAGGGCACCAGGTCGCCGCGCGAAACGTTGACCGAGGAGGTGGTTTTCGAGACGAAAATCGTTCCGTTCTGCACCGGGTCGAGCGGGATGTGGTTGTTCACCACGCCGGCGGAGGTGCCGCTGATTGCCAGGTTCAAGTAATAGGTGGTCACGGCGCCGACGGGTGGCGCGTTGCTTTGTCCCTGGATCGCGTCGACGCCGCCCGAAGGACCCGGCACCACAACCGTACCGGAGGGCGGAATCAGCGTGGATGGCTGCGTGGTCACATAGCCCTGGCCGGCCGGCGGCGTCACGCTGATGGTGTAAGTGCCCGCGGGCGGGCCGCCCGGCAGGCCGAGGTTGATGAATACGAATTCGTAATAACCGTCGGTCCCCGTCACCTGCGATGCCGAAGCGCCGCTGACATTCATCAGCGCGCCGCCGACGAGCTGCGTCGCCGGGTTGAATCCCGCCGGACCCGTGAGTTGCACGGTCGCGCCCTTGACCGGCACGCGGGTCACCGCGTTGTACACGACGCCGGAGGGATCGAGCGGCAGGCTTTGCTGCACCACGTTTTCGCCGGCGGTCAGCGTCATGCCATTCAAAGTGCCGTCGGCAGTGCTGGCGCCGGTGGGATTGGCGCCGTTGTTCTGTTCGTTGGTGACGGGCCGGCCGAAAATCACGCCGGAGTCCGGGTCGCGAAAGCGGATCTGGTAGCCGCTGCCGGGAGCAAGTCCCGTGAACTGGTAAAAACCGTTCTGGTCGGTGGTGGTGCTGCGGATCACCGTGCCGTTTTGCAATAACTCGACCGTCCATCCCGGTTCCAGCGTCTCGCCCGGATCGAGAATGCGGTTGTGGTTGGCATCGAGCCAGACGTGGCCCGAAATCGAAGCCGTGGTGACGACGACTTTCACCGTGACGGTGCTGGTGCCGGTAACGACGGGTGTGCCGCCGGTGGCGGGAACGGTGAAGCTCGCATCGTTGACGAGGTTGCCGCCCGGCGCATTGGTCGGGATCTGTACCCTCAGCTTTACAATGCTGCTGGCGCCGGGAGCGAGCGAACCGATGTTAAGCCCGCTTCCAACTGCGACCGCCGAATTGCCGCCGACGTCCGCCACCGGCACCCCATTGGAGCTCGTGCTATTGGGGACGTAAGTCGTGGCTGCCGTGCCCTGGACGCGCGGCGGGAACGGCGCCGTCACGTCGCCGTCGGCCACCGTGACGTTGGCGGCGACCGACTGCCCTGTATTGGTGGTGGTGATGGTGTATTCGACGATGTCGCCGGGCACCAGGTCGCCGCCGTTGATATCGGTCGCGGTCTTGGTTTGCGTCAGAGACGCTGAGGGCAGCTCGCCGAAGTTGTAGCCGGTGCCGTTGCCGCCGGCGGCGAGCACGATGCCGGTGATAAGGTCGTTGCTGCCCAACACGCCGCCGAGCGTGCCCAGCGAGTTTCTGCCGTTGGCATAGGCCGCGGGCTGGGTTTCGGTAAGCGTATAGCCGTTGGGGCCGCTCGGTACCAGGCCGGCAAACGAATACGATCCATCGGGCCCGGTCTGCACCGAAATGTTCACCGCTTTGCCGGTGTTGTCGGTGCCGGTGAGCGTGACGGTGACGCCGGGTATGCCGGGTTCGCCCGCGTCCAGTACGCCGTTGTTGTTCAGATCGACGTACACGTTGCCCGCGATGGAACCGCCCGAGGGCAACTCGCCGAAATTGTAGTTTTCGACCACGGTATTGGTGACGACGACGCCGGTAATCACGTCGTTTCCGCCCGGCGCCACCGGTTTCACGGAAGTCGCGATACCCGGCGCGCCGGCCGTGATGGTTGTCTTGCCGTCGGCGTAACCGGCGGGCTGGATTTCCGTGATGGTGTAACCCGCGCTGTTGGAGGCGGTCAGATTCTGGAAGAACCAGGCGCCGTTATTCGCGTGCGAGGTGGTCGAAAGGTTCACCGCGACGCCGTTGATATCGGTTCCGGTCAGCTTGATGACGACGCCGGCAATACCGGTTTCGCCCGGGTCAATGACGCCGTTATTGTTGGCGTCAACATAGACGTAGCCGCCGATCGATCCCAGCGGAGCGGGCGCGGGGATTTCGGCAAAATTGTTGCCGGTCGAAATCGTGTTGGTGCCGTTGAGGTTGATGCCGGTAATGGAAGAGGGCAGCACCGCGACCGTGGTTGCCACGCCGCCGGTGCTGCCGGCGGTGGTGATGCCGTTACTCGTTCCGCCGGGCTGCGTGGGCTCGGTGACGTTGTAAGTGCCGGCGGCGAGCCCGCCGAATACGTAGCTGCCGTCGCCCGCGGTGGTCGCGGTCTGGTTCACCGCGATGCCGTTGAAATCGGTCCCGGTGAGCGTAAGCGTATATCCGGCGATGCCGGTATCGGTGCCGTTGAAAATGCCGTCGTTGTTGTTGTCGATGAATACGCGGCCCAGAATCTGACGGCCCGCGGGCACTTCGGCGAAGTTGTTGCCCGTGGTGGTGGTATTGGGCGGCAGCACGATGCCCGCGATGACGCTGGGCACCACGGTTTGCGCGGTGGGCGTGCCGGCGCTCCCGCCGTTCGCGACCGCTCCGGCAATGGTCTTGCCGTTGGCGGTGTTCGTGGGCTGCGTGGGTTCCTGCACGGAATAAGTGCCGGGCGCCAAGCCGCTGAAGCTGTAATTGCCGAATGCGTCCGTGACCGTGGTCGCGATCACCGCATTGGCGCCATTCAGCAGATTCAGCGTGACGCCGACCAGCGGTGTGTCGCCGGCTTCCTGGATGCCGTCGTTGTTCTGGTCGAGGAACGCGGTGCCGGAAATCGTCGAGGGCACGACTTCCGCAAAATTATTGCCGGTCGAATTCGCCACCGCGCCGGCAAGACGCAGCAAAATGATGCCGGACACCGCGCTCGGCGTCACCGCGATCGGCGTGGCGGTCCCCGCGGTACCGCCGCCGCCGCCCGCGACCGGGCCCGCGGTGGTGATGCCGTTATTGGTGCCGGCGGGCTGCGTGGGCTCGGTGACGGTGTAATCCCCCGCGTCCAGGCCGGTGAATGCGTAATTGCCGAGGGCGTCGGTGATGGTGGTAAGACTCACCGGGAAATCATCGCCGCCGCCGAGCACGCCGTTCGGGCCGTAATCGGTGCCGGTGAGATTGATGGTGACGCCCGCGATCGGCGTATCGGTGCCGGCATCGAACACGCCGTTGGGCACCACGTTGTTGTCCTTCCACACCTTGCCCGTGATGAAGCCCAGCGGGCTGATCACCAGGTTGGCGTTGGTCGGCTGCACGTTGCTGCCGAGCGTGGTCTGCAGCGCGCCGGTAGCGAAGGAATTGGTATAGGTGCCGGTGGTCGCGCCAGTCACGTTCACGCTGATGGTGCAGCCCACGTTGGCGGGAATGCTGGCGCCGTTCGCGTAGGTCACGCTGCCGCTGCCGGCGACCGCCGTCACCGCGCCAGGGCAGGTGGTGGTGAGCCCGTTCGGCGTCGCCACCACGATATTCGCAGGCGACGTCGGCAGAGTATCGATAAGCGCGCTGGTCAGCGTCGCGGCGCTGGCGTTGGTATTGCCGAGCACGATGGATAGTTGCGACACGCCACTGGCCGGAATCGACGCCGGGCTGAACTGCTTGCTTACCGTCGGCGGGTTGAGCACGTTGACAGTCGCGCTCGCCGGGTTGGAGTTGGTCACGCCCTGCGTGGTCGCGAGGTTGCCGCCGGGAACGGTGTTGACGTAAGTGCCGGCGACGTTGCTCACGGTGTCGAACTTGACGTTGCACGACCCGCCGGCAGTAATGGTGCCGCCGGTCAGCGTTACCGAACTCGCCGAGGCGGTCGCGGTAACGATACCGCCGCAGGTGGTCGAGGCATTGGGCACCAGCGCCACCGTGAGGTTGGCGGGCAGGCTGTCCATCAGCACCGCGCCGGTGAGCGCAATGATGTTGGGATTGGTGAGCGTCAGCGTCACCGTATCCGGTGTTCCCGGCGCCACGGTGCCGACGCTGAAACCCTTGGCGATGCTCACCGGGTTCAATACACCCAGCGTCGCGCTGGCGGCGATGGGATTGCTGGTTGCGCTGCCGCCGGCGGTTCCGGTCACGTCACCGGCGGCGATGGTATTGGTGTAATTCCCGGCGGCGGCCGCCACCACGTCGATGAATATGGTGCAGGTGGTCGAGGTTCCGGCCGTTGCTGCGGCCATGCTGGCGCCGGTCAACAGGACCTGGTTGGCGGTCGGCGCCGTCACCGTCGCGCCGGCGCAGGTGGTCGATGCGTTGGGCGAAGCCGGCACCGTCACCCCGGCAGGCAGGTTGTCGGTAACCGAGAGGGCTGTCACCGGCAGGTTGATCGCGTTGATCACCGTGATCTGCAATTGCGAACGCACGCCGGGTTGCACCACCGGGGGAACGAAGCGTTTGGTCACGCCCACGTTGGCGCCGGCCGACAGGCTGGTCACTGTCAACAGCGTATTGCTAATGCCCTGGGACGTGCTGATCGCGCCGACCGGTATGGTGTCCTGCACCGTGCCGGCGGCAGTGAGCGTGACATTTACGCTGATGGTGCAGGACGCGGCGACTGCGAGCGACGCGCCGCTCAGCGTAACGACGGCGCCGCCGGCCACCGCGCTCACCACGCCGCCGGGGCAGGTGGTGGCGCCGCCGGGCGACGACGAAACCACCATGGCGGTCGGCGCCCCGCCCGAGGTGCCATCGACGGTGAAGTAATTGCTGAGACTCAACGAACTTAAGGCGACCGTGCCGCCATTGGTCAACGTTACTGTGAGCACGCTCACCTGTCCGGGCGCGGTCAGGCTGTTCGGCGCGGTATTGTTGGTGACCGATACCGCGCCGGTGGTGTTGTTGTTGAGTGTGGCCGTCACCGGCGCGACGTTTTGCACGCCGCCGGTCGCGGTGACGTTGCCGATGGGAATCGTATTGGTCCAGTTCGCGCCGCCGGTGCCGGTGACGTCGAACAGCAGGTTGCACTGGATGTTGGCGGGTATCACCGCGCCCGTCATGCTGACGCTGCTCGCGCCGGCGACCGCGGTGATAACGGGGCTGCCGCCGCAGGTGATCGAAGCGTTGGGCGGATTGGCGACGGTGAGATTCGCCGGCAGCGGATCGATCACGCTCACGTTGTTGAGCGTGCCGGTGCCGACGTTGCCGAGGCGCACCGTCACCGTCGACCTGCCGCCGCTGCCGATGGTGGCGGGCGAAAACGATTTCACCGCGGTCAGCGCCGAGCTATAGGTAATGGTGGCGGTGATGGGGCCGGGGCTCGCCGCCGCGCCCGTGGTGCCGTCGGCGAAAGTCTGGGTGCCGGTAAGCGCGCTGGCGGGCAGCGTGTTGACGTAAGTCCCCGCCGCGCCGATCACGTTGACCTTGAGCGTGCAAGTGCCGTTGGCGCCGGTGCCGTTGGCAGCGCGCGCCGGCACCGTCGCTCCGCTCATCGACACCGTTGCGGCGCCGGGCGTGGCCGTGATGCTGGCGCCGACGCAGGTGCTGGACGCGACGGCCGGATTTGCCACCGTGAGCTGCAGGTTGTTCGGCGCGCCGAGCGGCAGGTTGTCGGTGAAGCTCGCCAGAGTCAGCGTCTGCGCCGAGATGTTGGTGAACGTTACCGTCAATTGCGACACCGTGCCTTCGGAGGCATTGGCGGGATTGAAGGCTTTCGCCACCGTGATGTCGGCTGCAACCGTCGCGTTCGCGTTGCCGGATCCGCCGGCGTTGGTCGCGGTGACGCCGACGCCGCCGTTGTTGACCACCCCTCCCGCCGGGATCGAGTTGGTGAGCACGGTGCCGACAGCGACGCCGGCAGGCGGCATCGCCCAGAATGTCACGGTGCAGACGCCGGGGCTCGCGCCCACTCCCGCCGGAAAAGTGCCGATGGTGAAGTGCGGCGTGCTGTTGGTCGCAGGCAGCGCGGGTATGTCGTCGGTGAGCGTGGAACAACCTGCGCCAGACAGCACCGGTGGCGCCGGCAGTGCGGGCAAGGCGATGGTACCGGCGGGCAGCGCGTCGGTGATCTTGACGTTGCTCAGCGCGGTGGCCGTATAGTTATTGACGGTGATCGTGTATTGGACCGGATTGCCCGGCGCGACCGTGGCCGGGATGCTGCTCTTGCTCACCGTCAACTGGTCGACCACGGTGACGCTCGCCGCCGACAGGTTGCTCACCAGGCTGGGATCGGTGGCGCCAACCGCGCCCGCCGCGATGGTGTTGGTAAACGCCTGTGGCGTTCCCGGCGTTTGCAGGGTAGCGACGTAAGGCACGGTGACGGTGCAGCTGGTGTTGGGGGCAAGGCTGCCGCCAGTCAGCGTGAAACCGAAATTTCCCGCGGTCGCGGCGACCGCGCCGCCCGCGCAGGTCGTGGTGGGGACGCCGACTTTCAGGCCGTATGCAGCGTTGCCCACGCCGTCGATGGGGCTATCGGTGAAACTCGTCAGCGTGACGGTGCTGACCGGGCTTGCATTGGTAATGGTGACGACAAGACTCGCGTTCTGCCCGGCGCTTACCGTGCTCGGGTTGAACGCCTTGGAAACGCTGATCGCCGAAACGATGGTCAGGCTCGCGGTGGCGTTCGCCGCGGCGGCGAGGCCGCGCTCGTTGCCGAAATCCGTCGTGCGGCTGATGGTATTGGTCACCGCCTGACTGTGATTACCGCCGGTAGTGGTGCCGACGAGATCGACCATCAGCGTGCAAGTGCCGCCGGCGGCCACGGTGCCACCGATCCCGAACAGGGTGGTGTCACCCGCCGCCGGCGTGAATAAAGGCGCGGTGCCCGCGCCGCTGCACGTTGAAGTGGCGTTTGGCGTCGCCGCCACCTGCAATCCCGCAGGCAAGGCGTCCCGAATTGCGTAGGGCGGTGCGTCGGTACCGGTGTCGAGCGGGAGGTTTACCGCCGGGTTGGCGGCGTTACCGATGGTGATGGTGAGCCGGTCCGTCTGATCGGACTTGATGACATTGGGTGATGCAAAACTCTTCGCAATCGTTGGCGGGTTCAGCGTGTTGACGGTTATCGACTGTTGCGCCTGGCTGCCGTTGGAAACCGCACCAGTATCGGTGCCGGTCACCGCGCCGATGGGAATGGTGTCGGTCCAGACCCCGCCCTGAACTGTGGACGTGACTTCGACGTCGATATTGCAGGTGCCGCTGGCGCCGCTTGGCTGGGCGAGCGGGATGGTGCCGCCGGCGAGGCTGATGACACCGGTGCCAACGGTGGCAGTTACGGTACCGGTCGGCGTGAACGCGGCGCCGAAACCGTCGACGCATGCATAGTTGATCAGTCCCGCGCCGGCGATGACGAGCTGCGGCGGCAGGGTATCGGTAAAAGCAACGCCGGTGACGGTGGAAGCAGAATTGCTGTTGGCAAGCGATATGCGCAGCGCAGTGATGTCGCCCGGATTGATCGGGTTGGCGAATGGCGCAGGGACGCTCATCGACACGTTGAGCGCGGCCAGAGCCGTTCCCAACGTGCCCACGGTGAGGACCAGCGCCAGCACTGCGCGCGCAGCGAGGCGGCGCAGCGGACGGATCGGGAATTTCCGGGGGGCGGAGAGTTGACCCGGCATTACTTGGCGCCCGTTGACACTTGGGCGCCAGGCAATTCAGGGCAAGCGTTTCTTATTCGCATGATTACCTGCGTCTCTCCCATTCCCGTTTAACGTGCGGGCAACATCCCTGGGCAAGAGCACAGGCAGTGCACCAACATTGTCGCGCCGGCTTGCACGCGACCTTCAGCGTGGTGCCGATATTAGTTAAATCCGGTACTTAGAAATGTATTGTAGCAGAATCGCAAGTCCCCGAATTTGTTACAAATTCCGGATTCAAGCTTTTCGGAAAACGAGCGAATTCTACAGCAGAAGCGCGATATTCCAGGCCGGATATTCCGCCGGCGTGATATATATCACAGATATATCAGCCACATAAATGCGCCGGCGCCTGTGCTGCGCCTATGCGGCTCGTACTACTTGGCCCTGCGGCAACAGGCGGCCCGCCTCTGTTCAAGCCAGTTTCAGCGGCAGGTCGCGCAGCCTTTTTCCGGTGGCGGCAAATAGCGCATTCGCCACCGCCGGCGCGATGACCGGCGTTCCCGGCTCACCCACGCCAGTGGGCTTCTCCGACGACGGCACGATATGCACTTCGATTCTCGGCATGTCGCCGATGCGCAGCACCGGGTAGTCGTGGAAGTTGGATTGCTCGGCGGCGCCATCTTTTAGCGTAATTTCCCCATACAGCGCGGCGCTCAGTCCGAAACCGATTCCGCCTTCCATTTGCGCGCGTATCACGTCGGGGTTGACCGCGATCCCGCAATCGACCGCGCACACCACGCGATCGACGCGGAACTTGTCGTCTTTATCGACGCTGACCTCGGCCAACTGCGCGACCACGGTACCGAAGGATTCGTGCAGGGCAATGCCGCGCCCGCGCCGTTCCCCGGGCCTGCCGGGCGCGATCGGCTGGTCCCAGCCGCCGCGTTGCGCCGCCAGTCTCAGCACCGCGGCATGCCGCGGATGATCGGCGAGCAGGTTGAGCCGGAACCGCACGGCGTCCTCGCCGAGGAACACGCAAATGTCGTCGAGGAAGGTCTCGGTGGAAAACGCGGTATGCGTCGAGCCCACCGAACGCCACCACTGGACCGGCACGCCGAGCGTTGTCGTGTGCAGATCCACTTCGATGGTGGGGATGGCGTAGGGCAGGTTGGCCGCACCCTCCACCGAAGTCCCATCGATGCCGCCTTTCACCAGGACGCTCTCGAACGCGGTGCCGGCGAGGATCGACTGGCCCACGATGCGGTGCTGCCAGGCCACCAGCTTGTTGTCCGCGGTAAATCCCGCGGCCATGCGATGCAGATACGCCGGCCGGTAGTAGCCGGCGCGCATGTCGTCCTCGCGGGTCCACACCAGCTTAACCGGGGCGCGGCCCTCGATCGCCTTGGCGACATATGCCGCTTCGAGCAGGTAATCGGAATGCGGGTTGGCGCGGCGGCCGAAACTGCCGCCGGCGAACAGCATGTTGAGTTTGACTTGCTCGGGCTTGAGGCCGAGCGCGGCGGCCAGCGTCGCCTGGTCGACGGTTTGAAACTGCTCGCCGTTCCATACTTCGCAGCTGTCCTTGCCGAGCTTGACCACGCAGTTCAGCGGCTCCATCGGGGCGTGGGCGAGAAACGGAAAGTGGAATGTCGCCTCCAGTTTCTTTGCCGCGCCCGCGGTCGCGGTATCGCCCACTTTGCGCGCGGTCGCCCCCTGATGTTTTGCGAGCTCCGTGTATTGCTTCAGGATGTCGGCCGAACTTTGCGTGAAAGCGCCGCTGTCGTCCCATACCACCACCAGCGCATCGCGGCCCTTTTTCGCCGACCAGAAATCCTTGGCGAGGACCGCGACACCAGTCGGAATCGCGACCACGTCGGTCACACCTTTTATCGCCTTCGCTTTCGCGGCGTCGAAGCTTTTGACCTTGGCGCCGAAGCGCGGCGGATGCGCGACGACTGCGGTCAGCATTCCCGGCAGCTTGACGTCCTGGGTAAACTTCGCCACCCCGGTGGTCTTGGCCTTGGAGTCGGTGCGGGGGGCTGTCTTGCCGATGTAGTTAAAGTCCTTGGCATCCTTGAGCTTGACCTGCGCTGGCACCGGCATTTTTGCCGCGGCCTCCGCGAGTTCGCCGAAGCGGGCCTTGTGCCCGCCGGCGGCGTGCGCGACCACGCCCTGTTTCACGGAAATTCCTTCGGGCGCGACCTTCCAGCGCTCGGCGGCCGCGGCCACCAGCATGGCGCGCGCGGTGGCGCCGGCCTGGCGCATCTGATCGAAGGAATTGGCGATGCCGCTGCTGCCGCCGGTACCCTGGGTCGGACCCCACAGCAGATTGTTGTAGCGCGCGGCGTCGGCGGGCGCGCCCTCTGCGCGCATCTGCGACCAGTCGGCATCGAGTTCCTCGGCGACCAGCGTCGGCAGGCCGGTATACGTGCCCTGGCCCATTTCGAGGTGCTTGCAAATGACGGTGACGCTGTCGTCGGCGCCGATGCGCACAAAGGCGTTGGGCTCGAACACCGCAGTGCTCGCGGTCCTGGCCGCCGCTTTTGCGGGGACGGGTGCGGCAAACGCCGCGGGCGTGCAGATTGCGAGCGTGAGGCCGGCGCCGGCTTTTATGAATTCGCGGCGGCTGGCGTTGAGAATTTTGAACTGGCCGATGGGAGCATTCATGTTGGTCTCCTCAAGCCAGCGAATTCGCTGCCTGCTTGATCGCGGCGCGAATTCTGACGTAGGTTGCACAGCGGCAGATGTTGCCGCTCATCGCGGCGTCAATATCGGCGTCGTTTGGCTTGCGGTTCTTGACGAGCAGCGCGGTGGCCGACATGATCTGGCCCGACTGGCAGTAGCCGCACTGCACCACGTCGAGTTCCTGCCACGCGGCCTGCACCGCTTTCGCGGTTTTCGAATCCAGTCCCTCGATGGTGGTGATTTTTTTGCCGACTGCGGCCGACACCGGTGTGACGCAGGAACGCACCGCCGCGCCGTTGAGATGCACGGTGCAGGCGCCGCACAGCGCCATGCCGCAGCCATACTTGGTGCCGGTGAGTTCGATGGTGTCGCGAATGACCCAAAGCAGGGGCGTGTCGGGATCGACGTCGACCTGGTACGCGCGGTCGTTGACGTTAAGGGTGATCATGACTTCTCCAGACGGTTTCAGTGAGGGGGAGTATTCAGCACGCGCCAGGCGGCGGGCGGACGGGAACGGCAAGTTTACCGCATTGCAGCATCGACGCCTAATCGATGATGTAACCGCTGCGGGCTGGCGACGGGCGGGATCGGCGCTATGCTAATCTTCGCAAACTTTATCCATGGCCAGACGGGCGTCCGCCCGTTCGCAATACCATGAAAATCTGCATCTATGGCGCCGGCGCGATCGGCGGATTTATCGGCGCGCAACTGGCCGCCGATACTTCGCAGCACCATACAGTATCCGCGGTGGCGCGCGGCGCAACGCTCGAGGCATTGCGCCGGCACGGCCTGCGGCTGCAGCTCAAGGAACGGCTGCTGGGCGCGCCGGTGCGCGCGGAAGACGATCCGGGCCGCCTCGGCGAGCAGGACCTCGTCGTCATCGCGGTGAAAGCGCCGGCCTTGCCCCAAGTAGCGGCAGGCATTGCTCCGCTTCTCGGCAAGCACACCATGGTGCTCACGGCGATGAACGGCGTGCCATGGTGGTTCTTCGACGGCTTCGGCGGCAACTACGCCGGGACCCCGCTGCAGGCAGTCGATCCCGATGGCTGTATCACGGAAGCGATTGCAAGCTCGC
>Ga0181537_10002173_pt1 | contig 17450 bp, 13 predicted proteins | sample PEATcosm2014_Bin_39_FD_119765 | JGI IMG/M metagenome (GOLD analysis project Ga0181537, IMG submission 119765) | Peatland microbial communities from MTU Mesocosm Facility, Houghton, MI, USA - PEATcosm2014_Bin23_10_metaG | ecosystem: Environmental > Terrestrial > Soil > Wetlands > Peat | place... | reverse complement strand
CCGACCGCCTCGCGCAGCACCCGCACGAACAGCTCGGAGCGATCCAGCGCCTCGAGTGACAGCTGGCGGCCGTCGAACGCGCTGTAGGGGCCCACCGGGTCGAACTTGAGCGCGGTAAACCCCAGCCGCAGGTAGTCGTGCGCGCGTTCGGCCGACAGCGCTGCGTCGTGATAAATCTCGCTGCCCTGGTCGGCGCGCGGATAGATGTAGGTATAGGAGCGCAGCCGCTCGTGCACCTGGCCGCCAAGCAGCCGGTAGACCGGCTGGCCGGCAGCCTTGCCGATGATGTCCCAGCAGGCCATCTCGAGCGCGCTGAACACGCCCATCACGCTCAGGTCCGGATGCTGCGTGAAGCCGCCGCCGTACACGCGTCGCGTCAGCAACTCGATGTCATGCGGATCCTGGTCCGCAAGGTAGCGGCCGAACATATCCTCGAGCAGTCCGGCGACCAGCGCGGGATGAAACGGCACGCCATAGGATTCACCGATCCCCGAGATATTGTCGTCAGTCGTCAGCTTGACGAATACGAACCAGCGGCCGCCGAAATGCGGCGGCGGGTTGCCGACCACAAAGGTCCTGATGTCTTTTAGCCGCATGGGTTCGCTCTGCAGCAGAGCATAGACGACAACCGGCCGCGATAGCGGCCAACCGGCATGCAGAAAAGGGCTACGGCTCAGCAAACAAAGGCATCGCCGGCACACCAGCCCCGCAGGATCCCCCCTGTAGCGGCCGGAAACCAGTACCATGCGGACGCAATGATTCATTAGCCAGCAACAGGGGCGATCCAGATTTCCGTCTCCACCGCCATACCGCCGGTCGCCGTCCACGCCAATCAGGCGTCGTTCATGGTGCGCTGGTATGTGCTGCTGATGATGGTGACGGTCTATACGCTCAGCATCGCGGATCGCTATGCGATCTCCACGGTCATGGAACCGATCCGGCTCGAATTGCACCTGACCGATTCCGGCATCGCGTTCCTGACCGGCACCTCGCTGGCGCTGTTCTACGTGCTGTTCGGCTTTCCCCTGTCATGGCTCACCGACCGCGTCAGCCGGCGGATGATCCTCACCTTTTCGGTACTGGCCTGGTCGGCGATGACGCTGTGCACCGGGCTGTCGCAAAGCTACCGGCAACTGCAGCTGTCGCGACTGGGCGTGGGGGTCGGGGAGGCCGGGGGAACGCCCGGTGCGAACTCGATCCTGTCGGATTACTTTCCCTGTACGCGCCGGCCGATGGCACTGACGATATTCGCGCTCGGCGCGCCGATCGGCGCCTGGATCGCCGCGGATTTCACCGGCCGGGTGTCGGATCTGTATGGCTGGCGCACCGTGTTCCTGTGGCTCGGCGCCGCCGGCATGGTCTTTGGGGTATGGCTGTACGCGACCGTGCGCGAACCGCGACGCGGCTGCCTCGACCACCGCCTGCACGCCGACACGCCCTCGTTCCGGGTCACGATGCAATACCTGTGGAGCCAGCGCTCGGCGGTGCACGTAGTCATGGCCACCTCGGTCACCGCGCTGTGGGGTTGGGGCCTGATGTGGTGGACGCCGGCCTACCTGATGCGCACTTATTCGCTCAGCGCCGGCCAGGCCGGGGCGATCACCGCACCGATGCACCTGTACGGCGGTATCGCCGCCTCGCTGCTGACCGCGTGGCTGCTGGCACAGCCCTGGATGGCGAACCCGAAGCGTATCGTCTGGCTGCTCGGCAGCGTCATCGGACTGTCTACTGTGGTGTCGATCGTCATCTACTGGACGCACTCGCTGAGCCTCGCCACCGCGCTGTTCTGGGTGTTCATTCCGTCGATCTACTTCTATATCGGACCCGGCTTTGGATTGCTGAATAACCTGGCCGAGCCGCGCATGCGCGCGCTGTTCTGCGCCGCGGTGCTGTTCGTCGCCAATGTGTTCAACCTGGTGGTCGCACCGCAGGCGGTCGGGTTCCTGAGCGACTGGTTCGCCCCCGGCCACATTGCCAACGCGGCCTCGCTGCGGCTGGCACTGCTGTGCCTGGCGCCGACCGGCTTCTGGGCGACGTTTCATTACTTCTGGTCGGCCCGGCGCCTGGTAGAGGACCAGGAGCGCGCCACCGGCATCAAGGTCGCGACTGGCTGACGCCTCGTTCGGCATTCCGCCGGCCACCACGCATCAGCGCCAACGCCAGCAGCGCCGAGGCCAGCATCAGGAACAGGCTGACCGCGTTCAGCACCGGGCTGGCGCCCTCGCGCATGCGCCCGTACATCAGCACCGTGAGCGGCGCGTCGGCTCCGACCAGCATCAACGTGGTATTGAAATTCTCGAACGACATCAGGAACGAGATCGCCGCGGTGCCGATCAGCGCCGGGCGCAGGTAGGGAAACGTGATGGTGCGCAGCACCGCGGCGTGCGAGGCACCCAGATTGAGCGCGGCCTCCTCCAGCGTGCGGTCAAAGCGCTTCAGCCGTGCGCTCACCATCAGCGTCGCAATGGTGGCCACGAATGAGAACTGGCCCAGCACCACCAGCGTAAGTCCGGGGCGCAGAAAATCCAGCTCCCATCCGAACGCGCTATCGGCCAGCTCCGCCAGCCGGCTACAGAACGCCAGGATCGAGATGCCGAGGATCACGCCCGGGATCACCAGCGGCACCAGCATCAGCACCGACAGCAGCTGCTTGCCGGGAAAGCGATAGCGCTCCATCAGGAATGCATTCGCCGTACCCACGAGCACCGACAGCGCGGTCACCCAGCTCGCCACCACGACGCTGGTCCAGATGCTGCCGAGCAGTTCCGTATCGCGCAACAGCCCGGTGCGGCCGGCGGCCTCGTTGCCGAGGAACCAGTCGAGCGTAAAGCCGCGCCACGGCGGCGCCGGATAGGGGGCGTTGTTGAACGCGAACACTGCCACCACCAGCAGCGGAACGAACAGAAACAGCAGGAACGCGCCCAGGTAGAGCACCGTGGCAGCGCGCAACCACGCCGGACGTGGCAGCGAGGAGATCATGCGCGGCGCATCACGTCGACGAAGCGCTGGCCGCTGATCCGCAGCCCGAGCGCAACCATGCCGGTCGACAGCGCCAGCAGCAGGAAGCCGAACGCCGCGCCCTGCTCCCAGTTGAAGCGCACGATGAATTGCGTGTAGATCAGCTCGGTGAACCATTGCGAGTTCTTGCCGCCGAGCAGGTTCGGCGTCAGGTAATTGCCGAGCGTCAGCATGAACACGACGATGCAGCCGGAGGTAATGCCAGGCGCCGCATGCGGAATGACAATCTGCCGCAGGATCGACGGGCCGCTGCCACCGAGGTTATAGGCGGCTTCGATCAGCGAGTTATCCAGGCTCTCGAGGCTGCTCACCAGCGGCACCACCATGAACAGCAACGAGGTATAGATGAGTCCGACCAGGATTGTCGCATTGTGGTAGAGCAACTCGACCGGCACCGCGGTGATGCCAAGCCGCACCAGCAGCGTCGGCAGCACTCCGGATTCGCGCAGCAGGATCAGCCAGCCGAGCGCGCGCACCGTCTCGCTGACCCAGAACGGAATCAGGCACAACACGAACAGCAGCGAACTGGCGCGCCCGCGCGCGACCTTGGCGATGATCCAGGCCACCGGGAAGGCCACCAGCAGCGTCAGCGCGGTGGCGAGCGCCGACAGGATCGCGGTGCGCACGAACACGCCCCAGTACAGCGGTTCGGCGAAAAACGTCCGGTACTGCGTCAGGCTCGCCACATAGGTGCGTGGCGCGATGCGCTCGCGCAGCGACAGCAACGCCAGGTCGATGTGTGGCAGGATGATCAGCGCGAATAGCCACAGCAGCGCCGGTGTCAGCAGCACCGCCAGCATCATGCGGCGCTGCCAGCTCGCAGCGGCGACCGTCTCAGGCATGGCCGCCGCCCGCGCCGTCAGGCGCGCTGAAGCAGATCGCGCGCTGGGGATCGAAGCCGAAGAACACCGCTGCGCCCGGCGTCAGGTCCGCCAGGCGCCCGGTCTGCGGCAGCGCCACCCGGAATTCGAAGCGTGTCTGCTGCTCCACGATCAGCACCGCCGAATTGGCGCCGTCGAACAGCAGGCTCTGCACTTCCCCGGCGTGGCGGGTCATATGCGGCGGCAGCTGCCCGGCTTCGCGCTCGATGCTCGCGACTTCCGGGCGCACGAACGCCGCGACCTGCTCACCCGCAGCGATTGATCCGCTGCGGCGCGCGCGCACCTTCCAGCCCTGGGGCGTCACCAGCTCGACCAGTTCCGCGTCGACCCCTAGCGCGCGACCGGCAATGCGATTGTTGGCGCCGACGAAGCCGGCGACGAACGGCGTCGCCGGCTCGTAGTACAGCTGCTGCGGCGTGCCGATCTGCTCGAAGCGCCCGTGGTTCATGACCGCCACGTGGTCCGAGAGCACCAGCGCTTCGGACTGATCATGCGTAATGTAGACAAAAGTTGTGCCGAACGCCGCCTGCAGCTGCTTCAGCTCGATCTTCATATGCTCACGCAACTTCAGGTCCAGCGCGCCGAGCGGTTCATCCAGCAGCAGCAGCGTGGGTTCGAGCACCAGGCTGCGGGCGATCGCGACACGCTGGCGCTGCCCGCCCGACAGCTCATCGACGCGCTTGTGGGCGGCGCCGCCAAGTCCCACACGCTCGAGCATCGCCGCGGCGCGGCGTGCGCGCTCGGCCTTGGCCACCCCGCGCCGCGCCAGTCCGAAGCCGACGTTTTCGCCGACCGACATCATCGGAAACAGCGCCAGGTGCTGGAACACCATGTTGACCGGCCGGCGATTGGGGGCCACCGCGCGCATGCTTCGATCGCCGATGCGGATGTCGCCGCTGTCGGGTACCGTGAAGCCGGCGATCATGCGCAGCAGCGTGGTCTTGCCACAGCCGGAGGGCCCGAGAATCGAGAAGAAGCTGCCGCGCTCGACCGCGAACGACAGCCGGTCGACGGCGACATGGTCGGCGAAGCGCTTGTCGAGCTGCTCGACGCTGAGGTCGGGGGTGCTCAATTGGCCGCCTTGATGCGATCGAGGATCCGGCCCTCCGTTTCCTCCAGGCCCGAGGGAATGGACGGGTACCAGTGGATGTCCTTGAAGCCGCCCTGCGGGAAGCTGGCGTTGAACTGTGCGCGAAATTTCGGATTGACCAGCGCTTCGGTGCCGCGCGCTGCAGTCCAGTTGCCCACCGCATTGGTGATCTTGGCCGCCACGTCCGGCCGCATGGTGAAATTGATCCAGGCGTAGGCGGCGGCGTCGTTGCGGCCGCGCGCCGGCAGCGCGAAGGTGTCGAGCCAGCCCAGGGCGCCGGATTTGGGCACGATGAACTGGATATTCGGATCCTGGCGATTGAGCGTCCAGCCGCCGGTGTCCCACATCATCGCCGCGACGATCTCGCCCGAGCGCATGCCGTTGAGCAGCTGGTCCTTGTTGTCGTAGAAGAAGCGCACGTTCGCCTTGCAGGCCGACAGCGTCGCCCCGACGCTCTCCATCAGCGCGGCATATGCCTTCGGATCGCCATACAGCGCAAATGGATCCTTGCCGGCGGCGAACGCGAACGCCATCAGCACCGGCCGGCGCAGCCGCAGCGAGGTCTTGCCTTTCAAGTCCGGCCGGCACAGGTCCGGATAGTCGCTGACCTTGGCGCGCGCGGTGTTGACCACCAGTCCGTCGGCGCCCCACAGGTACGGCAGGCCATACAGCTTGCCGTCGAGCGTGGTGTTCTTGCGCGTAATCTCGAGGATTTCCGGGGTAAATTGATCGACCTTGACCTGGGTCAGGTCAATCGGCTTGTAGATGCCGAAGTCGCGCTGCACGCCGGTGATGCGGTCCTGCGACGGCTGGGCGAGGTCGAAGCCGGCGCCGCCGGTGGCGCGCAGCTTGGAGATGATTTCCTCGTTATTGGACAGTGTCACCTCGACCTGGATGCCGGTCTCCTGCTTGAACTGCGCCACGATCTCGGCCGGCGCGTAGTCGGCCCAGGTGATCAGGCGCAGCTTCTTGGGGTCATCCGCACCGGCGGTTCCATGGAGCAGCAGCGCCAGCAGCAGCACACAGCCAGGCAGGACTCTCATTATTTCTCCCCGATGAAGCCAGTGCGTTGGGATCGCACACCAAGCTTCCCTGTTCGCCTGCGCCTCGTCAATTTAACTACGCGGCCGTCGCCTAGCTACGCAGCCGAAGCCCTTGCGGATCGTACATCGGTTCGCGCCGCACGATCGCGCTGCGCATCTCGCCCAGGATGTCGATCTCGAAGCGCTCGCCGTCGCGGGCCAGTGCGCTGGGCACATAGCCGGCGGCAAGGCTTGCGCCGATGCAATGCCCGTAGGCGCCCGAGGTCACATAGCCGACCGCGGCCCCATCCTTGATGATCGACTCGTAGCCGATCACGTCGGCATCCTCGGCGGCGACCTCCATCACGACGAAGCGGCGCGCCGGTCCGGCCGCACGCTCGGCCAGCGCGGCGGCGCGGCCGGCAAAATCGACCTTGCCGAAGTCCACGAACCGGTCGAGCCCGGTCTCGGCGGCGGTGTAGTCGGGGCGAAAGTCCTTGTTGAACGAGCCGTAGGCCTTCTCCAGCCGCAGCGATGACAGCGCGCGGCCGCCGAAATGCTTGAGTCCGAGCGCTCGCCCGGCGTCCCACAGCTCATCGTAGAGCGTGGCGAAGTAATCCGGCGTGGTCCAGATCTCGTAGCCGAGCTCACCGGTGAAGCCGGCTCGCGTCAGGATCGCAGGGGCGAGCCCAACCGCGGTCTGGCGCAGCTGGAACAGCTTGAATGCGCCGGGAGACAGATCGTCGCGCACCAACCGCTGCAGCAGCTCGCGCGAGCGGGGACCGGCAATCGAGACGCCATTGAGGGTCGAGGACACCGAGCGCACAAACACATCGGCCGGCGGATCGGAGCTGCAGAACCAGCGCAGGTGGAATTCCTCGGCAAACCCGGAACCCACGATCATGAATCGATCATCGGCCAGGCAGGCGATCGACAGGTCGCCGACGATGCGACCCGCGGGACTGAGCATCGGCGCCAGCGCCAGCCTTCCGCGGCGCGGCAGGCGGCAGGCAAATACCCGATCGAGCCAGGCGCGCGCACCGCGGCCTGTGACCTCATACTTGCCATAGTTGCTGGTCTCGTACAGCCCGACGTTGCTGCGCACCGCCTGGCATTCCGCGCGGATGAATGCGAACGCTTCCGAGCGCCGATAAGTCGGCGTCTCGGCGGGCGGCACACCGGCCGGTGCGAACCACAGTGCATGCTCGAGGCCGAAGTTGGCGCCCATGACCGCACCGGCTGCCTGCAGTCGATCGTAGATCGGCGAACGGCGCACCGGCCGGGCGGCGGGCAACTCCTCGTTCGGGTAGGCGAGCCGGAAGCGGCGCGAATAGTTCTCCGGCACCTTCAGCGACGTGTAGCGGGGCGTCGCGAACGCGCCGAAACGCGCCACATCCATCGACAGGATGTCCTGGCCTGGGTCGTCGTGCGCCATCCAGCGCGACAGCACCAGGCCGATGCCGCCGCCCTGGCTGAAGCCGGCCATCACCGCGCAGGCAACCCAGAAATTACGCAGGCCGCGCACCGGCCCGACCAGCGGGTTGCCGTCCGGCGCAAAGGTAAACGGCCCGTTGATCGCCTTCCTGATGCCCACGCGCCCGAGCGCCGGAAAATGCCGGAACCCGACTTCGAAGTACGGCGCCAGCCGCTCGAAATCATCCGGCAGCAGCTGCATTGAGAAATCGTCCGGCGTCTTCACCGGCGACCACACCACCCCGTGCGGCTCATAGGTTCCGATCAGCGCGCCGCCGCGCTCCTGGCGCATGTAGATCTCGCCGGCGTAGTCGGTGGTGTTGACGATCTCCTGCTCGCGACCGCGCAGTTCCGGGATGTCCTCGGTGATCAGGTAGTGGTGCTCCATCGCCAGCACCGGCAGCTCGATGCCGACCATGTGGCCGATCTCGCGCGCCCACAGGCCGGCGCAATTGATCACGTGCTCGGCGTGTACGGTGCCCTTGTCGGTGACGACGTCCCAGCAGCCGTCGGCACGCTGTGCCAGCGACAGTACGCGCGTGAAGCGCTCAACCGTAGCGCCCAGCTGGCGCGCCGCCTTGACGTAGGCGTGCGTGGTACCGGACGGATCGCAATGGCCGCCGTCGGCACGCCACAGCGCGCCGATGAAGTGGCGGGTGTCGATCAGCGGATTGAGGCGGCTGGCCTCGGCAAGGCTGATCATCTCGGTTTCCATCCCGAGATAGCGCGCGCGCGAGCAGATGAGCTTCAGGCTGTCGAGCTCGCCCGCCGTCGCCGCGAGCATCAGGCCACCGTTCGGGTGCAGCCCGCAGGACTGGCCCGACAGTGCCTCGATCTCGCGGTACAGGTCGATGGTGTACTTCTGTAGCCGTGAGATGTTGGCCTCACCGTTGAACGTATGCATGCCGCCGGCCGCGTGCCAGGTCGATCCCGCGGCCAGCTCGCTCTGCTCGATCAGCAGCAGCTCGCCCCAGCCTATCTTCGCCAGGTGATACAGCTTGCTGGCGCCGACCACCCCGCCGCCGATGACCACGGCCCTGGCGTGCGTCTGCATCAGCGCGGGTCTCCGGTCCGTTCGGCCACAGTAAGCTCGGCCACGGTGAGGTCGGCCACCCTCGCCTCCGATAACGGCATCGTTCCAAAGCTCCTGCTCGTGGAGGCAAGCCAGTCACGCAGGTGCCGCGCGGTGCTCGCCGGCGTCAGCAGCAACACGCCCGACGGCAGCGCAGCCAGGACCACCGACACCTGGACCATGATGGTAGCCGCGGCGCTGCCGGGCGGGAACGCGTCGGCGGAAAGGTCCAGCCGGCAGCTGCGTACCAGCAGTTCGCGTGTGTCGGAGCCAGTGAAATATAGCGCCTGCATCGCGCCCGACAGGTCGATCGCGGCGCCGACACCGGCGCACGCAGCCTGCCAGTGGGCAGCAGTCGCGCCGGGCGACGCCGGCGCAGCCAGCAGCAGCCAGCGCTGCGGGCGCAGGCACAGCGTCAGATGATCGGCGCCGGACACGATCCTTCCCATCGGCGGCAGTATTCGCCCCTGCGCCCCGGCAATGCTGACCAGTTCATCGGCCCGCCCTCGGAACGCCGCGAGCTCGACGATGTCGGCAGCACACACTGCCAGCCGAAGCTCAGGCGCAGACACGCGCTCAGCCGCGGACACGGGCGTTCTCCGGATCGAGCATGTGCGGACTGACGATATCGAGCTCGACCGTCTCATGGTGCAGCGGCGAGGCGCCGATCAACTGCTGGCCGATGCGCTGCCGGCCTGCCGCCAGCAGCGCCAGCCCCACCCAGCCCTCGAGTTCGACCGCGGGTGTGGAGGAGGTCACGTAGCCCAGGCTCACGCTGCGCGCCTCGGGTGCCACCAGCTGCGCACCGGTGCGCAGGCGCCGCCGGCGGTCAATCGGCCGCACGCCGACCAGTTGCAGGCGATCGGGCGCGATCAGTCCCGCGCGCTGCGACAGCACGCGGCCGATGAAGTCGCCCTGCGGCTTGAGCAGGCGAGCGAAGCCCAGGTCGTTGGCGCTGGTATTGCCGTTGAGTTCAGCGCTGGTCACATGGCCCTTTTCGATTCGCAGCGTGTTGAGGGCGTCGAGGCCATAGGGCGTGATGCCGAATGGCCTGCCGGCCTCGAGCAGTGCCAGCCACACCGGCAGCGCGCGATTCGCCGGCACCGCAAGCTCATAGGCGAGCTCACCGGAAAACGAGATGCGAAACACCCGCCCGGCAACGCCCGCGATGGTGGCCGCGCCAGCCGCCATGAACGGAAACGCCTCATTCGACAGGTCGCGGTCCACCACCACCGCCGCCACCACCTCGCGCGCGCGTGGCCCGGCGATCGCGAACTGCGCCCATTGCTCGCCGACATCGGTCAGCAGGAGGTCGAACTGCGGGCACACCGCCTGCAGCTGGAATTCCATGTGCTCGAGCACCGCCGCGGCGTTCGCGGTCGTGGTGGTCACCAGGAAATGATCGGCGCCGAGCCGCGAGGTGGTGCCGTCGTCGAATAGCAAACCATCCTCGCGCAGCATGATGCCGTAGCGCGCGCGGCCGACCGCCAGCGTCGAGAACCGGTTGGCGTAGATGAAATCCAGGAAACGGGCGGCGTCCGGTCCCTGGATATCGATCTTGCCCAGCGTCGACACATCGGTAATGCCGACCGAGCGGCGTACGGCGCGTGCTTCACGCAGCACCGGCTCCCATCCGCTTTCGGGTGAATAAACCAGCGGCCTCATCCACAGACCGATGGCCACGAAGCCGGCGCCCGCCGCCTGGTGCCAGTCGTGCAGTGGCAGGCGGCGCTGCGGTCGCAAGTGCTGCCGCACCTCGGCGCCGGCGAGCGCGGCAAACGGTACCGGCTGTGCAAACGGGCGCGGCTTTGAGCGCCCGACCGCAGGCAACGGCAGCCCGCGCGCCTGCGCCAGCACCGCGCTGCCCACCAGCCCGCCGATGCGGCCCTGATCGCTCGCCATGCCGTGGGTGGTGTAGCGCTTCATGTGCTCGATGTGCTCATAGCCTTCGCGCTGTGCGAGTCGCACATCGGCACACGTGACGTCGTTCTGCAGGTCGACGAATGCCTTGCGCGCGCGGCGCGGCGCAGGCACCTCCCACAGAGCGCTGATCGGCGTGGCGTCCGGGTCAGCAGGCAGCTCGCCGCTCGCCAATTGCCCGTCGCTCGCCAGGCGCTGACCCGCGGCGTGGCCCAGATCCGCCGCGATGGCCGCGGCCGCCGCTTCGGCATCGCGCAACGCGGCCAAAAGTCCAAATACACCGCGTGCGGCGCCCGTCATCTGGCCGGCGCCTGGCGCCAGCTGCGCGGTGAAGGCCGCAATGGATTCCTGCCATTGCGGCGGCGCGCCGAGCTGGCTCGCCAGCGAGGTCATCGGGCAATAGCCGCCGGAGATCAACAGACTATCCGCCGTCAGCGTGAGCCGCTGACCACCATCCACGCCCGACACCCCGACGCCGCGCACCGCGCTTCGCCCAATGACCGCTTCGACCACCGCGCCGGCGTGCACGGTAATGCCGCGTGCGCGGGCGCGCCGCGCCGCCAGCGCGTCGGGCCGCGGATCGATCAAGCCGGCGCAGGCGACGCCGCTGTCGGCCAACGCGAAGACGGCATCGTAGGCCTCATCGTTATTGAGAAAAAACGCCGGTCGGCGGCCAACCGCGACGCCGTAACGGCGCAGATAGCTCAGCGCCGCGCCCGCGAGCATGACGCCGGGTGTGTCGTTGCCGGGGAATGCGATCAGGCGCTCCAGAGCGCCGGTGGCCAACAGCACGCGCCGGGCGCGGATGATGCGCAGGCGCTCGCGCATACCACCAAATCGCGCGGCTTCCAGCGTCGTCAGGCGTTCCAGCGCGCCGAACACGCCGTGGCCGTAGGCCCCAAGCACCGTGGTACGCGGCAGGCAGCGAACGTTCGCGTGCTGCGCAAGCGCAGCGCAAGCCGCCACGCGCCACGCCGTCCAGCGCGCATCGAGCAGTGAGCCGCCGCCCAGTACCTCGTCCTGCTCGGCCAATATCACTTTGAAGCCGCTGGCGGCGAGTCGCCGTGCGGCCGTAAGCCCTGCGACGCCCGCGCCGACCACCAGCACGTCCACATGGTCGTGCACCGTCTCAGCCGGCGCGGCCTGCGCGCCGATGATTGCATCCAGCCGGCCAAGGCCGGCGGCGCGTCGGATCAGCGGCTCATAGATGCGCTCCCAGGCCCAGCCCGGCGCCATGAAGGTCTTGTAATAGAATCCCGCAGGCAGGAACCGCGACAGCAGATCGTTCAGCGCCGCCACGTCGAAGCGCAGCGACGGCCAGCGGTTCTGGCTTTCGGCGACCAGTCCCTCCTGCAGCGCCAGCGTGGTGGCCAGGCGATTGGGTTCGCGACCGTCGACGTTGATGACGTCGACCAGCGCACAGGGCTCCTCCGGACCCGCGGTTACGATGCCGCGTGGACGGTGATACTTGAAGCTGCGCCCCACCAGCACGCGGCCGTTGGCCAGCAGCGCCGAGGCCAGTGTGTCACCGGCAAGGCCTGCCATCGGCTGGCCATCGAAGCGAAACCCGAGCGGCTGCCGGGCGTCGGTCAGCAGGCCTGCGGCGAGGCGGTAGGGACCGCGCATCACCGGCCGGCCCCATCCGGTATCTGTGCGGCCTGCGTCACTACGCGAATCTCGTGCGTCAGCGTGTGACGTTCAATCCTCAGCAGCCGCCGGCAGCCGCCGATGTGCAGCCACCACTCCCAATGCCAGCCACATGGATTGTCGCGCTCGTAGACATAGGCATGGAATGCCGCCGGAGCGGCATCGGCGGCCGGACGCGCACGCGAGGCGTCGCCGCGATAACGAAACTCGATTTCATCGCGCTCGCCGCACCACGGGCACCGGATTCGCAGCATCGGGTGCCGGCCTCAATGCGCGTACGGAAACGGCCCGATGCCGCGCTCGTCCATGGTGCGGCCGCTCGCGAAGCGCTCCAGATCCAGGTGCGCTGCCAGCGGATGCGGTGCGTTGCAGGCAATCAGGTGGGCGGTCGTCATGCCACCCGCGGGAATCGCCTTGAAGCCACCGTAGCACCAGCCGGCATTGAGTATCAGGCCGTCGAGCGGCGTCCGGGAGATGATCGGCGAGCCGTCCATGCTCATATCCATGACCCCGCCCCATTGCCGCAGCACCTTGACGCGCGCCAGTGCCGGCATCAGCGTCACCGCCTCCATGGCCACATCCTCGGCCACCGGCAGCGTGCCGCGCTGGCCGTAGGTGTTGTAGCCATCGATCGCGCCGCCGAATACCAGGCCGCCCTTGTCCGACTGGCTCACATAGAAATGTCCCGCCCCGTAGGTGACTACGACATCGAGCACCGGCTTGATCGGCTCGGTCACGAACGCCTGCAGCACGTGGCTCTCGATCGGCAGCGTAAGCCCGGCCATCGCCGCCAGTTGCGAGGAATGGCCGGCCACCGCCAGGCACACCGTTTCGGCCTCGATCAGGCCGCGCGTGGTGTGCACGCCGGTCACGCGCCCCCCGGTCACGCCGGCCGCAGCGCGCGCGATGCCGGTGACCTCGCAGTGCTCGATGATGTCGACGCCGGCGCGCGATGCCGCGCGCGCATAACCCCAGGCGACCGCATCGTGGCGCACGGTGCCGCCGCGCGGCTGCAGGAATCCGCCCAGCACCGGATAGCGGCCATTATCCAGGTCGATCAGCGGCACCAGCGCCTTGACCTGCTCGCGGTCCAGCGCTTCGGCATCCACGCCCAGCAGCCGCATCTGGTTGGCGCGCCGGGTAAACAGATCGCGCTGGCCCTCGGTATTGAACAGGTTCAGCGCGCCGCGCTGGCTGACCATGGCGTTGAAATTCAGCTGCCGCTCGAGCCCCTCCCACAGCTTCAGCGAGTACTCGTAGAAGCGGATGTTGTCCGGCAGGAAATAATTGGAGCGGATGATCGTGGTGTTGCGTCCGACGTTGCCGAGCCCGATCGGACCCTTCTCCAGTACCGCGACGTCGCGGATGCCGTACTCGCTGGCCAGGTAATAGGCGGTCGCCAGCCCGTGGCCGCCGCCGCCGACGATCACCACGCGGTAGCGTGGACGCGGCGTCGCCTTGGCCCAGGCGCGCGACCAGCCGCGCTGACCTGTCAGTCCCTCGAGCAATAAGCGCCAACCGGAATAACTCCCGCCGGATTCGCGGATCGATGGGCGACCATTCACGCGTTCGAATCCCAGGGATTAACCACATCAACGCTCAAATCGGAGAAGTGCCTGACATTTCTGGTCGCAAACTTCGCTCGACGGGCAACTACAATTCCTGCGATCTGGGTATCACGCATATCAATCGAGTGTCCGTTGCGCTGCCTTGCTGCAGCCAGTCGCGCTGCAGCCTCGGCGGCCGGTTGATCGAAATCGAGCACCCGTCCCTCCAGGTCTTCCCCCATTAGTTTTTCGAATGCAACTTCAAGCGTCCGTCGACGGCGGCCCTTGGGCAACAGCGCCAGGCCCAATCGAGCCTCAAACAGCGTGATGCTGGTTATCCATACGGATTCAGCCGCTTGTCGATCCAGCCATTCGACCACTGGCGCTTCCGGCACCTGTCGCATCAACGCCGAAAGTACGTTGGTGTCGATTACGATCACGGATCAAGATCAACCGGCCGTGCAGCCTGACCTCGCAGCTCCGGTAGATCGATCGCTAAACCTTTGCCGCTGAAGCGCTTAGCAATACGCGAACCGAGCTTGGTAATCGGCCTGGTCGAATCCTTAGCCGCGTTGCGAAGAATCTGTCGAACTTCCTCCTCCATGCTGCGACCATGGAGTTCGGCACGCCGCTTCAGTCGTACTTTGACTTCTTCTTCAAGATCCCGCACCACGAATTGCGCCATGAGATTCCCTCGGCATAGGCATTTGATATCATGATATCAATCAATGGATGATCCCGCAAGTCGCCCGCTCGCAATAAAACTGCTGCCAGCCGCCCGCAGATATTCAATTATCATGATACCGAGGGTCGGCGTGGAGGTGGCTATTGTCGAATGCTCTCAAATTGCTTCGAGTAGCCGCGGCACTGGGTCTGGCCGCGACCGCGGGACCCGCGCTCGCCGCACCGCCGCCGCTGCCGGCGGCCGTGGTGGTGTCCTCGAAGCTGTCGAGCGAATCGGCGATGATCGGCCAGATGATCCGACTGCTGCTGGACGCGAACGGCATTGCCACGGTGGATCGAATGACGCTCGGGGCCACGCCGGTGGTGCGCCGCGCACTGCTTTCGGGCGAGATCGATATCTATGTCGAGTACACCGGCAACGCCGGCTTCTTCTTCAATGTCGCCTCCGACCCGGCATGGAAGAATCTGCGCCAGGGCTACGAGCTGGGAGCGCGACTCGACTATGCGGCCAACCGGATCGTCTGGCTCACGCCCGCCAACGCCAGCAACTCCTGGGCGCTGGCGGTACGCCGCGACGTCGCCGACGCCTATCATCTCAAGACCATGAGCGATTTCGGCCATTGGGTCGCTGGCGGCGGCCCGGTGATGCTCGCCTGTTCGGCGGAATTCGCTAACGCCGGCACGCTGCGCTCGCTCGAGAAGGCGTACGGGTTCACGCTGCGATCCGATCAGATGATTGTGCTCGCCGGCGGGGAAACCTCGGCCACGATCGGCGCGGCGGCGGCGCGCACCAACGGCATCAATACCGCGATGGTGTACGGCACCGACGGCGGCATCGATGCGGCGAACCTGCAGGTGCTGGACGATGATCGCAACGACCAGCCGATCTACGCGCCGGTGCCGATCATCCGCGAGGCGGCGCTGACGGCGAATCCGCGCATCGCCGGGCTGGTGAAGCCGCTGATGGACAGCTTCGACCGGGCAACGCTGCAGCAGCTCAACGAGCGCGTGCAGATCGACGGCGAATCCGGCCAGGCGGTCGCCGAGGACTACCTGAAGGCGCGCGGCCTGATCACCCCCGGCCTCATCACGCCCGGCCCCATCAAATGAATGCGCAGTCGCTCCCGACGACCCAGGCGCGGCAGTCAAGGATCGACCCGCTCGGTGCGCTGGTGAGCGCCGTGGGCGCAGCGGCCGTGCTGTGGCTGCCATTCGTGGTACTCAAGCCGAACCGCATCCTGCCCGGTGATCCGCATGCGCTGGCGCAGGTGCTGCCGCCAATGGCGGCCGTCGGCTGCCTGCTGGTGCTGGCGCTGGTTGCACTGGCCGCGCTCGGCGTGGCCAACGCGTGGCTGCGGCTCGGCGCGGCGCTGCTGGGGCTGATGGTGGTGGCAGCGGCGGTCGCCACCGCCGGCAACCTGCTGACACCGGCTGGCAACAAGGTGGTGCGTGTCGCGCCCGGCGCAGGATTCTGGGTGCTGCTGGTGGCAGTGGGTCTGATGGCGACCGATGCCATCACGCGGCTGCGGCCACGGCCGATCGTGCGGGTGCTGATGCTGGCGCTGTTCGGCGCGATCACCGGCCTGGCGCTGGCGCACGGCGTATTCGACCAGCTCTCGGTGATGCGCGAATACGCGGTCAACGCCGGCCGCTTCGCACACGAAGCGCGCCAGCACGTGTGGCTGGCACTCGGCTCGCTGGGCGCCGCGGTCATCGTGGCGCTGCCGCTGGGCATCGTCTGCCACCGCGTGCCGCGCCTGCGCGGCGGCATCCTCGGAGCCCTGAATGTGGTGCAGACCATTCCGGCCATTGCGCTGTACGGCATCCTGATGGCGCCGCTGGGCGCGTTGGCCGCAGCCGTGCCGCTGGCCGCGCGGCTCGGCATCCGCGGCATCGGCGCGGCGCCCGCACTGCTCGCGCTGTTCCTCTACTCGCTGCTGCCGGTGGTCGCCAACACCGTCGCCGGTCTTGCGCGCGTCTCGCCCGCTGCAGTCGAGGCCGCCCGCGGCATGGGAATGACCCGCGGGCAGATCCTGACCGGGGTCGAGCTGGTGCTGGCGCTGCCCACGATCCTGACCGGTATCCGCATCGTGCTGGTACAGAACATAGGCCTGGTCACTGTGGCCGCGTTGATCGGGGGCGGCGGCCTGGGCGTGTTCGTGTTCCAGGGTATCGGGCAGACCGCCATTGATCTGGTGCTGCTCGGGGCCATCCCGACGGTGGCCCTGGCCTTTTCCGCCGCCGTGCTGCTGGATGCACTGGTGGAGACCATGAACCGATCGCGCCAATGATCAGCATCGAATACCTGAGCAAGCAGTACGGCGCCACCACGGTGGTCGATCGCGTGTCGATGGACATCGAGCGCAACTCGATCACGGTCATCGTCGGCACCTCCGGCTCGGGCAAATCCACGCTGCTTCGCATGATCAACCGCCTGGTCGAGCCCACCGGCGGCCGCGTGCTGATCGACGGCAACGACACGACACGCGAGCCGGCGCATCTGCTACGGCGCCGAATCGGCTATGCGATCCAGGGCAACGGGCTGTTTCCACACCGCACGATAGCCGAGAACATCGCCACCGTGCCGCGCCTGCTCGGCTGGGACCAGGCGCGTCTGCAGGCGCGCGTCGATGAACTGCTGACTGTGTTCCAGCTCGATCCGGCCGAATTCGCCGGAAAATTTCCGCACCAGCTCTCCGGTGGCCAGCAGCAGCGCGTCGGCGTCGCGCGTGCACTGGCGGCCGAACCCGCACTGCTGCTGATGGACGAGCCGTTTGGAGCGCTCGATCCGATCATCCGCGCCAAGGCGCAGGACGACCTGCTCGATATCCAGCGGCGCTTCGGCACCACGATCGTGCTGGTGACCCATGACATGGACGAGGCGTTCCGGCTCGGGAACCGGGTTGCGGTCATGAGCCGCGGGCGAGTGCTGCAATACGATCGGCCCGCAGTGCTGCTCACGCATCCTGCCGACCCGTTCGTCTCGCAGCTGACCGGGCTGGCCGATCGGGCGATGCGGCTACTGTCGCTGACGACCGCCGGTGAGGCGGCGGTCCCGGGAAGCTCGGCGGTCCCGGGAAGCTCCTCGGTCCCGGG
>Ga0181537_10002172_pt1 | contig 17452 bp, 13 predicted proteins | sample PEATcosm2014_Bin_39_FD_119765 | JGI IMG/M metagenome (GOLD analysis project Ga0181537, IMG submission 119765) | Peatland microbial communities from MTU Mesocosm Facility, Houghton, MI, USA - PEATcosm2014_Bin23_10_metaG | ecosystem: Environmental > Terrestrial > Soil > Wetlands > Peat | place... | reverse complement strand
GCGCACGTATCACGCCGTTCCCATCAGCATGCAGGACGGGTTGCTTATCCTCGGCATGTTACATCCGGATGACACGAAGGCGCAGGAAGCGATGAAGTTCATCGCGCGGCAAAATCATGTCAATCTTGGCGTGTATCTTATTTCATACAACGATCTTCAGGCGGCGCTGCGGAAATATTCTCCGTATCGCGCGGAGATCGAATCGGCCGTGCGCTCGCTGAACGTTAAGGAGGGCTCCGGTGGCCAGCAGGCGGTCGAGCTCGAAGGAGGCGACAGCGCGGACGCGCCGATCATCAAGATCGTCGCCGACACGTTCAAAGAGGCCGTGTTGAACAAGGCGTCGGACGTGCACATCGAGCCGCAGCAAAAGACCCTGCGGATCCGTTTGCGCATCGACGGCGACCTGCGTGAAGTGGCATCATTGCCGGGCGAACTTGCCCAGCCCGTCACGTCCCGCGTCAAAGTGATCTCGAGTTTGAAGATCGACGAGAATCGCGTGCCGCAGGACGGACGCTTCCGCGCAAAACTGTTCGACCGCGACATCGACTTCCGCGTCGCCACGTTCCCAACCCCGCTCGGCGAGAAGATCGTGATCCGCGTGCTCGATCCGACGAGCGGCCTCAAGAGTTTTGAAAATTTGGACCTCCTCGATCACACGCGCGAGACCATAAAGAAGGGTCTCGCCAAGCCGTTCGGCATGGTGCTCATCACCGGACCTACGGGCTCCGGAAAAACGACGACGCTCTACGCATTTTTGCAATCGCTCAACACCGAGGACGTAAACATCGTCTCGCTCGAAGACCCGGTGGAATATTTCGTCGCGGGCATCAACCAGTCGCAGGTGCGGCCGGAGATCGGTTACGACTTCGCGTCGGGGCTGCGCCAGATCCTGCGGCAGGACCCGGACATCATCATGGTCGGCGAGATCCGCGACGGCGAGACCGCCGGACTTGCCGTGCAGGCGGCGCTCACCGGACACGTCGTGCTTTCGACGCTCCACACGAACAACGCGGCCGGCGTCATTCCGCGCCTCATCGACCTCAAGGTGGAGCCGTTTCTTTTGCCCGTGTCGCTCAACCTGATCATTGCCCAGCGGCTCGTGGGCGTTCTGTGCCCGGATTGTAAAGCTCCCGAGGCCGCGCTGCCGGAAGTGCAGAAGGCCATCGAGGCGGCGCTCGAAGGGCTGCCTCCTGCGGTGACATCCCAGTTCACGCCGCCCTACCAGATCTATCACGCCAAAGGATGTGCCACCTGCAAAGGCCGCGGCATCCTCGGAAGAACCGGCATTTATGAAGCGCTGCTCGTCACCAAAGAGATGGAAGAGATCATGAACGTCGGCGTCACCACGCAGAAGATCACGGCGTTGGCAAAAGAGCAGGGCATGATCACGCTTCGCCAGGACGGTATCGTGAAGGCGCTGAAGGGCGTGGTTTCCATAGAAGAGATCATCCGCGAGACGGAAGAGGCGTAGCTGGCCGCCGATAGCCGATAAACGTGTCGGTATTCTCCCTACTCCTCTCGTTGTGGTAATATTACTTTATGGATGATTTTAAACAGCAGCTCAACGATCTTTTAACGACGACGGCGAAGCAGAATGCGTCGGACCTTCATCTCGCCGTCGGCCGTCGGCCGACGTTGCGCATCGACGGAGTACTTGTGCCGCTCCAGAAGGAAGCGATCATGACGCCCGAATCGGCGGAAGGGATCATCTCGCAATTGCTCACGCCGGAACAGAAAGCAAAACTCATCACCCAGCGGCAGGTGGACTTTGCGTACAGCTTGGAAGAGAAAGCGCGCTTCCGCGTGAATGTTTATTTCCAGCGCGGCTATTTGGCAGCGGCCCTGCGCCTTATCCCGACGCGCATCAAGAGCATCGAAGAGCTGAATCTTCCGCCGTTGCTCCATGATTTCGCCCAGCTTTCACAGGGCTTCGTGCTCGTGGTCGGTCCCGCGGGACACGGCAAGTCGTCGACACTCGCGGCGATCGTGGATGAGATCAATCATACCCGCACCGATCACATCATCACGATCGAGGATCCGGTGGAATATCTTTTTACGCAAGACAAGTGCATCGTCTCGCAGAGAGAAGTAGGCAGTGATGCCACGAGCTTCCACTCGGCGCTTCGCACCGTGTTGCGCCAGGACCCGGACGTCGTGATGATCGGCGAGATGCGCGACGGCATTTCCATCGGCACTGCCATGACCGCTTCCGAGACGGGCCACCTTGTGGTCTCCACATTGCACACCAATTCCGCGTCGCAGACGATCGACCGCATCATCGACTCGTTCCCGGCCGATCAGCAGGGGCAGGTCACGTCCCAGCTCGCCGCCACGCTTGTGGCGATCGTCTCGATCCGCCTGCTCCCGCGCGTCTCCGGCGGCCGCATCCCCGCGATGGAGATCATGATCGTGAACCCCGCCATTCGTAACCTGATCCGCGAGCGCAAGACCTATCAGATCGACCTCGTCATCGAGACCAGTTTGCAGGAGGGCATGGTGACGCTAAACCGCTCCCTCGTGAATCTTATCAAGAACAAGGAGATCACCCAGGAGAACGCGGAGCTGTATTCCCTGAACCCGTCGGAGCTCCGCATCTTATTGGAGCGGACATAGCGCATGAAATTCAAATATCAGGCCAAGACAAAAGAAGGGGCAACGCAGGTGGGATTCGTGGAGGCCTCGGACCGCGACGCCGCAAGCACGATCCTTTCCAGTCACGACCTTTTTGTGCTGAGCGTCGTCGCCGACCGGCCGCCGAGCGCGTTCGATAACATCGCCGGATTTTTCGGCCGCGTGGGGCGCAAAGACCTCATCGTGTTCACGCGCCAGCTCGCGACGCTGCTCGAGGCGCGGCTTCCGCTGAACAACGCGCTTAAGATCCTCTACGAACAGACGAGCAACGCGAATCTGAAGCTTGCCGTCTCGCAGGTGACGGAGGATATCGACGCGGGCATCACGTTCTCGCAGGCGATGGCGCGCCAGGGCAAAGTGTTTCCGGATTATTACATCGAGATGGTCCGCGCCGCGGAGGTTACGGGCAACCTGAACGAGGTTGCGTCGTTCCTTGCCGATTTCACGGAAAAAGAAGGAGACCTTGCGAGCAAAGCGGCGTCGGCGCTTGTGTATCCTGGCATCGTCGTCGGACTTTTCATCATCGTCGCGTTCATCCTCATCACGTTCGTGTATCCGTCGCTCGGCGCCGTGTTCGCGGAGAACGGTGTTGCGCTGCCGTGGTACACGCAAGTGCTGCTCGACACGGGGACGTTCCTGAGCAAGTGGTGGATCGCGGTGGTCGTCGCCGTGATCGTGCTCGGCGCGGTCGCCGTCAATTATTTCCAGACGGAAGAAGGCGAGGCGTTGCTGGATGAGGCGAAGATCCGCCTTCCGATCGTCAAGAAAGTATATTTGCCCGTCATCATGGCGCGGTTCGGCAATTCCGCGGCGCTTCTCGTGCACGGCGGCATTCCGATCGCGCAGGCGCTCGAGATCATCGGGCACATGGTTGGGAACAGTTTATACAAGGATGTCGTGCATGACATCGCGGAAGACGTGCGGCAGGGTTCGCTCCTTTCGGCGAGCATCGCCAAGCACCCGGAGTTTTTTGCTCCGCTCGTATCGCAGATGGTGGCGGTGGGGGAGACGACCGGAAAGATAGAAGAGATGTTCACGCGGCTTTCCAATATCTACACCCGCCAGGCGGACGAGGTCACCAATAATTTGGTAGATCTCATCCAGCCGGTGCTCATGATCGGTATCGGTCTCATGGTGGGACTCCTTTTCGCATCGATCCTTATCCCCATTTACTCGCTCACGGAGAGCATTCACTAAATGCTATAATAGAATGGTTGAAATATTCAAAAGGTCGAGAAAGATTTCTATCTAAAAATATGATAAAGAGCAAAAACAAGGGCTTTACCCTTATCGAAATCTTGATCGTCGTTGCGATTATCGCCATTTTGGCATCGGTCGTGCTGGTGGGCCTCGGCCCGACACAGCAGGCGGGCCGCGATGCGCGCAGGTTATCCGACCTTAGCGAGGTGCAGAACGGACTTGAGCTGTATTACAACAAGTGCGGAATTTATCCTGGCGGGACCGGTGGCGCGGCTTGCACGGCAGTCACGCTTACCTCTCCTGACGGGGCGGCCACGGGGGGAGCATATAACCAAATGGCTACCGCGATCATCGGCGCGGACCTTGGTGTATCTTCAATTCCGGTCGATCCGTCAGATGCTGGTCTTCATGTGTATTCATACGCTGAAAATGGTGCCAACGGCACGTCGTATGTGTTACAGACAGTGCTCGAAAATCCGGACAATTCGGTTTTCGGTACTTACACCGCTCCGTCTGATTGGGCCACCGATCAAACGCCGGCAGCGTTGACCTGCACTGCTTCGTCGACAATCTGTGTTTCGCTCTAGGCAGTTCAACACAGTTTCAAAAACCCGCTTCGGCGGGTTTTTTGTTATCATACGTACATATGGATCCGTTGACCCTGGTGATCTTATTCGTTTTTGGCGTGGCGATCGGAAGTTTTTTGAACGTCGTCACATTGCGTTATGACGGCGAACATTTTTTATTGAACGCGTCGGCGATCGGGGGCCGGTCGCATTGCATGCATTGCAAGAAAACGCTCCGATGGTTCGAGCTCGTTCCGATAGTGAGCTTTCTTATCCAGGGCGGGCGGTGCCGTGAATGCAAAGCGCGGCTCGCCATCCAATATCCGATTGTAGAGCTGTTGTCCGGAATTATTTTTGTATTGGTTCCGTTCACGCTGGCCGGCACCGCGCTTGCCGCGACACTGTGGGTCGCGGTCTTTGAAGCGCTGCTCATGATGGCGGTCATAGACATCCGGCTTGGCATCATTCCGGACGAGATAAACATTTTTCTTGGTATCGTCGGTATTCTGCTCGCGATCGTGCCCGGCTGGCAAGGAAGCGCGGTGCTTAGCAAGCTGATCGGCGCCGCGGTGGCCGGCGTCTTCTTCGCTCTGCTCATCGCCGTCACGCGCGGCAAAGGCATGGGGATGGGAGATCTCAAGCTCGCGATCCCGCTCGGCCTCATTTTCGGGTGGCCGGATATTATTTTTTTATTGGCATTCTCGTTCATCATCGGCGCGATCGTGGGCGTGTGCGCCATTGTGCGCGGGAAGAGCAGTATGAAGAGCACGCTCCCATTCGGACCATTTCTTGCACTCGGCGCCGTGACCATGTTCTTCTGGGGCCTGCCGATCCTCGGCTGGTATTTATCCATCCTCGGAATTCGGTGATAGAATTATCCTATCATGGATAAAAAGGGATTTACGCTGATCGAGATACTTATTGTGGCCGCCATCACGGCGGTGCTTTCGGGGCTTGCCATCGTGTACAGTCACGTGGGGCAGAACCAGATATCACTTTCCATAGAGGAATCGAAGGTGGCCCAGATGATCCTTGAGGCGAAGGAGCTTTCCATCGCGACGTACAGCCAAAACAGCGCGACGTGCGCGTACGGAGTGGAGTTCAACCTTCCGGGTTCCACGTATTCTCTCTTTGAATACAACTCAGCCACAAGCACTGTGCCCGGCACCAAGCCCGTCTGTCCTTCGATCGCAAGCACGTCCCAGGAGATCGACCAAAGCGTCATACAGCCCTACGAGTCCGGGAGCTGGCAGATACACACCGCGCCGGGCGTGGTGCTGGTGGATCCCGCCGACCCCGTCGCGAGCGATACCATTCAGGATATTCTCTTTTACCCTCCCGATCCGTGCACGCTCATCAGCTTAGACGGGAGCTCCTTCAAAAGCAGTTGCGACCCTTCCGACAATCCGCCTGCGGAATCGTACGTCTACCTGAGCACATCCGACGGGACCATTTCCCGGGAGATCACCGTCAATCCCGCGGGCCAGGTAAATTTATAATAGACGACATTGATGAACGAAATCATTCATTCCCGCCGTGGACAGACGCTCGTTGAAGCGCTCGTCGCGCTCAGCATCCTGACGGTAGGATTCGCCGGCATCGTAACGCTCCTCAATAGATCCTTTGAGCTCAACCGGACGACGACGGACGACACGCAGGCGACGTACCTTGCGTCCGAGGGGATCGAGATCGCGAAAAATATCATCGACTACGACGTTTATTATGGATTGGGGCAGAGCACCAGCACGATCGATTGGGGGTGCAGTTTCGATCAGCCCTTAGGCCAGCCCGTCGATTATGCGCTCGAATACGATACCAGTCCCACCCAGTGCGCCACGCCGGCACTCGTGTCGACAGTGGGGGATAAATTATATTTTGACCCCGCCACCGATCTTTATACCTATAGCAATATTTATACCCCGACTGATTTTACGCGGGACGTGTACATCACCGCGGTCGCGGATCCGTCGACCCCGAACAACTCGTACGAGTTCGACGTGCTATCGGTCGTCACATGGACGGCGGGCGCGACGTCGAACACCGTCAAGCTGGAGGATCATTTCTATAACTGGTATCCGCCAACACAAATATGAAAAAAGGATTCACGCTGGTTGAATTGCTCATCACCGTCGGGTTGTTCGTTATCATTATCACGATCGCCGTCGGAGGATTCACGAACGCCATTCGCACCGAGCGGCAGGTCTCTTCGCTCATTTCGGCGCAAAGCAATATAAGCTTGGTGCTCGAGCAAATGTCGCGCGAGATCCGCACGGGCTATCTTTTCTGTGACACTCCGGGCGCTACGACGCCTTCGTCAAGTTGCGATGACGCCGACCCGTCCGATCCGGTAGGGACCCAATGCCAGGTGGATCCTTCCACGAACACGTGGACCTGCCCGGCGCTGGATTTCTATGACGCCGAGTCCAACCACATCAATTATTCATGGGCAGGCGGCCAGCTGATGGAAAGCATCAATGGAGGCGCTCCGCTCTCTGTCACCGGCGACACGATCGCGGTGAAGTATCTGAGGTTTACGCTCTTCGGCCAGACGGAGGGCGATAACTGGCCGCCGCGCGTCACCATCGCGATCGGCGTGGCGCCAAGCTCCACCGACCAGGGAGTGGCGGGTGACGTGATCAATCTCGAGACCACGGTAAGCTCGCGCATCATAGATTGCACCCCTACAACGCCGGCCAAATGCTGACGGGTTTCCGGGGGATTATCCACACCCCGTATTTTCCCGTATCTGTTACTATTAAGGTATGAAAGACTCAAAGATGCTTTGGGTGTGGGTCGGTATAGTGGTCGTCGTGGTGATCGTTGCGGCATGGTTCATTTGGGGGTCGTCGTCACGTCCGCCCGTTGCCTCTGCTCCCGCGCCGGTCTACGCGCCGCAGGGGCAATTAGTTGCCGGATTTCCCAGCAACTTGATCCTCGACAGCAACGCGGCGATCAACGGAAGCTATTCTATAAATTATTCGTCGAGTACCAACCAGTATACGGCCGAGTATCTTTCTTCGAGCACGGTGAAGGCCCTCTATGGCCAGTATATGGCGTATCTTCCCAAGAACGGATGGACGGTGGAAGGATCGCTTACCACGCGGCCGACGTTCGACGCGATCACGGCGTCGGAGGGAAGTAATCAACTACAGGTGGTCATCAGCACGGTAAGCGGGGGATCGCAGGTAACGATCACGTACGCGGTGAAGAATGACACCTCCACTACTGCACAACTTCCGCAGTGGACTAATGTAAATCCTCCGGCATTTCCTCCCAATATGCCGGGCGTTCCGATCATCTCAGGCGGCACTGTCTCAACGGATCGTTATTACACGGAATGGGGTTCCTCGGGCCAGGCTTCAGGGGCAACAATCCATGGGGAATATGATTACACAGTCCCGAACTCGAATGTTCTCAACCAGCAGACCCCCATGGCTTTCTATACGTCGCTGCTCAGCAAGAAAGGACCGAACAGCACCGGATGGTCGGTTACATCGTCGAGTTCGTCCATCCAGGCGGTGCGTGGGGCAGCGACAGTGAATATCGCTTTCTCCGCCGCCGGACAATCGGAGACAACCATCAATATTCTTTACACTTATGTCCAATAAAAAATTTGGGGTATTATTCGTAACAACTTGCACTATCGTCGCGTTCGGGGCCTCAGCGCTTACCTTTGCGCAGTCGCTTCCCCCGCCATCTGTGCCGGCGGGCACGATCACTTCCATTACGAACGCCACGCTTCCTTCTTGGGCGAATGGGCCGATAATGTCCCCCCAGACGGTTCCCGGAAGCGGAATCAGTATTAGCCTGCCAAATACCGGTGCCCCTGGACCCACGTGGAGTGATTTTGTACAGGCTCTTAGCGCCGGCGGTGTTGGTTCGAGTACGCTTACGATTAGCGGGGTAGTCGAAGGATCGCAGGATGATGGGGGTGATTGCAATTGGTGCGATTCCGATCCTAACAGCCCGACGTACGGCAATTGCTACTGGTCCAATTTTTCTGCGTATGAGTCTCCAGTAGCGGTTCCATCGATAAATTTGTTTGTTGGCTCCCCAACCTCCCCCACTCAAACGTACACTGTGCCATTAACTCAGACGGGGGTCGGTAGTCAGGGAGATACCTGTAACGCCGGATCGGTCAACGGAGAACCGGTGGCGGGCGTTGTATATCCGTATCAGTATTCAACAACAATAGACACGAGCGGCCTTCCGGCCGGGACATATACGATTCAGTTAGGAATAGATGGCGAGACCCTTTCTGATTATCAAGCGTGCCTTGCCGCGGATCCGGGCGATGAGTGCGATGCCGGATCTGTGCAGTTCACCGTCAGTGCGCCCTCGATTCCAAGCACCCCACCCTCATTCAGCAACCTCGCCGCTTCCGCGAATCCTATCGTGACCAGCGGAGACGTTTCGGGGGATCTTGATGGGGGATGGGAGCCTCAAAATTATTCTGTCCATACCGGCGGCACATTACTTACGTGCCAGTCAAAAGAATCCGATTCCGTGAGCAATCTCATGTGGAGCATCGACGGTCAAACGTATGGCAATTCGGTAACTCCGACGCAAACTCTCGCGGGGAGCGCACAGGGATTGCCATTGCCTCAGGACCCCTCGCAGTGCGGAAATAATTATTGGAGCAATGACTATCAGTATTCATTCAATGTCCCCATCGACACCAGCTCGCTTTCCGCCGGTACCCACACGCTGTACCTTGAGGCAACGGACGGAGCCGGGACGGCAACGACGAGCTTCCAATTCACCGTTGGTGCTGTTGCGCCGACCGCAAATACCAGTACCATCACGGTATTGTCGGAGAACTCGTCCACGGGAGGCCCTGTTGAGGCATCATGGGATATCGCCGCAGGTTCGTCGTACGCCTATCCGGGCGGTACCGATATTTGCGCAGATGGCGCAGTGTGCAACGGATCCGATCAAACCTATACCGATCAGCCGGCGGTTGATGCCAGTGGCAATTCGGGCGTTACCTATACCATGGATCCATCTTCAATCGTCGCTGCTTCGCCCGCTTTATATACCCTTAAATCGGTTCAAAGAGTTCCGATCGCCCAGAAAAAGATCGGAATAATCGATGAGTTGCTTTCTTTCACGAAGAATATGCTCGGATCGACTGCTGAAGCTTATACCATACCGCTTGGGAATCCCCTTGCGCAGACATTGACCCCGACCAGTACGGTAAGCTACATCATTCTCTGGGCGCCGGTCGCGAATATCACGGTAACTTCAACGAACCCGCTGGTTCTCACTTCGACTCTGGGCAGTTCCACCAGTGGACAGGCGCAAATAGCCAATGATGGCGCCCCGGGCTCGCAGATTAGTTCGTGGTATATAAAAGGCATTACCTATACCAATGGAAACGGATGGCTCTCAGTAACACCCACCAGTACCGCTTCCCCATTGAATCAAGGTGATTCGGAGAATGTGACCATAAATGTCAACTCAACCGGATTATCGGCTGGAACCACTTATATCGCGACCATAAAATTCGATGGAGTTTCTGAGTATGGGTTGCCACAGGATTCCCAAGCCACCCTCACTGTTTCTTACGACGTCACTCCCGCCAATCCCGGCAGTGGCACGGTCAGCGGCGTGACGATCACCAGCTGCAATTCCTCCACGATCACTACGGCCCAGGTAGCGAATTGCACCGCGAGCGTGACGGGAACGGGGAGTTATGACGATGCAGTCACGTGGACCGTCGATACCGGAACGATCTCATCGACCGGATCTGATACCGCGCAATTCGATCCTGCGGTCGCCGGAACCGCGAACATTACTGCCTGCGCCGCACAAGCGGGATACACGAACGTGTGCGACACGAGCCAGGTTGTCGTGACCGCGCCGCCGCTCGGAGATTGTACACCGGGCGTCAATTGCCCGACGTGCAGCAATCCGATGATCAGCGCAAGCCCGTCGAACATCGTCATTCCGGAATCCTCCGAGCTGTCATACAATTGCCAGAACGTGAATTCCTGTAGCTTGACGGGAAGTGACGGCTCCAACTATCCGATCACATGGGTAAATTCCACCACCGCGAGCGGCACCCAGCCCGTCGATCCGACGGTTACCACGGTCTACACCTTCGCGTGTACGAATACCAATTATTCTTCCAGCTCCGCGACGGTCAGCTCTCCTGTTCAGGTGACAGTGGGCGGCACGACCAGATGTGAACAGAATCCGAACGGGGCAGGATGCCCGGGGCAGTGATGATAAAATAAAAAAGATAGAAAAGGCCCCCAGCGAGTTGCCGGGGGCTTTATTGTTTTTCCCTATAAAATTTCAAGGGAGAGGGTATGAGGTGCAGGAACTGATTCCATCCTGCGGGCAAACGAGAAATCCTTTGCCCGTGGTGGCGGGAACGGTCCCGACCGGGAGAACTGATGTCTCCACGGAAGGAACCAATGTGGCCGTACCGGTCACCGGGTTCACCTCGGTTAAGGTGCCCCCGTTGTTCGGTTGGTCGGCGTTCCCAATGACAGCGATGCTGTTCACCGGATCCGCAGTGGCGCTGACAGGAATACCTGGCAACGCAATGGGGCTCCCCACCGGCTTCAGCGTGCTTAAGCTGAAGGGGATGGCGACCTTACCGGCGAAATCGATGACCATCCCGATTCCCAACGAATCGAAGGTGACGATCGCGCTTCCGCCGGGAAGGCTGGCTGTTGCCCCGGTCAATGGTTGGGAGATGATATTCGTCACGTTGGTCGTGTCCACGCTCCAGAGAGCGGGGGCACTTCCTGCCGTGACAATAATCAAATACGTTTTCCCTCCCAGAACCGTTATCGCGAGCGATTGTGGATCGGCGCCCACATTCGCGGTTGTGACGGGCGGCGGCGGATAGTTCGGGCCAGTGATGTTTGCAAACGACACATTGTTGGGTGCCGTCGGCTGAAGGGCAGCAACGATGCCATTCTTCGCAGCATTTGCCGCAACCGGGTTGGCTTGGAATTGCGGATTTGGGGTATCAGATACGCCATCTTCGGCAAAAACACTTCTGTCAATGAAGACGTATCCAGTGACGTTGTCCACGCTATTGCAGCAATTTCCAGCGCCGACGGGGAATTTTCCGTCTGGCACGCCGGCAGGGGTGAACTTATCCACGTTCCCGTTCCCGTTCTGCCCAGTTACTGTTTCCTGGGGATTAAGAACAAACGTTTCCCCGGAAGTTGCTGCGGCGGCCATGTTCTGGCTATAGAGTCCCAGGGGAACGCTCGCGGAGCATCCGGTGCCGTCGCTCTTGCAGATCTTGCAGAAACGGTAGCCGGATCCTTCGTGAACTTGGTCGATTGCGAGCGTGACCGTTTCTTCCGTTGAAGAGACCAGCTGAACACCGTGGATGTTAGGATCGGGAGTGCAAGAGGTCAATTGACCAGCAGCAAGGTTCTTCCCGATAAAGTTGAATGCCGGAAATCCATTCTGCCCGACAACCCACTGTGCTACGGGGTTGATCGAGGTGAGTTGGATCGCCGGATTCGTCACCGTGATAACAGCCGACGAAGCAGTTGCGCTTCCGCCGGTTCCCGTCACATTGACGGAATACTGTACCGAACCCGTGAGTGATGTCGGGGTTACCGACACCGTTCCATTGAGAACCACTGACCCCGTCCAACTCCCGTCGGTCGAGTTCGCGATGACCTGTGTGGCGTTCGTGGTCGCGATTGTGCACGACACGCTGTTTCCCAACGTGACGCTGGTAGGCGTGCACGTGAGTGATGCGGTCGGTGCAGGTGCGTTGACCGTAACGGTATAGCTTGCGCTTCCCGTCCCGGCAGCGTTCTTCGAGCTGATCGTATACGTGTTCGAGCCCGTTGCAGGCGGCGTCACGGAAAAGTTGCTTCCCGTGCAGGCCGTGCTTGTGGTCATCCCCGGACCGGAAACGCTAACGGTGGTACCCGTGTCGCAGTTCCATGTCAGCTGGATGCTCTGGCCCAATGTGATCGCGCCAGGGGTCGCGCTGATCGTGGGTTTGGGAACTGTTACCGCAGCGGTGACTGTTACCGTCGCCGTTGCAGTCGCAGTGCCTCCCGAACCGGTTGCCGTGAGCGTGTAGGTGATCGTTGCGGACGGACTCTCCGTCACCGTGCCGCTGAAGCTTCCACTCGGGACCGGGTTGTTCACCGTTCCCGTGGCGGTAAGCGCGCACGATGTGCTGTTGGTGCAGTTGTAGCTCAGGGATGTTGAATTCCCCACCGTCACGCTTGTGGGCGTGGCGGTAATGCTCGCGGTCGGTGCTGCGGGCGGCGGCGGTGTCGAAAGACTGCCGCCACTTCCGCCACATCCGGTGGCGAATGTGAAGAGTGCAAGGTTTACTGCAGCGGCCAGGCAGAGAAGCCTGGACGCAATGGGGTAAACAACGGCTTCGCTGCGCATGGTGTGCTCCTTTTCCTCATGTTTCTTATTGAATTTTGTTGCGCCGCACTGATTGCGAGCTGCGACTATGGACAACTATAGCAGATTTTTAGGGAAAAGTAAAGGGCGCAATTTAGGCAGCATAAACGGGGTCTATTTACAAACATGATTTTCTATGCTACAATATTTCCAGTTCCAATTCCATAGAAGAAAGGGGGTAGACAAATGGCATTGTCTACCGATGTTCCCAAACTTATGTTGTTGATCGCGTTTGGCCTGGTAAGCCAGACGCACGCCCTAGCTCAGTTTCAACCCCTTCCTGACGAGCCAACGGCTTTGCGGCAGGTGGAGAAGGTTCCCAAAAGGGACTGGCTTCACTTCGCTTCGGAGGCGTACTTTGCGGGAGGGACGATGGTTGATATGAAGACCACCGTCGATGGGTTGGAGCGTCCTACGAACGCGTACACGACGTCAGGGAAGTTTCTGATGTCGTGGCCGATGAGAGAAGCTGGATGGGCTCGTTTCGTTGGAGATCGGAACGCGTCAGGGGTAACATCCCTGAACGTGTTGGCGGATCTCGGCGTAGACGTGTTCAGTCAGCGACTCTATCGTGGGGGGCACAGACGGATCGCCGTGCTGGTCCTCGTAGTGAAAGCTACGGGGCACTGGTATGACGGGATTAATAACATGAGGGCTCTTGGGGGCATTGATAAACGTGTACAACTCCAGACCGGCTATCAAGGCGCCATAGTCTGGCGCTGAGATGGTCAGAATGTTCGGCTGGCGGTCGCAGCATGGGCTGCCAGCCAGCATTTTAAAAGGTCTTCTGGGGCTTGACGCCGCTATTCTATGGGTTATAATAGAAGCAGTTCGTTGAACTCTAGCGAACTCGCAAGTTCAAAAGAGCCCAAGCGCGAAAGTTTTCGCTTTTGCCATAAAGCGAGACACTCCCTTTTTGGGAATTGGAACCGCGCTCAGGGTTCATCGAGGGGCCGCGAATACTAAAACGTGGCCCTTTTTCTTATCTGTTACTTTTTTAAAATTCCGCGAACACTTTCTTCGCACTCGCGTCTATTTTTATATTTTTGCCGTACGGCATCGCGATCTGCGGATCGGTGTGCCCGATATTGAAGTTCTGGATCACGGGAGCGGCCTTGTTATACATTCGCACCACGCTCAGAATTTTTTCGCGCATCGCCTCGCGGTACGCGCGGCGCTCATCGGGCGTCGTCTGCTTATTGAACTCCCACGCTTTCGGCCGGCCGACGATCACGGCTTTTATTCTTTCCAGGATACCGCGCTCTCCGAGCGCGCGGAAAACCCGGAACACGTAATCGGGCGAGGGGATCTCCTCGGACGTTTCGGCGATGAGCACGACATTCTCAAAATCGGCAAGGGACGGGATGGCAACGCCGTGGCGGAGGAGCTCGTCGATGGATTCCACGCAGCCGCCCCACGTGATACCCTGCACGGCGGTTTGTGCCACGCCGCCGGTAGTGCCCTCGCCGCCGCTCACATCACTGCCGTCCCAGTACCAGCTCTCATTTTTCTCATATACCCGCTCCTTGACGAGGTTTGCCGGGTCATCCCAGCCGAGGCCGATCTCATTGAAAGTGTCACTCGGTTTTAGCTCGAACTCGCCGCTGTCGAAGAACGCGTGTTTGAGATATTCGATCGTATACGGGTCCATGCGGTCCTGCATCGCGAACTGCGTGAAGAGCGATCCGCCGTAATATGACGGTACGCCGTGAAGCCAGAGGAAATTTTCAAAGTGGGTGTTATCGCTGAAGCCAAAGAATGGTTTTGGGTTTTTGATGAATGGTTCCGGCGGGAGATCCTTGACGTACGTCACCTGATCATCGCCGCCGAGCGAGGCGATCACCGCCTTTATTGTTTTGTCTTCGAACGCGGCGATGAGGTCGCTTGTCCTCTCGGCCGCGCTTGCGCCGAGCTTTGCCGTGGCGGGAAGTGCCACTGGTTCGAGCTGGAAAACTTCTCTCAAGCGTTTTAAGCCCAGCTCGTACACGTGCGGCCACTTGCCCGGCGCCGCAAAGCTCGGCGAGACGGTGGCGACCTTGTCGCCGGGGCGGAGCTTGGGGAGGGAAAGGGAGGGCATGAATCCATTCTATCGTGAAGACGGAATAAGTGCGAAATATAAAAAAGCCGCACCTAGGTGATGCGGCTTTGCCCAGTCATTCGCGACGGGCGCTATGCCGCTCGTGCGAGTAGCCGGTTTTTGAACTCCCCGACAAATTGATCGATCTTGTCGTGGGTGACATGCGGCATGAGTACGAAGCGAAACACAGACACCTTGGAGTCCGGCCCGACGTCCCAGGATGTCCCTCCCGGTTCTTTTGGAAAATGGTTGTCGTCCGGGATGCAAAAGCGATCCATGAGCGAATTTTTTTCCCGAAGAGGATCCTCCGCTTTCATGGCTTCCCGAAGATCATCCGAAAACCAGACCGCCAAGACGTTCATGCGGGATGGATAGAACTTCACCCGCGGGGATGATTCTCCACGATTGAACACGCCGAGCTGCTCACGCAGATAGTCTTTGAGCGACATGCAATAGTGGATCCGCTTTTGATATCCCGCCCAACCGAGGGAGTTGATGCTTGCCCAGCCGGCCGCGACGACCGCTCCTGCACGTGAGCCGCAAACGGTTGAGTCCTTGTGGCTGGCGAGGTAGGTGGCGTCGGTGGTTGTGTGCCGTAACATTCCCTTTCGGCAGAGGAACACGCCGGAAGAGTAGGGAGCATAGCCCATTTTATGGAGGTCGACGGAGACCGAGTCGACCTCCACGTTCTGAAAACCGAACGGATAATCCGGTTCCAGAAACGGGAGTACGAATCCTCCGAAGGCAGCATCGATGTGGACGTGCGCGACGATACCGAGTTCTCCTTCCAGCGTTTTAAGCAGGGCGGAGATCTCGGGGATGCGATCGACGCTCCCCAGGTTAGTCGTGCCGGCGGTGAGCACCAGAAGGAATCTCCGATACCCGTTGCTGTGGAGTTGGCGAATCGCACCTTCAACGACGGGGGCGGTAAGCTCGCCATCGCCATTGGGGAGCAGCGCCCGGAAGGTATGTCCATCCATCCCCGGTGGGTTGGGGAACAACCTTCCGAAGCATTTTTCGACACTGTAGTGCCCGAGAAGAGAGGTGAGTACCGCAATGCCGTACCTTCCTTCAGCGATTCGCGTGGAGAGAAGTTTGTTGCGTCCCAGCCACATGCCGTGGTCGTTTCCCTCGGTTCCGCCCTTGCAGACGTACCCGTCCACTTCGACTTCGGGATTGGTGGATCCGACGAGCGTTGCGATCGTATAGATCAGCTCGCGTTCCATGCCTTGGGTTCCTTCGAACCCGCGTTCGGCGGATTTGTCCTGGGTGTGGCACCCGATATTGTTCGGGTGGGTTGACGAAAACATCTCAAGGGCTATGACCGATGCTTCTGTTGGCGGAGTTCCCGGAAAGCCCAGAATGGGATCGGTATCGTAGTTGATGTTCTGCTCGGAAGTTTCTTCGAGCCGTTGCCAGATTTCCGGGAGGGCCATGCCCTGCTTCCGGATTGACCACTGTTTCATGATGATCCTCCTTGTCGTGCCCGAAAGCCGGGTTGGCGAGCGCGTGATGGTTGCGGTTGCGTAAATCCACTACTTTCGTATTGAATTTACAAGGACTTTTCTGATTTCTTTATACGTCCAAGTCTGAAGAAAAGCAACCGGGCAGAATATATGACATCATACTGCCGGGAGTAGACAAAATGCCTTTTAGCTGTTATGTTGTGGGCAGAACATCGGTTGGTTGTTCTTTCACAACTACATCGACAACCGGTGGCAAAGGAGCCATATGCATCAATCCAAAGTGGTATTGTCTGGTATCCGCGCGACGGGAAGGCTCCATCTCGGAAACCTCCTCGGCGCAGTCAAAAACTTTGTGGACTTCCAGCGGCCGGAGAACACCTGTTTGTACTTCATCGCCGACCTCCACACGTTGACCACGCTGAGCGACCCGGAAGAGTTGCGCGGCAATCTGATCGAGATCACAAAGGACTATCTTGCCGCCGGCCTTGATCCCGAGCGTTCTACCATCTATGCCCAGTCGAGCATTCCGGAGATCTCCGAACTGTGTTTGTACCTCAGCATGGTGCAGCCACTGGGGGATCTTCAGGTAATCCCAACCTTCAAGGATCTGGTTCGCAAGAATCCAAAGGCCGTGAGCTTGGGGTTGATCACCTATCCTGTGCTCATGGCGGCGGATATCCTCGGGCCGCAGGCGACGCTGGTTCCCGTTGGTGAAGACCAGGTACCCAATGTTGAACTCGCGAAATTGCTTGCTCGAAAGTTCAACCGGCGGTACGGGGAGACGTTCGCCATACCCGAGATGATGCAACAGATGATCAAAGTTCCCGGATTGGACGGAGCTAAAATGGGCAAGTCGGATGGCGACAACGCCATCGACATCAAGGACCCCATCGGCATCATTCGGGAGCGGTATATCAAGAAGGGGAAAACCGATCCGGAGCGTATTCGCGCTACGGACCCTGGCGATCCTTACAACCGGTGCCAGTCGGTCTATACGGTGCACGAACTCGTAACCATTGGCGAAACCACCACGCGGGAAATTGCCAATGCCTGTAAGGCCGGGCAGATCTCGTGCGTGACATGCAAGAACAAACTGGTCGACG
>Ga0181537_10002171_pt1 | contig 17454 bp, 16 predicted proteins | sample PEATcosm2014_Bin_39_FD_119765 | JGI IMG/M metagenome (GOLD analysis project Ga0181537, IMG submission 119765) | Peatland microbial communities from MTU Mesocosm Facility, Houghton, MI, USA - PEATcosm2014_Bin23_10_metaG | ecosystem: Environmental > Terrestrial > Soil > Wetlands > Peat | place... | reverse complement strand
TGGGTGAAGGTTTGAGTAGCGGACATTGAAGTGGAGTGGGAGGCGCACGGCGGAGAGCCCTCGTGGGGGAGTGTAGCTTGAGCTTAAGAGGAATGCAAAGGCCGAAGTCTGTGGCATCAACGAATTTCGGGAAAGGTTTGCAGCCTTTCTCGTGCTTACATCCGGCGTTTGGCGCTATTCGCTTGAGGACAACGGCTCAGTAAACTTGATCTCGTTTCCCGCATCGTCATTCACGCGGAAATCGCGATTCCCCCATGGCTTGCGCTCGATGTTCTGGGAAACGAGGGCACCACGACTGTGAAGTTCAGCGTGCAGCGTCTCCAGATCCAGGGTGAAGATGTGGACTGCAACAGGAGTGGATTTTCCGGACTCGTCCTCGAAGAGGTGAATCGCAATTTCGTCTCGTTCAACAATTGCGTAATTTCCGCCTGGAATTTGTGCGGCGACCTGGAACCCTAGTTTCTTCTCGTAGTAATCGAGGGATCGTTGCAGGTCGGCGACCGGAAACTCAGGCGCGATCCTGGAAAGCTTGACCATGTTTCATCCTCCATTTCGAGACAGCGGACGCTGGCATCAAAAAAGATCGCGTCCGGGAGCCAGCGTAGCACAAGGAAGTTTTCAGACGAAGCAGGGGGCTCGAGAACCTAGGACAGGATAAGGCGAGGGAAAAGCGAAACTGTGATACACTGTGTTTGCGCTCAGTGATTTGGACGTGAGCAGCGGTTTGCCCTTCATACCGGCAAGTTTGCCTGGCACAGATTTTCCCCCAAGCCCCTACAGCGCAACCCTGTGAGTCTCCTACCCGGTGACTTGACGTTGGACTGCGAAATGCAGGTCCGAAGCAAAGGTTCCTGAAATGTCGCGATTTGCCTCCTTGAATGGACTGGCGCGTGGCTGTTAAGGAATGAGACCGGGAGATGCGATCGGAGAGTCCGATCGGTTGGGAGCATGGGGCCAGTTGGCGATGTGCCGCCTGGTGTACTGGTAGCGTGTGGCAGATTCGGGCCCTTGGCGTTCTGACGAACGCGCGGGCCGGTCCTTGAAACGACTTTCGGTTCTCCCTTACGCATAGATATTGAAGGCAGGCTCGCGCCTGAAGTGTGGGAGTGCGCGCCTCGATGACATGGTTCCGATTGCAGGCTTCGCAGGGTTAATGGAGCTCTTGGAATCTTTAGGATTTGACCATTTTGACGACACAGTTTTCTGAGTTTTCTCTTTCGGCGGCGCTGATGGCGCGGCTCAACGCAAACAAATTTGAAATTCCCACGCCGGTCCAGGCCGGTTGCATTCCTCCGGCGCTGGAAGGCCGCGATGTGCTGGCCACGGCGCAGACGGGAACGGGCAAGACGCTCGGCTACCTGATTCCGATTGTGGAGATGCTGCAGAAGGTGGAAGCACGCGGTCCCGCGGCTCACGCCCTGATTCTGCTGCCTACGCGCGAGCTGGCGATGCAGGTGGAGAAGGCATTTCTCTCGATACGTTCCAATTCTTCGCAGACTGTGGCCCTGGTTGTGGGAGGCTTGGCCGAGCGCTCGCAGCTTGAAGCTATTCGCCGCGGCGCAAAGCTGATTGTGGCTACGCCCGGCCGGCTTGAGGACTACATCAAGCGCAGGCTGGTCCGGCTGGACTCGGTGAAGATGCTGGTGCTGGACGAAGTGGACCGGATGCTGGATATGGGCTTCCAGCCGGCCATTGCGCGGATTGCAACCATGTTGCCCGCGGTGCGGCAGACGCTGTGCTACTCGGCTACGCTGGAGGGCGCGGTGAGGGAAGTGGCGCACAAGTATCTGAAGAACCCGGTGCGGATCGAGATTGGATCCGTGTTGAAGCCCGCGGAGAATGTGGAACTGCGGACCTTCGAAGTTGAAGCGGACAAGAAGCAGGAATTGCTCGAACACCTGCTTGGGGCGGAAACGGGCAGCTTCCTTGTATTTGTGCGGACCAAGCATGGCGCGGATCGCGTGGCGCGGCGATTGGAGCGGTCAGGACACTCGGCAACGCAGATTCACGGCGACCGTTCGCAGGCTCAGCGGAATGCTGCGCTGAAGAGCTTCTCCGAAGGCAGGCACCGGGTGCTGGTAGCTACCGACGTGGCGGCGCGCGGCATCGATGTGGCCAACGTGGCGCACGTGGTGAACTACGACATGCCCAAGGTTGCGGAGGATTTTGTTCACCGTGTGGGGCGGACCGGGCGGGCTTCAGCGCATGGCGTGGCGTCGACGTTTGCCGCACCGGCCGAGCGTGGGGATCTGCGGAAGATTGAGCGGACGCTTTCGCTGCAGATGAAGCGGTTCCGGGTCCGGTCGGCGGAGTTGAACGCGGCCTGAAAAGCAGCTGACAGCTAACAGCTGACAGCTAACAGCTTATAGCTGACAGCTTAGAAACAAACGCCTGGAGTTCAGCGTGATGGCTGAGTCCAGGCGTTTTTGTTGTGCTCGCTGGAGCGGGTTGGCAGAGAGACGCGCTGAGCCTTGCTGCTAGACCGGCTCCTGATTGGGAACTGCGCCTTCGGCTCGAATGCCCTTTGTCCGCCCGGCGAATCTTCCTGTGGCGTAGAGATACCAGGCTAGCCATGCTGGCGTGGTCCATAGGAAGTACCACGTCGTGATGGGAACATGGGCTACCAATTCGACGATGGCGGCTCCGGCGATTACGCCGAAGGGCACGATCGAACGTCTTGATTCATCTGCACAGTAGACTCCGGTCAGGACGGCGGGAAGTAGCATGGACTCATCCGTGAACCAGGCATAGGGCGTGCACATGGCCGAGACCAGCAGCACCACCAGGCCATGGTCGATCCAGTTCCAGCGCTTGCGGCGCGTCCAGAAATACCAAAGAGCCCAGACGCAGGCGCAGGTTTCAGGCAGGAATTGCAGCCACACGGCTTGGCGGTCGATGAGGAAACGGAGGGTCGAGGCCAGGGTGGGCACCCAGGCTTGCAGGACTCCGGTGGTGCGCATCATCTGGGAATACTGGGACCAGACGTGAGGATCGAGCCAGAGGATCAGCGCGCTGCTGGCAAGCAGAGCGGCGGAGAATCCGGCGAGGGTGCGCCATGCTTTGCGGCCGGCCATCCAGAAAAGAAGTGCAACGGCGAAGGGCATGAAAAGGTGCGGTTTCAAGACACAGACCAGGAGAGCCGCTCCGGAGAGGAACGGGCGGGAGCTCAAGAAGTAAAGGAAGAGCACGATGCCGATGAGAAGAAAGATGCCGAGCTGGCCAAACATGAGGCAGGCCATGACTGGCGCGAAGCAGTAACCGAGCAAATGCAAGCTGTTGTTTGGGTGACCCTGGAGGTTCCAAAGCAGGCGGATGGAGACGACGAGGCTGGCGAGAAGGACGATCATCCATAGGATGAGGCCGGTGTTGGCGCTAACCAATCCGAGCGGCAGGGCAACGAATAAGGCCACGGGCGGGCTAAAGGTGATCTGAGGAAAGCTGCCTTTGTAGCCTGCCTCGCGTTGCAGTGTGAGAGTGGTTGCGGAGTCGTACGGATTTGCGCCGTGTGTGAGAAGCTGGCCGGCCGACCAATACTCGATGAAGTCGCGTTGGCTGGCGTTGTTCAGGTGGGCGATAAAGACCAGGGTGCCGACGCCCACGGAGGCCAGGCAAAGGGCGGCGACGATACGCAAGGCTTTCTTCACAGGGTATCTCCGTCCCAGACAGCCATGTTCCGGCGCGATGGAAAAGGGTTAAAGCCGGCGCTTCAATTTCGACGAGAGACGTTTCACAGGGCTAATCATGTATACAACATGCTGCAGCCGTTCAAAAACAGCGGGCGCCTGGTGGGCGTTGGGATTGGGCGCTGAACTGCTGGCTTTGCCGTAGCGAAATTGATTGCGTTCCGGCCCGGTTTTCATTGACTCTGAATAGGGAATCGGGTATTCTGGAGTCCTTGCGCGGTGTTGCGCCTGGGGTCTGTGTGTACACACCCGGACTCGGCTGGTGGATGCCCCTGAATGGGGGTCGACTGGAACAGGCCTAAAGGCAGCTGGATGCGTGTAATCAGGCATACAGCGAGCCGGAGCCCCCGGAGGGCCAGCTCCCGCAGTTCTCACCCGAACAGGCTTGTTTGGACGTGGGTAGAAACGAGGCCCGTGCGCTTTTGGCATGGGCAAACGCGGATTGTGCCGCGGCTTTTTTGAGTTTCAGGAATTTGCGGGGCGGTTTTTAAGAGGGCAGGAGAGAAATGAGCACCTTTGTTCCGAGCGGCAAGGATATTGACCGCAAGTGGTATGTGGTGGATGCCAGCGGGCAGACGCTTGGGCGTCTGGCGACCAAGGCAGCCAGCGTTCTGGCGGGCAAGCTGAATCCCCAGTATGTGCCGTACATCGACATGGGCGACCATGTGATTGTGATCAACGCGGAGAAGGTGAAGCTGACGGGCCTGAAGGCCGAGAGCAAGCTCTACCGCCGCTACACCGGTTTCCCCGGCGGACTGCGCGAAGAGTCGTTTACGCGCCTGCTGGTCCGCAAGCCGGAAAAGATTCTGGAAGAAGCCATCAAGGGCATGCTTCCGAAGAATAAGATGGGCCGCCAGATGGGCACCAAGCTGAAGGTCTATCGGGGCGATAAGCATCCTCACCAGGCGCAGTCGCCGGTGGCACTCGAAATTGCGTAAAGACAGGGACTAGGGACGTAGGGACTTGGGTTTTGGCTGGCGGAAATGCCGGCGGAGAGAGCGGAGAATGGCAGATCTGGTTCAGTATTACGGGACGGGGCGGCGCAAGTCGGCGATCGCGCGTGTGTTTCTGCGTCCCGGCACGGGCGAGTGGAAGGTTAACGGCAAGGCGTTCGATGTGTATTTCGTGACCGAGCAGCAGCGCGTGGCCGCGAAACGGACACTGGTTGTGACCGAGCTTGCTTCGAGCTTTGACGTGGTGACCACGGTGAAGAGCGGCGGCGTGGCTGCGCAGGCCGACGCTGTGAAGTTGGGGATTGCCCGGGCCCTGGTTGAGTTCAACCCGGAACTGCGCAAGATTCTCAAGGCCGAAGGTTTGATGACGCGCGACGCCCGCATGAAAGAGCGCAAGAAGTACGGACAGAAGGGCGCACGCAAACGGTTCCAGTTCAGCAAGCGCTAACGCGCTTGCGGTTCATAGTTCGCAGTTCTTAGTTCACAGTTTTGGCGCTTGCCCGAGGGCGTCTCACCGTGAACTTCGAACCAAGAACTACGAACTGAGTTTTTCAATCTCCCGCGCGAGCGGGTTAAATCCGGGCGCCGGCATCGACCACCCGGATGCAAATCACAAAGGAGGCCAATGGCCACGATCACAATGAAGGAGCTGCTCGAAGCGGGTGTTCACTTCGGGCATCAGACGAAGCGCTGGAATCCGAAGATGAAGGAATACATTTTTGGCGAGCGCAACGGGATTTACATCATCGATCTGCAGAAGACGCTGAAGCTTTTCAAGGACGCGTCGAAGTTCGTCACGGATTTGTGCGCGGGAGGGAAGACGATCCTTTTCGTCGGCACCAAGCGCCAGGCACAGGATGCAATTGCCGAAGAGGCCAACCGCGCGGGGATGCCTTACATCAACCAGCGCTGGCTGGGCGGCTTGCTAACCAACTGGGTGACGGTGCAGAAGAGTGTAAAGCGCCTTCAGGAACTGGATGAGATGGCTGTGGATGGCCGGTACGACCTGCTGACCAAGAAGGAAGTAATACGGCTGGAGCGGGAGCGGAAGCACCTGCAAGCGAACCTGGCCGGCATCAAGACGATGAAGCGGCTGCCGGACGCGCTATTTATCGTCGACTCGAACAACGAAGCGATTGCCGTGAAGGAAGCCCGCAAGCTGGGTATTCCGGTGGTGGCGGTGGTGGATACCAACTGCGACCCGACGGTGGTGGATTACGTGATTCCGGGCAACGACGACGCGCTGCGGGCCATTCGCCTGTTCACGTCGAAGATTGCGGATTCGGCGGCCGAGGGCGTGAACCTGGTGGGCGACAAGGCGTTCCAGGAAGAGCTGCCCGTGGCGGAGGCCTCGCCGGAGGCTGACTCGGGGTCAGGCGACGACGTGGATCTGGAAGCGGTGCTGGGCGCCGGCATTCGCAAGGCGCCGGCGGTTGTGGCGGCCCTGGACGAAGCCGAAGTGGCCGAGAGCGGACATTAATCTCTCCGTTGCACAAATGTGCGGATAATGGGAAGAGCGTGGCCGCGAGGATGAGCGCCACGCTTTTCTTATGCCACCTGCGGTGTGGCAGACGCTGCTTCGCAGCCATTAGATTGAGGTTTGCTCAGGGATTTAGTTGATCGAGATCTAGAAAACCAGAAAGGCCCTGTGAGGGGCCGGAAGTTGGGAAAAGAGAGATGACAGTGAGCGAGAAGATTGATTCCAAGTTGGTGAAGGAGCTTCGCGAGAAGTCCGGAGCGCCGATGGGCGACTGCCTGAAGGCTTTGCAGGAGACTCATGGGGACATTGAGGCGGGATTTGTGGTGCTGCGCAAGCGGGGTATGGCTTCCGCGCAGAAGAAGGCTGCCCGCACGACAAACGAAGGCGCGGTGGGGACATATATTCACGCCGGCGGCAAGATCGGCGTGCTGCTTGAAGTGAACTGCGAGAGCGATTTTGTGGCCCGGACTGAGGACTTCCAGGAATTGCTAAAGGACATTGCGATGCATATCGCGGCCACCGATCCGCGCTATGTGAAGCCGGAAGATGTGACTTTGGATGACTTGGAGCGCGAGAAGGAGATCTATCGCGCCCAGGCAGCTGCCACGGGTAAGCCGGCTCCGGTGATCGAGCGGATTGTGGACGGCAAGATGGCGAAATTCTATGAGGAAGTTTGCCTGCTGGAGCAGCCGTTCATCAAGGACCAGGCCATCAGCATCAAGGAACTGATTGCACAGAAGGTTGGCAAGCTGGGCGAGAACCTTACCGTGCGCCGGTTTGCGCGGTTCAAGGTGGGTGCGCAGGATTGGACTGTGGCGCAGACCAAGGCCGTTGAACCGGCTGAGTAACGGCAGGGACATAGGGACTAAGGGACCAGGGACTAAGAACAGGCCCAGGGTGCATACCTTGGGCCTTTTTTCTGTGTGCCGCGTACCCCACTCGCCGTGTCTTCGGGTTCCCCATGCGACCGGACGAGAGATTTCGGGCTGTTTGGAAGACCGCTGGAATTGGAAACAATCTTCTGTGGAATGTGCAAGAATTTGCACTTTCTTCGGGACGACGATGATTAAACTGTTTTGAATCAGAGAGGAATTATGGTGCGCGAATTGCATCTCAGCTTACGAAGCGTCTACGCATCTCTTCCCCGAATTGATGCATTCGATATCCAGTCCCCGATAATCATGGATTTCCCCGGCGATGCTCGCCGAGAAGGAGTAAGGTACATGTTAAGCAGGTTGAAGACTCTCGCTATGGTTGTGCTGGTAGTTGCCGGTTGTGTCGCAGCGGCGCCGGCGAAAGCCGACCCGGTTGAAACCGTCAACATGACCTTCCTGTCCGGCGCCACGTTCTCCGGCACCGTGACGTTTGCTCCCGGCTACAGTGAGCCGGAAGCGGTCACTGGGATACTGACCGGCTACCAATACGGGACTATCGGCTATGCAGGCAGCGGGAGCGACGTAATCGATTGGGTTTGGGAAGAGGGCTTTAACTACTCGACCACGCCCGACGTATTCTCCACATGGTTGATGGATGGGCCGGTTGACGACTACTCGGCCTTCACCAACTATATTGGTTTCACATACAACTATTCCGGTGCGCCCTCGCTGACCTTCGATAGCAACCCTGCCGACGGGTATCCCGGTTACGTGAATAATGCCATTAACGGTAACGGAGATTTTGACCCACTGGTGAGCGGCTCGATAGGCTCGTCTGTGACTCCGGAGCCGGGAACTTTCCTGCTGCTGGGCAGCGGATTGCTTGGATTTGCCGGCATGGTCCGCCGCAGGATCGGGTCGCGCGTCTAAGAATCGCCATGGTTTCCAAAGAACTACCGCATGCAGAAAGGCCCAGAGCTCACGCTCTGGGCCTTTCTGCATCCAACAGAAGCTTCGAGCAGGCTCCGGTTCAGGCATCCTTTACGTTGCCGCCGCAATCGGAGTGCCCGCACAAGCAGACGATTTCCATTTTCTTACCGATTCCTTCGCAGTGCGGGCTGCAATATTTGGCGTTCCCTGGTGGAACACAGGTGCAGGACAGGTTACCGAATTTCTTTGGGTTGGCCATCATTCTCCTTCCCCGAATCATTCCGGTGTGATGTCTCTCGGCAACACGACAAGATTAGACGCCAAACGGGAGGAAATGAACAGGGGGCCGAGGGGCTTTTTAAAGAGTGCGGTGACCTTCCTGAGAAGAGACCCGGTGGGATTTGCGGGTTACACCCAGGTGGGTGTCGGGAACGACCCCGCGGGAAATTCCCGGTTCGGGAACGACGTTGAAGGCTTCGGCAAGATCGGCGGGCAACATGTGCCAGGAGTCGTATTGAAAGATGGCTCCGGTGCGCTCGAGGGCCCGCGCCACCAATCCCGAGCAGATGATCTGGCCGTCTACCCCGAAGGCGAATTTGGAGGCGGTAAGAAGGGTAAGGAACAGGCTGATATCGGTGAGAAAACCGTAGGTGTCGTTGAGGCAGTGGGTGGCGAAGGCGACGGCGTGGTTTCGTCCTTCCACAGACGCGTCGAGGAGGTGGACGACATGGTATTCCGTGTTGAGGTAAACGCTGACGTTGCGCTCCTGTACGCCGGATTCCTGGGCCTCCACGAGCATGCCGTTCTCATCCACAAAGAGCGCGGCGTGGCTCCAGTGGGCGAACTTCGCCTGGCTACCCCGGTAGCGCAAACGCTGCCCCCATCGGATGAGGGCGTTGACTCTGGTGTCGCCATGGGTGAGCAGGAAATCCCCTGGGAAGGTGCGTCCCACGGATTCGCCGGGTCCGTAGCTGCGGACTTCATGGTGCGGCGTATGAATGCCTGCTTTGCCGATGGTTTACTCCCTGCGCGGGACTCGCCGCTCTGGTAAAGCGAGTGCGGAAAAGACCCGTTCAGCGCCATTGTAACGCGGTGAGGCGGTTCAGGCTCGAGAGCAGCGAGACGGCCGGTAACGGTGATATGCGATACTCGAAAAGGCATGTATAAACGCATTGTTCTGAAGCTTTCGGGTGAGGCGCTGGCCGGCGAACGCGGATTTGGCCTGGATCCAGAGAAGGTGTCGGGAATCACGGACGAGATCGTTGAAATTCACGGCCTGGGCGTGGAAATTGGCATCGTGGTGGGCGGCGGGAATTTCTTCCGCGGTGTGGAGGGTCAGGCCAAGGAGATGGACCGGGTTAGCGCGGACAGCATGGGTATGTTGTCCACGGTAATCAACGCTATTGCGTTGCAGGATTCGATCGAGCGGCGCGGCGTGCAGTGCCGGGTGATGAGCGCCGTGTTTATGAACCAGCTTGCCGAGCCGTATATTCGGCGTCGGGCGACGCGCCACCTTGAAAAGGGCCGGATCGTGATTTTTGCGGCGGGCATTGGCAATCCATTTTTCTCATCCGACACGGCAGCCAGTCTGCGCGCCATGGAGATCAAGGCGGATGTCCTGCTGAAGGGAACCAAGGTGGAAGGCATCTACAACGCCGACCCGGTGCTGGTGAAGGACGCGGTGAAGTACGACGAGATTACCTACATGGATATCCTGCGCCAGGGCCTGAAGGTGATGGACCTGACGGCGGTGAGCCTGTGCAAGGATAACGACCTGCCCCTGATTATCTTCAATATGAACCAGCCGGGAAACATTAAGCGGGTGGTGCTGGGCGAGAAAGTCGGATCGCTGGTGACGGCGTGAGAAGAACCGTGAAGAAGTGAAGCAGTGAAGCAGTGAAGAAGTGAAGCAGTGAAAAAGTGAAGAAGTGAATAGAGTGAACAGCGATCAGTGGCCGGAATCTGCGGCTGGCTGAGTATCTATCTAATCGCGCGTATCGTCGGTCTGGCCGGAGACGTCTAATAGCTAAGTGGAGACAAGCAAGCCAGAACGACTGAATGCGCTGACGGGCTTGCGATGTTTCGCAGCCATCAATATCGTTCTTTTCCATTTCTCCGATCCAAAATGGTTCGGTATTCTGGCGCCGGTGGTCAACGCCGGGTACGCATCGGTAAGCTTCTTTATTTTGCTCTCCGGGTTTGTGCTGGCGTATAACTACGCCGATCGCGCGCGCGCAGGAAAGCTGGACCGCGTGCGCTTCTGGAAGGCGCGGTTCACGCGGCTTTACCCGGTATACCTTCTCAGTTTGCTGTTGAGCGCGGGAAACCTGAATGGCGAATACGGCGCGCATACGCACACAATGTTCTGGCTGGGTGTGGCGCTGACGCCGCTGCTTCTGCAGGGCCTGATTCCGGAGATTGCAACATTCTTGAACACGCCGGCATGGACGATGTCGGCCGAGAGTTCGTATTACGCGATCTTTCCCTGGCTGGCGAGTTGGAAGCGGGCGGTCAGCTTTAAGTCTCACCTGGTGAAGATGACAGGGGTGTGGTTTCTCGGTATGGTGCCTGGGGCACTCTACATCGTCTTTAACCCAGATGGCATTGCGCATCCTGACCGATGGAGCAGCGGACCATGGCTGCAGGCGCTCAAATACACGCCGTATACTCATTTGGCCAGTTTTGTGTTTGGGGTGATGCTTGCCAACCTGGACCAGATGGTGGAGCGAGAGAGCCTTCTGCGGCTTTGGGTGGGGCTGGCTGGATTTGCCGGGCTCTTTGGCTTGCTGGAGTTGGGGCCGCTGGTTCCCTACGCGCTGATTCACGACGGGCTGCTAATGCCCTTTTTCGGATGCATAATTCTAGGACTGGCAGGACGGAATCCGCTGTCGTTTTTTTTCGGATTACCCCCGCTTGTTTTTGTGGGTGAAGCAAGCTATTGCCTGTATCTGCTGCACTTCACGCTATGGAATCAGATTCACGATGCGCATGTGCTGGATTGGCTGCACCTGAGCCAGTTCGACCCGTGGATCAGTTACGCGATTCTGATTGGGCTGGCCCTGTTGGCGCTGCACCTGGTTGAAAAGCCCGCGCAGCGGCAATTGCGTAAGTGGATGGGGGCGTGAAGCAGGTTACAGATGACAGATGGCAGTAAAAAGCCCAGCCGGTTGGCTGGGCTTTTTGCTGGAAAGATTGCAGGTTACGGCGTTACCGATTGGATGGCGTGGTTGCCATGCGGAATGGTGGCCAGCGCGGCAGGGGTGTTGCCAGTGGGGTAGGGCGTGGAAATGGTTTGGGTCAGTGCGCCTGTATTCGGGTTCAGCTCGAAGCCGGAGACGGAATTACCGAGGTGGTTGGCGGTGTAGACGTAACGGCCGAGCGACTGATCGACCAGGATGGCCACAGGCTGCGTATCCGTGCTGTTGGTTTGACTGCCGGTGACGTTGAGGGCCGCGGAAGGCGTACCTGTGCTCAGGGCAATCGTGTAGGCCGAAACGCTTGAGTCAAGCGAGTTGGAGACATAAATATACAGGCCGCGAGGGTCGATGGTGATGGCCGAAGGCTCATTGCCTGTCTTGAAGGGTCCGTTGAGCAAGAAGTCGAGCACGTTGCCGTTTTGAACCGTGTAGCCAATGAGTTCGTTTGAGGCGAAGTCAGTGATATAGACAAATCGGTTGGTTGGGTCTGAGGCGATGGCGGTGGGCTTGATGCCGGCCTTCCAGGGGCTTCCCGTGGCCGGGGTAAGCGCGCCACCCGAGCCGACAGTGAAGCCGAAGACCCAGCCGGGATTGGCACTGCTGGTGATGATGCAGGGCGTCGTTAGGGTAGGAATGCAGCCTGGATAATAGGCGGATTGATCGTAAGCCGTGACGTAGACCGCATTGCCGTTGGCGAGGACGTTGACACCGGTTGGGATGATGGTATCCGTGGCGAAAGAGGAGTTCACGGAGGCGAGGGTCAGCGGGATGGTGGCAACCGGGGAGCCGATGGTGCCCGACGAGAGCGAATATGCAGTGAGCGTGGCCGAGCTAGTACCGGAGACCACGTACAGATAGCTGCTGGCGGGGCTGACCGCGATGGATACAGGAGGAGCGGCGGTTGTGACGGTGTCTTTGTTAGTCAGCACACCGCTTCCGGAGACGGCGAAGTGAGCGACTGAGTTATTTCCCTGGTTTGCGGCGTAAAGGTCGGTATAGTCGGGGGCCACAGCCATCGAAACCGGATTGGAGCCTCCGGAGGGGACGCTGGCCTGTCCGGCCCGCAATGCGCCGGATCCTTCGTCCAAATCGTATGTTTGGATCTGTCCGGCGCTGCCGGCTCCCGAGCCCGAGGAGCTGGCGACGAAGAGATAGTCGACGGTGACGATATTGCAGGACGTCAAGAGGGCGGCCACGACAAGGCCGATGATAGAGACCAGGAAAAGCTGGCTCAATTTGCTGAACTTCATGCGCTTCCTTCGTTGTGGGCCATCATGCTGAAGCCCAGAGAAAACTGATTAAGTTGCCCCGTAAGTATTGTAAAAGCCCGGTACGGGGTGTTTCGATTGCGACCACGGCCGCAGTGAGTTCTCAATTCTGCGCGCTGCTTTGCGTTACGCCGTGCGGGATGGCAGCGACGGCGGTGGGAAAGGCATCGACGATATAAGGCGAATTCTGGGAATTGACGAGCGTGCCGGCGGTGCTGTTGAGTTCGAAGCCGGACACGGTGCCGGAAATGCCGCTGCCAAGATAGTTTGCGGTAAAAAGGAAATGGTTGGTAGAGGGATCGATGCCGATGGCGACGGGCTCCGAGCCGGCGGCGTAGGTGCCGAGGCTGGTGAGCTGGCCGTTGCTCGTGGAATAGGCCTGAACTGTCGAATCCAGCGCATTGGCCACGTAAACGTAGGGATACTTGGGATCGGCCACGATGGCCGAGGGCTGGTTTCCGGCCGGGAACGGGCTACCGCTGAGTTCAGTCAAAAGGCCGGTTGAACCGACCGAGTATCCGAGAACCGTACCATTCACAGCGTTGGTCACGTAGACATAGCCGCTGGTGGGATCGCTGGCTATGGCGGAAGGACAGGTATCGACGATATATGGAGCGTTGAGGAAGGCGTTTGTGCAGGTTCCCGTGGCGAAGGGACCGCCAGCCAGGGGCGCGCCGCCGTTGAGCGGAGTCAAAGCGCCACCAGAACCGATGGAGAAGCCGAAGAGGTAGTTGGCGTTCGAAGTCGCGTCGAAGGCAGCAACGTATAGGAAAGCACCGGAGGCGAGAACATTGATACTGGTGGGTTCGATGACATCGCTCGGCTTGCCGGGCAGGTTCAACGGCCAGTAGGTCAAGCTTCCATTGGGCACCGGATTCGACCCGATCGCATCACTCGGAGGCGAGCTTGAGGAGGAAGTGATGGGAAACACGGCGATGGAGCCAGAGCACGGGACTGCGGTTGAGCAGATGGGCAGCGGCTGGTAGGTATCCACGACGAACAGGTTTTTTCCATTTACGGCCACAGCGACGGGGTAAATTCCCGGCGTGTTGGTGGTGTTCTGCGGATAGAGCTTGCCGTCGTTGCCGATGATGAACTGGACGATGGAATTGTCATCCTGATTGACCACATAGAGGTTTGTGTTGTCAGAGGAGACGGCTTCGGCAACCGGGTTGCGCCCGCCGGAGGGAAACGGCGAGGTGGGAATGTGGCGCATAAACCCGGATTCGGAGTTGATTTCGAGGACATCCAACTCGCCGTAGCTGTTGGTTCCGGCAGCCTTGGAACTGGCTACGAAGACAAAATCCACGGTGAGCGTGGCACAGGCGGTCATAAGTGCCGCTACCAGGAGGCTGGCCGCGGAGACCAGCAGCAGCTGGCTCGATTTGTTGAACTTCATGCGCATCTTTCGTCAAAGGGCCGGATCTCTGGGCCCGAACATCAGGTTTGGAATCGAATTCCGAGGCGTGTGTGAATGAAGCCGCGCTCGGAATTCGGCTGCGTTCTTAGAGAATCAGGTTTCATCAGAAACCTGAAGCGGGAGCCAGCCAGCCGGCTGACGCCCGCTCCACAGTTACAAAAAAGCAATCGCCGACTATCTATCCGGTACGTCCATCCATCAGGCACCATGTAGCCGGGCCCTCGAGCGTATAGGTCGTAGTCACACGCAAATTGTTGAGCACGCCCGAGTTCGGATCGACCACCCGGCCGTTCACAGAGGAATCGTTGAAGTCGGCTGAATAAATGAACTGGTCAGAGGGATCTTCGACCAGGCACTGCGGGCCGGCGCCGGAGCCAAAGGGCTGGCCGGCGATGAAACTGAGCTGGTAAGCGGGGCTGGTGGTCACGAAGTAACCGGCGATGCCGCTCTGGGCATTTGCGCCCTGACCATTATTTCCCTGGTTGGCCACATAAATGAACTTGCCCTTGGACTCAACGAGCAGGTAGATCGGATTGCTGAGAGTGGGGTCGTCGGGGACAACGCCGCCAGGCTCAGCTTGCAATGCCCCGTTTGTTCCCACGGTATACGGCAGAATCTGGCTGGCCGCAGTGGTTGGGGTGCCGTCCGAATTGGTGTAAGTGAAGGGTTGGTTGTCGAGAATATAGATGACGCCGGAACCTGCCACGATGGCCGTGGCGGCGGGCACGCCGCTGGGGCTGCCGTCGTTGAGGACCTGGGAGCTGTTCTGGTTGATCGTCAACTGGCCGTTGCCGGAATTCAGGGTATAGGGGAATACGGTGTTGCCTCCCGTATAGGGATAGCCGGCGGGCTGATTGGTTGCGCTCAGGGTGAGGAAATAATTGCTGGTTTCCACGAAATCGACGGGGTTGGCCGGTACGGGGAAATAGGGCAGCGCCGCGCCGTTGGCAGCGGTCACCTGGGCATTCACAATGAGCTGCAGGCGGCCGGTGGTCGCGTTGATGGTGAAGGCGGTAATGTCTCCGCAGGCGGTGACTTTGGAGCCAAGCGCGAGAGCGCAGCCCTGGCTCGGATTGGCCGGCGTCGCCGGGTTCTTGCCGTCAGCGCCGATGGCGTCGTGATCGAGCACGTAAAGGTAATTGCCCGAGGCATCGGCGATGAGGCGGAAAGGGTTGACGCCTTGCGTGTAAAAGGTCTCCTGCTGGGTTAGAATGCCGTTGCCGCCCACCGCGAACTGTGTGATGTTCGAGTTCAGGCAGGGGTCTGCCGTAGTGCAATCAGAATTGCCCGCGGCGTTAACGCCCCGATTGAGCACATACAGGAAGCGGCTGCCGGTGAGCAGCGCGGCGCGAACCGGATTTGCTCCGCCGGAAGAAATGGGCAGTCCGTTGACCGTGGTGAGCCTGCCGGTATTGTGGTCGATCTTGAATCCGCTGATGATTCCGTTGCCACCGGACTGGGCCGTGACCGTACCCGTCACATACAAAAACCCGACTGTATAATCCTCAACGCAAGACGTAACGCTGAGAACGATGCCAGCAGAGATGGCGCTCAGCAGGAGGGCCTTGCCGAATTTCGTAAACTTCATGCGATTCCTTCATCCTGGTCAGGCGTGCGCCGCCAAGTTTGCTAGTTCCACAGCAGAGCTGGGTTGGGACGGGTCCCTGATGCATTGTAAAAGCCAAGGGTACGTTGTGCCTAGTTTCGGATGCACACAGGCGAAAACAACTTGCTTTTCGCCGTTGTTCTACTGGGCACGTCCGAATCAGGCAACGGACTTCAATGCGGTCCAAATTTCGGGCGCGGTTGCAGTTTGGACTGTGGAACGGTGGGAAAGGTCAACGGGCGTGAGATTGCTGCGCGGCTGAATTGGCCGCGTTGCATAGGAGCCCATCACGGCGAGGGATATCCGGCAGAGGGCGCATGGGAACGCCCATTGGGAAGCGCGACCGCGGCGGGAACCATTTGCTACACTCCGCTTACACCTCAAACGGAGACCTGGAAATGAATTTGCAGCGCAAGATTCTGATTACGTTGGCATTGGCGATTGGCGCCGTAGCTGTGGCGGCGCAACCGGCCGGGAAGGCGGAGTCCAAGCGTACACTCGTGCGCGCCGGCCACCTGCTGGACGTAAAGACCGGCAAACTGCTTGATGCCCAAACCATCGTTGTTGTTGGCGACACCATCCAGTCGATTACGCCTACCGCTTCTACTCCTGCCGAGCCGGGCGACACGGTTGTCGACCTGGGAGGGTTGACGGCGCTGCCGGGCCTGATGGATGTGCATACGCACCTCACGATGAACACGGACTTCGATCCGTTCCACGAAGTTACATCCACCGATGCGAAAGAAGCGATCCATGGTGTGGCGAACGCGCGCGCCACTCTGATGGCCGGCATTACGTCGGTGCGCAACGTGGGAGCCGGCGGCTATACCGATGTGGACCTGCGAGACGCCATCAACTCCGGCGAGGTGCCTGGACCCCACATGCTGGTGAGCGGGCCGGCGTTGGGCATCACCGGCGGACATTGCGACGACAACTTACTGCCTTTTCAGTACCACTCGGTGGGCGATGGCGTGGCCGATGGCATTGCCGAGGTGCAGCATAAAGTAAGGCAAAACATCAAATACGGGGCTGACCTGATCAAGATTTGCGCTACGGGAGGCGTGCTTTCGAAGGGCGACGATCCGCAGGCCTCACAGTACACCCTGGAGGAGATGCAGGCTATTGTTGCCGACGCGCACCGCCTGGGCCGCAAGGTGGCTGCGCATGCACATGGGGCGCAGGGAATCCTGTGGGCCTCAAAGGCGGGAGTGGATTCGATTGAACACGGCAGCTACATCAACGACGAAGCCATTGCCGAGATGAAGAAGGATGGAACCTATCTGGTGCCCACACTGTATCTTGAAGACTGGATGCTTCAGTACGGCAACCTTCCGCCGTTCTATCACCAGAAGATGGTTGATGTAAGCGCTGTGGCCAAGGGCAACATCAGGCGCGCCATGCAGGCCGGGGTGAAAATCGCCATGGGGACCGATGCGGCGGTGTATCCGCATGGGTTGAACGCGCACGAACTGGATGTGTATGTGAACCAGTTGGGGATGGCACCACTGGCGGCAGTGCAAACAGCGACTCTGAACGCGGCCGATCTGATGGGCTGGAGCGCTAAAACGGGCAGCCTGGAACCGGGCAAATGGGCGGACATTATTGCTGTGGAGAAGAACCCGCTGGAGGATGTGCGGGTGCTGCAGGATGTGAAGTTCGTGATGAAAAGCGGATTGGTCTACAAGAATGAGGCGAAGTAAGGGCTGATAGTTAGTCTTTACAGTGCGCCGTTGGCCCTGCCACACTAGGGAGTGGACACCCAGACAATTGTTATTCTCGATTTTGGCTCGCAGTATACGCAGCTGATTGCGCGGCGCATACGCGAGTTGAATGTCTTTTCAGTTGTGCTGCCCTGCACGGCTCCTCTCACTGAAATCAAAGGGCTTAAGCCTCTCGGCGTGATTCTGTCGGGCGGTCCGTCGTCGGTTTATGACGCGGATGCGCCTGCGGCCGACGCGGGCGTGCTGGAACTGGGCGTGCCGGTGCTCGGGATCTGCTATGGGCTGCACTTCATCGTGCATCATTTGGGCGGGAAGGTGAAG
>Ga0181537_10002170_pt1 | contig 17459 bp, 12 predicted proteins | sample PEATcosm2014_Bin_39_FD_119765 | JGI IMG/M metagenome (GOLD analysis project Ga0181537, IMG submission 119765) | Peatland microbial communities from MTU Mesocosm Facility, Houghton, MI, USA - PEATcosm2014_Bin23_10_metaG | ecosystem: Environmental > Terrestrial > Soil > Wetlands > Peat | place... | reverse complement strand
ATCATCAGAACGGAGTCTGAGAATTGCGCTTCGCCCTTGCTCTCCCACCAGGTGGATCAATTCGATCACGCGCTCGACAATCGGCTTGGCAGGTGAATCCGCCGGCAGCCGATCGTTCGCGACGTCAAGCTGCATGCCGGCACTGAACAGTCCCTGCAAAAGCGTGTCATGCAAGTCCTGGGCAATGCGGGTGCGTTCGGAAAGGCGCTCCTCAAAGCGGACATTGAGCAGCCGGACTACCTGCTGCATGCGCAAGCGGTAAATCACTAGCGTCACCAGGCCAATTCCAGCGACGAGCGTCAGCCGAAACCACCAGGTCTGCCAAAGTCTCGGCTCGATATTAAAGTCGACCGAAGCTTCCGACCCATTCCAAATTCCGTCACTATTGCTTGCGATCACTCGGAAACGGTAATTTCCGGCGCTGAGATTGTCGAAGGTGGCTTCTCTCGTTTCTTCGGGTTCACTCCAGTTCTTATCCAAGCCGTCAAGGCGGTAGCGGTAGCGGACACGCTCGGCATCTGCGAGGCTCAATCCAATAAATCGGAACGTGATTTTCTCCTGTCCCGCCGGAACTCGAATGGATCCTCGGAGATCGAACGGATTCCCATTCGCTAGCACAGCTTCGATCTGAACAATGGCTGGGGCGCGATTCACTCGCTCACGCTCCGGGTTGACGACCGAGACGCCGTGGTTGGTGGAGAACCAGATGCGTCCATGCGAGTCTTCAACGACCGATTTGAATCGCCTCACGCCTTCGGTGCCATACAAACCGTCGGCAACGCCAAATTGTCGGATTGCGCTCTCACTCAGAGTTTCATTGCTGGCGCGCTTGACCTGCAAAACGCGATTGGCTGTCGAAATCCAGAGCCATCCATTGGAGTCCTCCACAATTCCGAGTATCGGCTCGCGCAGGGACTCGGGCTCTCCGTTGAACACGTGCAACTGTCCGGCCTGTAGGTACGCAAGTCCTTCCACCGTGCCGATCCACAGCACTCCGTTTGAATCTTGCAGGAGACAATTAATGTCCTCCGACGGCAGTCCGTCAGAGACTCCGTAGGTTCGCCAGCCGCTCTTCGACATCGCGCTGAGGCCGTTTGGAGTGCCGAACCACAACGCTCCGTCCGCTCCTTCGGCTATCGACGAAACCGTGTTCGACGCCAGCCCATCTTTGGTTGTGTAATTCGTGAAGCGACCGTTTTTCAATGCGCTCACTCCGGCGGTGAGCGTGCCGGACCAGATTGTGCCATCGCGGGCTTCGAGAACCGCGTAGATGCTGTTCTGGGCGAGGCCGTTCGTCCTCGTATACGTCGTCGAGCTCATTGCGCCGTGGATCGACTGCAGATGAGTCAAGCCACCTTCCTGTCGTCCAATCCACAAGCTATCGGGGCGGGTGCTGGCGATGGAATAGGCGACATCATGGGCAAGTCCAGCGACAGTAACGGGAGCGTATTTGCTGCCTTTCAGCCACCACAACCCTCCCTCGAGCGGCGCGATCCATGCGTAGTCTTCAGAATCGACGTAAAGAGCTCCCGTGCTTTGCAATGCGGGAATAACGTATGTGACAAACGGACTGTCCCGGAGGAGTTCGAGCCGCTGCACACCACCGATCCAAAGATTGCCTTCGCGATCTTCGAATAGGGCCTTAACTGGAGTGGCCGCGGACGGCACTGCTTGCGCAAACGAGGCAACGCCCTCTGCGTTGACCCGAAACAGTCCACGAGTCGTTCCGACCCAAATATTGGAATCGCGATCCCGGATCATGGAAAGCACTTCGAAATCGGGCAGAGTCGGCGGAATTCCTACACGGGTGAGTTCCTTCCCATCCCAGTGCATCACACCTTTGTTCGTTGCAACCCACAAGTCTGAATTTGAAATCGGCAGGAAGCAATTGATCCGCAAATTGGGGATCGTCGCGGCCGCAGAAACACGGCCTTGCTGCATGTAATAAAGTCCTCGATCTTCTGTGCCGAGCCAGATTCTTCCATCCGAAGTTTCTGCGAGAGAAATCACCGCGGCGGTAGGTTCCATCAAGCGATGAGGGGCAAGACCGGTGGACCAATTGAAGGTTGAGGGGGCTTCATTGCGCGACTGCCCCGACGCAAGAGACTCAGAAGCTGCGGTGAAATTTTCGCCGTCCGCTGTCAGGACTCCGACCGCCAGGGAGGACAGCAAAACTTTGTTACCCGCACCCTGACTCATCGCGGTGATGCCATTTTCGGCCTCACCCCGCATCAGGGTAAAGTTGCCATCGCGGTAGCGTAGAAGCTTGGTATTCTGCAGCAGAATCCAAAGGTTGCCTTGTTTATCCGTGAGCAGCTTTCGCACGGGACCGATGGCAAGCGAAGCTGGCCTCGCACGATCGAAGCGGCGGAAAGAGAGTCCATCAAACCGCGCCAGCCCTTTATCTGTTCCGATCCAGAGATAGCCGTCGGGAGTTTGGGCGATTGACGAAACAGTTCCGCTCGGGAACCCTCGTTCGGTCCCCCACGTGTCGTGCACGTATTGCGACAGCGTTCGGCTTGGATCAATCGCAAACGCAGATGCAGCGCAGCACACGAGCGCAACACCGGCGACCAAGCTGAACAGCCGTCGCGCAGAATCCCGACTACGGAAAGTATTGGAACGTGTCGATGACAACTTCACCACCTTGCTTGAGAGGATTCTTGTCGCTTGCGACGACGTAGAACTCCAGCTTCACCTTTTCCTGACCCGGGGAAGGGACGCCGGCGGTGAACGCATGCTCAGCGATCGGCTTCGTGCTACCTGCACGAGTGGTCTGAAAAGTCGCACGACCTGACTCCCAACGCATGGAATGCGTCAGGGTACCGGCGGGCGCCTGGAACGGAAACACATTCCCTGGGATATAAAACGGCTGAATGCCATATTGCGCATTATTTTGATTCGAAGCATCACCCCACCGGCTGATTTCGAGATCCATCTCACGGTAGTACTGGTCTCCATGCCATTCGTCGAACGTATACATGCTCAGGACGGCTGCGGGCTCGAGGTGTGAGATGTCGCGGACTACTAAAGCGTAAGTTCCATATCCCAGACTACGATTCAGTGCCAACTGCGCACAGTACCATCGGCCGCCTCTATTTGTGATCCGCATATGCAGCGCACCGGCGTTATCCGTCCACGCATTATCCGGATCATAAAGGTTGTTGGTGCCTCCACGGTCGCTCGCGATAGTTCGCACGGCCCAGTCATAGCCGCTGAACGTTAATGATTTTGTGGGCGCGAACGCCGGCGGGCCGGTCCCTTTCACGATCGCGACCGAAACGATGGATCCCCCCGTCGTAGGGGCGATATCCATCGTGGGGGGCGGATGATATCCCGGCTCTACCAGGAGCGCGGCATACTCGAACCCCATGTGAGTGGCCGTGCTCCAGGTGGAATCCGGTTGAATCTGCACGAGGGGCCTGTCGTAGTAAGGCTGTATCCACCAGGGGCCGCTTCTCGCATATATAACGATTTGCTGTCCTGGGCGTGCGCCGTGGACGCGTCCCGAAATAATGTCTACTTTGTCTTGGCCGCCCTGTTCCGCTGGCGGAACTCTTGTAAATTCGATTGAGGGTGCTTTGTTGCTTTGCCGCGATTGACAACCAGTTAGGGTGATCGCGAACACCAGCAGCGCCCACTGAAACTTCACTGGATGAAGCCTTACTTTCATATAACCCCCGATGGGGCCCTGGGAACTACTCGACTGGCCTCTGACTGCCTCGGCTAAGACTACAGCAAACTAGCAATCCATAGATGACACCCGTCCGGATCTCCGGAATATGGAACGACCCGATGGAAGGACTCTAGATTGTGGAAGGAAACAGTAGTACGAATTCGCGCAGCAGGCAAGGCGGCGCCGTACTATACAGCGGCGACAATTTCCTTGCCTCTCTTGCCGAGATCATCGATTAGGCCGCGATCGGACAAATCCATTGGACGGGAGTGTTTCCAGTCATAGTGGACAAGCTGGTGGACGCGATCGACCACTTCCCGGTCACGGACTTCGATGGCAAGTTCCCTCCGGCTGTTGAAACTACCTGGAGCGAGATTGATAGAACCGATGATGGCTCGCGCCCGGTCTGCATACATCAGCTTGGCGTGGAGCTTTAGTCCATGAACCTTGCGAACTTTTACGCCAACATCGTCGAGGATGCGGAGTCCAGCCACGCCTTCAGTGAGTTTTTCGTCTTTCAAGGTGTGGGGAGGACGCGCCATGATGTGTACTTTGACTCCTCTACGCTTTGCGCGCACGAGGTGTTCGATGATGAGAGGATCCTGATAACGCTCGTTCTGCACCCAGAGCGAGTGCTTCGCCTCATCGATAAATTGTGAGATGCGCTGCCGCGCATTTCCAACGCACCAGATCATGTGCGAGCGTTCGCCCGGATTGAAAGCACTCCTTGCCCAATCTGCCTCAAAACATTCGCTAATCTCTTGCACCTCGTGCGCGTGCGATGTGACTACAGCGTAGTCGCGGGTTTCGGTCAGGTTCTTCGTCTCCCAATTCAGCGACATGATCCATGCCGCTTTCTCATCGACGACCATTGACTTCTCGTGAGTTACTTCGAACGCCGGCGCGCTGTCCATGACCTCGACTCCTGCTTCGGTGAGCTGTCTATGTGTTTCCTGGTTCTGGCTCTTACCATCGCGCCGAGCAGGGTTCAGCATCACGCGCACCCTTACACCACGTCGGTGAGCCTTAATCACGGAGGTCAGAATGTGAGGATCCGAGAACATGAACATCTTGATCCTGAGAGTAGTTGTGGCCTGATCGATTGCGTCCAGAATCGGGCGGACCGAATCATCAGGGAAAACAATGAGATATCGCGACACGGTACTTTTTCTCCTTTGATGGTTATGCCGGAGCAAGCTGCGGCACAACGCTGATCTGTGAACGGCTTTTCGCAGTTCCACTTTCAAACTGGGTACGATGCAAAGCTGCGTAGATTCCATTCGTCGCAATCAACTGTTCATGGCTGCCTTTCTCTGCGACGACGCCTTCGGAGATCACAAGGATCTCGTCTGCATCCCGAATCGTGGCTAATCTGTGTGCTACGGTGATGACCGTGCGTCCCTTCATCAGTCGTTCCAGAGCACCCATGACCAACCTTTCTGACTCCGAGTCCAGAGCCGCAGTCGGTTCGTCCAGGAGGAGGATGGGGCTATTTCGTACCATGACGCGCGCGATGCCGATGCGCTGCCGTTGGCCGCCGGACAGAGTCAGGCCGCGTTCTCCGACCATCGTGTCGTAGCCGAGGGGCATTCGGGCGATAAACTCTTCGGCATCAGCGCATCGGGCGGCTTCGATGATTTCTGCTCGTGTCGCGCTGGGCCGGCCGAAGGCGATGTTCTCAAGGATGGTTCCTGGAAACAGAACTGTGTCCTGCAGCACATAGCCAATGTGATCGCGCAAGTCGTGGAGTTTGTAGTCGCGCACGTCCTGCCCATCGATGATGACCTTCCCAGAAATTGTGTCGTAGAACCGTGGGATCAGGCTGAGCACTGTAGACTTTCCGCCGCCAGTCGGTCCGACGATTCCTACTAGTTGTCCGGGCCTGATGTGGAAGCTGATGTCTTTCAAGACTGGGCCACTACCGGGATAGGCGAAAACGACATTCTGGAAAGTGATCTCGCCCTTAATATTGCGGGGCTCGATCGCATCCACGCGTTCGGGGATGATCTCGTCGGTCTCAAGGATTGCACGGATGCGTTCGACCCCGACCGCGGCTTGGGCGATTGCGTTCGTCGTGGTGGCCAGATCCTTTACTGGTTTAAAGAACTTCGTGAGATAGGACAGATAGACAATTAAGGCGCCAACTGTCATAGCTCCCGCAAGGATCTGATAGGCGCCACGCCACAAAACGATCGCGGTGCAGAGCGCAACCATGATGCCCACAACTGGCGAAAGCAGCGACTTGACGCGCCGGGCCGCGAGGGAGGCATTTACCGTAGCGATGCTCGCATTCGAAAGTTGATCTTCTGTGATTTTCTGACCGTCAAATGCCTTGATTACCGGCATGGACTCCAGCGCCTGCTGAACGACGGCGACGATATTCGCCTGCCGGCTGCGGACCGCGTGCGTCGCTTTCTTGACTGCCTTCTTGAAGCGGAACACGAAAAATAGCAGAAACGGCGTGACTGCCAGCGCAATCAAAGTGAAATCCAAATTCAGCCAGAACATAAGGGCAAGCATGCCAGCGATAGTTAACGTGTCGACCAAAATGCCGAGTGTTGATGAGGACGCGAAGGCCTGTATGGTTTGGATGTCCGTTGTAATCGTACTCAGCAGGCTGCCAACCTGATGCGTGTTGTAATAGCCGAGAGACAGTCGCTGGAGATGGTGGAATGTCCGAACGCGTAGATCATGGGCGACATATTGGCCTACGCTCTCGGTGAGGTAATTGTCTATGTAGCTAGCAATAGCGCCGATGCCAGCAATGAGTACTGTGGCAATCCCCGCCAGCAGGGCAACATGCATTTTGCTGTCGGTCCCAAGCGCGGGACCAAGCAAATCTCGCAACCATGAAGGCAGCCGATGACCGTCGGCAACATTGTCGATGATGACTTTCAATGGCCAAGGGGCCGCGAGGCTCATCGCAGTCTCGATCATCATTGCGACGAGAATGATGAAGAGCATCCCGCGATATGGTCGGACGAGTTGTCGGATTAGCCTCAACATAAGGGGATCCTCACTTCGCGGTCCGCATGACATCGGACGCAACCTGGAGGCCTCCATTCGCCGGCATCGCTGTTTTGGCGATCTTGGGATCTCCGGAAGGCCGCGATTTGGCAATGTCTTCCAGGTAAATAACGGTCGCTGCCGCTGTAAATCTCACTTCGCGTTTTGAGTCCGAGATTCTGGACTCGATTTCCGGCACGAGGCTGGCATCTCCACGCTTGGCGATTGCTTCCAACGCAGCCACACGGAGGATCCAATTCGGATTCTTGCTCGCTTTCAACAGAAGTTTTCCGGTGCGGGGTTCCGGATCCGTCGCGAGAGCTGCAATCAATGCGGCTTTTGCAGCTGCGCCATCTTTGCGATCCTTCATGATTGTTTGCAGGGCCTCCCAAGGGATACCGGCGAACGGGACATATCCGATTCCTTCGTTGAATCCCATCCTGGCAACTTGTTTTGGGTCGTGGAGTACTTTCATTTCCTGGGAGATCATGCTGGCGCCGTTCTTCCTCTCACCCGTGAAAATCTCGTAGTAGGTGTCGTAGCATGCGGGGTCATTCAACAATCGCAAGGCATGCGCGGAGGCCATCACAACCGACAAGTTCTTGTCATTGAGTGCTTGCTTCAGGCTCGCGTCAACACTTGTCGCGTGCATCTGGCCCAAGGCTGTTGCAGCTGCCGCTCGGACATCGCTATTGGGGTCTTTTAATGCCCTTACGGCGAGTTCTGCCGCGTGAGGGTCTTCGGAGATGAGCCCCAAGACTCGAACTGCCGCCACCCTCTGTCCGGCACCTTTTTGCGCGAGCGCTGTTTCGAGAACAGGCCAACCGTGGCTAGCCGCGATCTGCGCACAACAGGGAACAGTCAGGGCGTTAAAAAGAAGAATGAGAACGTTGCGGGTGACGACTTTCAACGTCAACTTTTCCTTTGAAATAAAGGGCATCATTCGTAGCTCCTTGCACGGGGCGTCGTAACTCGCGCACTCCTATTGGAAAAATTCAGGCGCGAAAGCACATATTGAATAACGGTCATCGGCCAGACTCGCGAGCCTGTCGCGTAGCTTCCGCCTTGAGTTCTTCCACGCTGACCGTGTTCGAGCTGAGTGCGCCGTGTGTTGCTTTGCCCAATGCTGGCGCATTGCTAGTGAGAGACGCCTTTTCAGCGTCGATCTTTTTGTCCGACTCCAGCCGCGCATCGTAGACAGCCGAGATTGCGTCCAGCCGGGAGATCATGTCTCTGGTCGCAGCGAGCTTCGAGTCCCGGGCCTGCTCGGGCGTAAGGGTTCCAGCTTCCATGCCTGCGGAGATCTTTTGCAGTGCGGCATGAACATCGCGAAGCAGCCCGTCGACGTGTGCGCTGTAGTCCTGCGCCAGCGCAGTGGCCTCATCACCACTCTCTGGGCATTTCGAAACAGCTGCCTTCTGGGCAGAGGCGGGGAGTACTGCAAGAATTATGAGAGCCAGACACACTGTATTTTTCATCGCATCATTCCTATAAGTAGTTTTCTTTTCTTAGAACTGATCTTCAACTATTCTTAGTTGGTGTAAAAGCGGCGTTTATCGATCTTCAGCGCCCGGATTTTGGAATCCAGCGTCGACGGTGGCATACCAAGCTTCACGGCTGCACCCGACGGACCGGACACCCGGCCTTTGCATTCCTCCAGGGCCGTTTCAATGAGTTCTTTCTCCTGCGAAACCATCTCTTCTCCCAGCGGCCGTGAAGGATGAGGCTGCGTGGAAAGCCAGGATTCATCGACCGAGAAGCTCTCGGACTCACACATAATCACCGAACGCTCGATGATGTTCTGCAACTCACGAATGTTGCCGGGCCAGGAGTAGGTCTGTAGACGATCCAGGCTCTTCTTTTCAATCCGGGTGATATGTTTCCCGTTCTTTCGGGCAAAGCTGTCGACGAAATACTCGACTAGCGATCGAATATCTTCCCTCCGGTCCCGGAGGGCAGGAACTTCTACCGGAAATACATTGATGCGGTAGTACAAATCCCTGCGGAACGTGCCCTCTTCAATGGCGGCCGGCAAATCCCGGTGCGTGGCGCAGACGACTCGGACATTGGCCCGCATCGTCTGATTGCTGCCAACTCGCTGAAACTCTTTCTCCTGAAGGACGCGCAGCAGGGCAACCTGGGTTTCAGCCGGAAGTTCGCCGATTTCGTCCAGGAAGAGCGTGCCTCCTTCGGCCAGTTCAAAGCGTCCGATGCGGCGTTGTACCGCTCCGGTGAATGCCCCTTTCTCGTGGCCGAAAAGTTCGGATGCGATCAAATCTCGGGGAATCGCGGCGCAGTTTACACTCACGAATGGGCGGTTTGCTCGGTCTGAGCGCTTGTGGATGGCGCGGGCAATCAGCTCTTTGCCAGTGCCAGTCTCGCCTGTGATAAGTACCGTAGATTCAGTTCGCGCAACCTTCGCGACTCGCGCCAACACCGCCTGCAAGCGAGGCGACGTGCCGACAATCTCTTCGAACGTCGACTTCGTGTCGATCACTTTCCGCAGGACCAGGTTCTCCTGCTGCGCCTGCTCCTTTAAGGTTTTTTGCTCATCGATGTCGATCCGAGTACCGCACCAGCGGACGACACGGCCATGTTCGTCGCTCAAAGGAAACAATTGGTGCAAGAACCAGCGGTACTGCCCATTCTTGCTTCGCACGCGGGCTTCAGCTTCCACGCATATCTCGTGCGCCATGGCATCGCGATACGAGCCGAGGAGAGCGTCAAAATCGTCGGGATGAATAATGGCGCGCAGCTGTTCGCTTGGCGAGACAGTGTCAATTTTTCCGAGATACTCACGCGCCGCACGATTGACAAACGATAGAGCGCCACTCGGCTCGAGCATGAACATGTGCTGCGGAACGAAGTCCATAATCTGCTCGATATGCCGGGCACGGACGCGGACAGGGACGTCTGCATCCATCAGGTCGTCAAAGGACCGGATGTCGAGAATCGGAACCGCCGGGCGGTCGGTGTGGCTCACGCGAAAGTCGCGTATTTCTCCGGCAGAGATCGAGGCGGTTTCAACATTGGCACCCAGGTAACTCATCGCACTCTCCACAACAGCTTGTTTGCTTGTGACTACAAGAGACACTATGCAACCTGTTGAACGGAGGGCGCATCCCGCGATATGCGGCTTTTTCAGTACTGCTGCCGAGTGGGTATGGAATACCACTTTCTAGGTGCGTTTCCCGGATGTTGCTGTCTTGCAGGACCTGCCTATGTGAGAGTGAGCCAGCAGAATGACCTGAAATCCTGAGAGTTTTCTTGATTTAGGGCGGCCAGTACCACGAAAGCGGTATCTCGGTATACTCCGCAGAACATTTGCTGTGTGAGTTTGGAGGATGCAGAGTGAACGGGACGCCAACCGAACCCGATCTGCTCTAAAAGCCACCTCTAATCGGAAGAAAGCACGGTCACAGTTACCGCGCCTGTGTAGCCGCCATCGTTATCCCGATCCCGCTTGTGACTGTTCGCTTCGTGGGCGAGGGTCCGGGCCGCGAACCGAGGGGTGTGCGCCGATACGAGGCGTGCCACCACTACTGCTACAAAGAAGATGCCGGACATGCTCTCAAGCGCTGCCACGTTGCGCACGTACGGGTCGACCGGCACGATCCCTCCATAACCAACGCTGGTCAAAGTAACCATGCTGAAGTAAAGCAGCGTTCCGTTCTGCGTGTACGGAATTGCCTGGTTGAATGCATGGTCGACGAAACGATTCAGGATCCAATACACCTGCGAATAGGCCGTGGCGATTACGAGATAGCTGATAAACGCCTGCGAGATTACGCCCCGCGAGTTATGGGACGGCGTGCGGAATCGGGCAAAGATCGCCCACAGAATCGCGCACGAGAAAGCCAGACCGACGATAGGAGACAAATTCGCGTATGGCTTGCTCCGGTCGGCGAAGGCCTCGATGATCCTCGTGACCATCCAGACGACCGCTAACGGAATCACGGTGCGGCGAACGATAGCAGCATTTGCTACGTAGCGAATACCAGTAAGAACCATTGCCAGCACCGCGATTCCGAGCACTAAGCCCGCATGAGGGTGAGCATCCGCTAGAGGCGAGGCGAGTATTTCGAGGATCAGTGCCCCCATCAAGAGTTCGACAACATGGCGCGAGAAGAACCTCGATCGTACGAATTTGAAGTGCATGAAAGTGCTCCTTTCTCCTGTTCTGGACGTCGAGGTTCTCCATCTACTCCACAGGCGACCAATCGTCGGTCGGATTGAACTCCTGGATCGAGGCGGCGATCTTTGCGGTATCAGGACCGAAATCAGTCTCATAGACCGCTCCATCCTGGTTCGTCATGAAAGTCATGATGCCGGTTTCTCCGTACTTAATCGGAGTTGCCAGAATCGCGAAGCCGCCCGTCATCCTGCCATTCACGACGTAGTCCTTGGAGCCTCCAGGGGCATCGTCGCCTTGAGCCATGAGCATGCGAAAGGCATAGCCATCGATCACCAAAGTCTCGTCGGGAGACAGCGACCTTAGAGAAGATTTGGGGAAGTCGCTGAGACTGGACAGTGGACTGGTACCCTGATGTTCCGACGCGGGCCAATACAGGCCATCCTGCTTACCTTGGCTGCTGATGATGTGCTGCGCGTATTCAGAGCCATTGCCGACAAAGTACATCTCCTGCGCGGTCGCAACTGCGGCGAAAGCGTCGATCGCCAGTAATTCGTTGCGGCCGATGTTGCGGGCTCGCACTTCCTCGGCACCTGCCACGCCGTCGAAGTACCACTGCCCAGACGAATTCTTCGCCAGAGGCACTGGAAAAGAGAAGTTGTCGGCTCCGATGTAGAGCATGCGGCTGCCGTCGCTCATGTCGACCCAACGATTCATCTTTTCGTACTTAGAGGCGAATTCCTGCATGGCTGCCTTGTCTGAGTCCCTATCTCCGGCACTCAGAATAGCCTTGGTCTCCCCGCCGAGAATTCTCTCCAGCTTGCCTTCATCGCCACTCGTCGCCGCGTTGAACAGCGCGGTGCCAGCCTCGGCAGAGGACTGAAAGGTTATCTGGCCGTCTCCGGCCCGGGCTGAAGTTTTGGTCTGCAGTCGTAGGACCGCCAATACGAGGGCGACGAGCGCCACCGCTCCAACCACGACCTGCTTCCACTTTTTCGTCGTTTTCTTAGCAATCGATTGCATTTCTAATCTCCTTCGAAATTCTTGATTTGTGCTGCCATCTCCTGACTTTGATCTTCGGGCCTATTACCGCCGCCGTCCGCCCCCGAAAGAACGTGCGGCAGGCATGTGCTGTCTTGCCATACGCGGCTGGGAACGGCGTCCTGCCATACTGTTCCGACCGCGGTTGCTCTCAGCGCGGTTGGACGCGCCGTTTCCGCTGAAGCGCGAACGATTCTGCTCAGCGCCGGCAAAATGGTTGTCTTGAGAGCGATTTTGGGCGAGTTGACTGCTGCCATTGCTCGGTCGCTGCACACCACCATTGCCGCCAATCAGACCGTGATTGCCGTTCTGGCCGCCGTTGGGTTGGTTTTGGGCGGAAGGATTTCCAGATGTATGCTGAACGCCGCCGTTGCCGCCGATCAGTCCATGGTTTCCATTTGCGCCACCATTCGGCTGATTGGCTGGTCCCGTTCTAGGAACGTCGTTGTGCCAGCCGCCGTTCGGACCGAAATACCCATTGGGGTGGTATCCGCCATTCGGGCCGTAATGAGTGTCTGTGCCGGGATGGTAACCGTTTGTCCCGTTCCAGGGGTGATAGCCGTTGTAGTGGGCATTGTTCCAAGTGTGGTTGTTGATGTAGGTAGTGTGGTTATAGATGATCGTGGTCGAACCGCCACCTCGACAACATCCCCAGTTCACTCCCCAGGCATGCCATCCCCAACCTAAACCGCCGCCCCAGCCACCGCCTCCAAACACGGCGCCGATCGTGATGCCGCTACCAAAGTAGAGGCCAACCGACGCGACTGGCATCGGCGGAGGTACGTAAAGTGGCACTATGACGGGTGCGCCGAACACGATGGCCGGGTTGTACTGCGGAACATAGACAACCTGCGGGTTCGCCGGCTGGATCACGATGGTGGTCGGCGTGGGCTGCGCGACGGTGATCTGCGAATTCGATTGCAGGGTTCCCGCCGCTTGTGCCTTCGCACGCATCGCTTGCACTGCGGCCATCACATCATTCTGTTGATTCGCGAATGCCTGCCCGAGGCTCGACGTCCATGAGAGGTTATGAGCCAGGTTGTCCAGCACCGAAGGGAATTGCGTCAAAGCCTTAACGCTGGGGTCCCAAGACTGCTGATCCACTGCTTGCGCCAGAGCCGAACCGGTCAAGTTCTTGTTTTGTTGTAGCCAGTCGTCGGCATACGCGACCTGGTCCGGATTAGTGGCCGCAGCGAGTACTTGTGCAACCAGAGCATCGGGGTAAAGAGCGATGGGAGCCACCATGGAGTCGAGTTGATCCGCTGAAAGAAGAACCGGCGTTGGCTGAGACGCGACCGTCGGCTGCGAGTCGGCTTGCGGAGCGTAGCTCGTTGTCGGTTGCTGTTCCGATTGTGGCGCAGGTGCCGTTGCCGGATTCGAGTATTGATATGCAGTCTGCGTTTCAGTAGGAATTAAAACTGGCTGAGATTGGTAGACCGTTCCAGTGCTTGGAGGGACTGATGTCGTCGGCGTGGTGGCACGCACAGCTTGCCAGGGCGCGTGCTTCCCGTGAAGCCCGTATGTCCCTGACATCTGGTCGCCATAGATCTGTCCCGAAAAGTGAAGAACATTTCGGGTCACCGTACTGAATCGGATGTTGTGTCCCTTGATCTCGCCTTGAATGGGACCCGATTGCACCGGACCTTCGAAGTATCCCGTGATCCGGTCGCCGTACTGCGCGATTTGGATGTGCTTCACGACCGTGTCGCCGTTCCCGGTATTGGTCGAATAAATCGTCCAGTCTCCCTGGACATTGTCCGGTGAGATGTCGGCAAGAGCTGTCTTGCTCATCATCAGCGACAGAATCAGCGACAGAAGTGCAAGAACTGCCATCCTCAGCGCTGCGATTATTTTTTTCATGATTTCCTCCAGTTTGATTGCGCGACTTATTTAGCTGCCTTGCGTCGCTCGCCATGACTAATGCAACCACTGAGCCAAACCCAACTCATTTATTTGTCTAAGGTTGCGAGGGTTGCGACTCCCGAAGAGGTCGGGAATTCACGAAATCTCACGAAGGGCGCAAGCTAGGGAATCTACTGGGGGAGCACAAGATTGCGCCGACTCTCAAACATCCGGAGTGGCGCAATCTAATGGAGGACGAAGGGCTCGCACCGGGGATCGGCAACCAGCCTTACACACAAATGAGTGTCGGCTGTTTAGTTCGCTTGTGACGCAGTCGGTTGAGCCGACGGCGCCACCTGCGATCATTTGGTCTCGACCGAATTTGTCATTCGATTCGGCTGAGCCCCTTTCGATTGAGGCTTGTCGGGATCGACTGGATTTCCCGGCGCCGCTGGCGGTTGGTTCGGGCGGGTCGGCTTGTTTCCAGCCGGAGCTGAGGGTCGACTGGGCCTCGGTTGACCTCGATCCGGCTGACTCGGCACACCGGGCTTACTCGGGCGTTCCGTCGGGCGACCCGGTGTCGGCTTTCCTGGGTTCGGCGGTGTCGGTCTGCCAGGCGCACCTGGTTTAGCCGGCGGCGGCCGGTGACCGTCCGGACGATTTCCGGGATACCCCGGTCTTGGGGCCGGACGAACCGGTGGCCGATATTGGGGCGGACGATAGCGCCAATCGCCGCGATAGCCCGGACGATAAGCCCACGGGATCGGTCGTGGATGATACCGGGGATGCGGTGGATGATAAGGATTCGTCCAGCCACCCCAGTAGCCGTGATTGTAGTAGGCGCGCCGTGCTCTCCAGTTCCATCCCCACCCGTTCCATCCCCAAGGGCGGTTGTCTACCATCAGCACGCCGATCCCGATTCCCGCGTGGAAACTGATCATTGACGCCGCGACCATCGCGCCGGGTGCCGGCCGAACATATACAAGCGTTGGATCGTATTGCGGCACATAGACGACGGTTGGATTAGTCGGCTGGATCACATAGATCGTCTGTCCCGGCGACTGCTGCACGTCCACGCGTTGTTGCGAGTTGCTGCGCAAAGCGCCAGCGTCATACGCCTGAGCGCGCAGCCGCTGAATGGACGCTGTGACTGCTCCCTGATCGGCGGAGAATGCCTGACCGATCGCGGCGTAGTCATCAATATGCTGAGCCATCATTGACAGCACTTGAGGGAAATTCACCAACGCGATAAAAGCCGGATCGAATCCTTGCTTCTCAGCAGCGTCAGTCAATGCCGCGCCCGTCAGGCCGGGATTCGTCTGCAACCAGGCATCGACATCCAGAATCTCCTGTGGATTGGTTGACGCAGTCGTAATCTGGGATAGCAACGCATCCGGATAAAGCGCAACCGGAGCCAGCAGTTGATCGAGTTCCCCCGGCGAAGGAAGCGCTGTTTGCGCCGACAGAACAGGGCTGAAGCTCTGCAAAATCATCAACGCGACTAGTAAAAGGGTCACCGCATAATTTGACTTCCGTCGCATAGTATTCATCCTCCTTAGCTATTCGACTTATTCGTCGGCGATTTCTTGTTTAATTCGGCCAAGAGCAGCTTTGCCGCCGGGGGAGCCTGTACCTCGTTGTTGAAAACGATGTCATGTGCACTAACTGCTTTTCCATATAGTTTCTTGTTGGCAGCATTGTCCGCGCGAAGGGTCGAGCCTGTGAGCGAAATTCCGGCAAAGAGTCCGCGAGCCCGCGAATACGAGAGGATCTCGGCTCGCAATGTTATATCCGTCTCCGCCGAGGCGTTGCGTCCGACCGGGCCAGCCGCTGCGGAAATATCGCCACCCAGCTTCACTTTGCTGTCAAGGATGCTGCGGGCGGATCGAGGACTCATCAGCAGGAGGACGAAGTCGGTTGCCTGGCCGCCGAGCTGAAGTCCAAAGCTGCCACCTTCGAGCGCCATCATGGTTGGAGCGCTCCATGGGCCCTTGAAATCTTGACCGCCGCGGCAGCTCATCACACCTCTTCCATAGCTGCCTCCGATTCCAAAAGCGAATTTAAGGACGGAAGGCAGAACGACTACACAATCTGCTTTGTCGATAACACTCTGCGGAATATCGTCTGGAATGTTTAGGATTTCCTGCACGACCTGTCCTGCATTCTGCACGCGGTCCTGCTCTTTCTGTTGCGCGAATGTCGGGAGGGCGACAGCGATAATAAGTAGCAGCACTACGCAAGCTTTTTTCATGTTTGTTCTCTCTTCTGAAATAGTTTTCTTTCGCACGATGGCCTTTGCACCCTTACTTCCAAAGCGCAAACCATTGAAACTAGAGCGCCTGCAACAGAGTGGAGACTCCCGAGATGATCGGAAATTTTCGAAAGTTCGTGAGGCAACAATGAGCTCAATCGTCAGAGGGTTGTCAGAAGAGAGAAAACAGGCGCGAACAATTGTGGCGTGCGCTGAACGTAATTGCTCAAGAATATTGCTGAAGATAAGGAGTGAAGGACTTAGCCAGTTAAACTGGGATCAGCTATGACCATGTAACGAGACGGCCAGAGGCGCTATTGGATTGGCACCCTATCTGGCCGTCATCAAATCGAACATGTACTAATGTTGAACATTCTGAGGGGTGTCGAGACGAATAACTTTGCCACTGTCGAGCTCGTATTCTGCTTCGACTACGCTGAGCTTGCCCGCCTTCATCGCGTCGCGAAGGATCTGGCTGTTCGCCAGAACGTCTTTCGCACTCTGATGCACATTCTCCTTGATCGCTGACTCGACCAGGTCGTCCGATTTCGCGTACGTCTTCGCTTGAGTTACGGCGGGGGAGATTCTCTCCACGATCGCGTCTAGATTCTGGCTAGGCATCTTTTCGCCGGAACATGCAGCATTCACTGCGCCGCATTTCTGATGACCTAGGACAACGAGCAGAGGGCTGTGCAGATGGTCCACGGCATACTCCATGCTTCCCAACGCGACTGCATCGGCGACATTGCCGGCAGTACGAACCACGAAAATGTCGCCCAGACTTTGATCGAAGATCAACTCAGGCCCAACCCTGCTATCGGAGCACGAGAGGATGATCGCCTTCGGTGATTGTCCCGAAGCCAGCTTGCGGCGAAGCGAGACGAGATCGCGAGCCTGCGGCTTGCCAGCAGCAAATCGAGCGTTGCCCGCCACGAGGCTGGTCCAGGCCTCGTCTGCGGAAGGCACGGCATGACCGGCGGCATGAGAAGAGTGTTGCGCGGGCGTAGCGGGCTGCTGCGCGAACCCGATAGACGCGAACGATAACACGGCACTGAGACACAACGTACGTAACATGGATGTTTCTCCTTTCGAATAATCGGAATTACCAAGCCGGGATTTTTGGCCCCTCAGGCTCGCGCCCCACGCTGCCAGAAGAACGAGTTGGAATCATCGGGGACACTGGAGTGTCGGCCGCATCGCCAAACGCTCTCGTCCGCTTAGGCAGTTCCAACATAACCGTGTCCGCCTCCGGAAGAATCTCGTACTCAGACTTGTCCGGAATTTCGATCCACTTTCCCTCATGGTACTCAATCGATCTTTTATTAATCTTGATTGTGCCCGCGCCCCGGAGTAAACACAGAGTTACTGCCGCGGATCGGTAGCGACGGGCTGAGCTCTTGGCCATTATGTATGCAAAGCTGCCAGACTCCGCATCATCGTCACGAACATCAGTGCGATGAATCGGACGCTGACGTTCGGCAATTCGGATTTTGGCGATTGATCCCGTCATT
>Ga0181537_10002169_pt1 | contig 17463 bp, 18 predicted proteins | sample PEATcosm2014_Bin_39_FD_119765 | JGI IMG/M metagenome (GOLD analysis project Ga0181537, IMG submission 119765) | Peatland microbial communities from MTU Mesocosm Facility, Houghton, MI, USA - PEATcosm2014_Bin23_10_metaG | ecosystem: Environmental > Terrestrial > Soil > Wetlands > Peat | place... | reverse complement strand
TCGAGGGCACCGGGGATCACTGCTGCGAATACATGACCGGAGGCGTCGTGTGCGTGCTCGGGCGGACGGGCGTCAACTTCGGCGCCGGGTTCACCGGCGGCTTCGCCTACGTGCTCGACATGGAGCGCGACTTCGTCGACCGTTACAACCACGAGCTGATCGACATCCACCGCGTTTCCCCGGAAGGCATGGGTATTCATGTGCAGCACCTGCGCGGCCTCATCGAACAGCACGTCGACGCCACCGACAGCGTCTGGGGCGCGCAATTGCTCAATGATTTTCGCAGCTACATCGGCCGCTTCTGGGTGGTGAAGCCGAAGGCGGCAGCCATCGATTCGCTGCTGGAAAATCTGCGGCGCGCCGCTTAGGCCGCTCAAGGTTCACTCGTGGCCGATAAGCACCTGCAATTTTTGGACGTTCCGCGCCAGGATCCGGACAAGCTTCCGATGGAAGTTCGTACCCGGGAGTTTCGTGAGATCTATGTGCAGTACGGCGCCGCGGCGGCCGCGGCCCAGGCCGGACGCTGCATCTCGTGCGGCAACCCATTCTGCGAATGGAAATGCCCGGTGCACAATTACATACCGAACTGGCTGGCGCTGGTGAACGACGGCAAGCTGTTCGAAGCAGCCGAACTGTCGCATCAAACCAATTCCCTGCCGGAGATGTGCGGCCGCATCTGTCCGCAGGACCGCCTGTGCGAGGGCGCCTGCACGTTGAATGACGGGCTCGGCGCGGTCAGCATCGGCGCCATCGAAAAATACATCACGGATGAGGCATTCAAGCAGGGTTGGAAGCCCGACATCTCGAATGTCGTGCGCACCGGCAGGCGCGTCGCCGTCATCGGCGCGGGTCCCGCCGGGCTTGCATGCGCCGACGTGCTGGTCCGCAACGGTGTCACGCCGGTGGTGTTCGACCGATACTCGAAGATCGGCGGTCTGCTCACCTTCGGCATCCCGCCGTTCAAACTGGAAAAACAGGTGGTCGAGAAGCGCCGCGAGATCATGGAGTACATGGGGGTGGAATTCCGCCTGAATGTCGAGGTCGGGCGCGACGTTTCGTTCGACGCGATCGCCGCGGAATACGACGCTGTGTTTCTCGGCATGGGCACCTACACCTACGTCAAGGGCGGATTCGCCGGCGAAGATCTGCCGGGGGTGCACGAGGCGCTGCCGTACCTCATCTCCAACATCAATCGCGAATTGGCAATCGATGATCGCCCGGGTTCCTTCATCGACATGCGCGGCAAGCGGGTGGTCGTGCTCGGCGGCGGCGACACCGGAATGGATTGCAATCGAACGGCGATCCGCCAGGGTGCGAGCAGCGTCACCTGCACCTACCGGCGCGACGAGGCGAACATGCCGGGCTCGCGGCGCGACTACAAGAACAGCAAGGAGGAAGGGGTTACCTTTCTTTTCAACCGGCAGCCGATCGAAATCGTCGGTTCGGATCGCGTGCAGGGCGTCAAAATGGTCGAGACCCGCCTGGGTGCGCCCGGCCCGCGCGGCCGCCGCATCCCGGAGGTCGTGCCCGGAACGGAAGAAACCGTCGACGCCGATGCCGTCATCATTGCCTTCGGATTTCTGCCGAGTCCCGCGGATTGGTTCGCCGAACAGCGGATCGCATTGCACGCCAACGGCCGCGTACGCGTATCGGCCGCGCCCCCGCAGCGGTTTCAAACCACGAATCCAAAGATCTTCGCCGGCGGCGACATGGTGCGCGGCTCGGATTTGGTGGTGACCGCGGTGTTCGAGGGGCGCGAAGCCGCACAAGGAATGCTGCGCTTTTTGGGGGTGCGCGCCGCGGCCTGATCGCTCTTCCACGACGGCGCCATTTTCAGGATAAAATGTTCGAAGTCTAATAAAAAGAAGCGTGAAACCATGACGTCTTCCCTTTCGCGATTCGCCGCTCTGCTCCTGACCGGTGCGATGTCCCTCTGCGCTCTGGCGCGCGGGGCGGGTCTGAGCGGCCACCCGTATCCCGGCGAGATCAAGCTCGATGTCGATCTTGCGGACCCGGGCCAGCGCATATTCCGGGTACATGAACTCATCCCGGTCAATCCGGGGGCCTTGTCACTCTACTATCCGAAATGGATTCCCGGCGAGCACTCGCCGAGCGGGACCATCGACGGTGTCGCGGGGCTCGTGATGAATTCCGACAGCGGCCAGCGCATCGAGTGGCGCCGCGACCTCGAGGACATGTTCACACTGCACCTCACGGTACCGGCCGGCGCCAAGACCTTGGTGCTCGACTTCGAATTGCTCTCGCCGGGTCCGGGCGGACAGTTCGGACAGAGCGCATCCGCTACCGGCCGCATCGAGGATCTCGAGTGGAATCAGGTGCTGTTTTATCCCTCCGGATACTCCGCGCACGACATCACGTTCAAGCCTACCATCCGAATCCCCAAGGGATGGGGCTACGGCACCTCGCTCGAAGAGGAAGAGACCAGCGACGGCACGATCGCCTTCGCGCCCGTCTCGCTCGAACAGCTGGTCGATTCGCCGCTGATCTGCGGCGTGCATTTCAGACGTTTCGATCTCGCGCCGGGCGCAGCTGTTCCGGTGCACCTGGACCTGGTCGCGGACGAAGGCTCCGACCTCGAAGTGAGCGAGGCGGAGCTGCAGGCTCATCGCAACTTGATCACACAGGCGCAATTGCTGTTTGGTGCCAACCACTACCGGCATTACGATTTCCTGTTCACGCTGTCGCAGAACACGGGCCATTTCGGCCTCGAGCATTCACAGTCGAGCGACGATCGCTACTACGCCAAGTTTTTCATCGACCCGGACACGTATCTGGACGGCGGAGGACTACTGCCGCACGAATACGTCCATTCGTGGAACGGCAAGTTCAGGCGCCCGGCGGGACTTGCCACGGCGAACTACAACGTGCCGATGCACGGGGATCTGCTTTGGGTATATGAGGGGTTGACGGAATATCTGGGAGATGTGCTCACCGCGAGGTCCGGCATCTGGACTCCCGAGCAATATCGCGACGAACTGGCCGCGACGGCCGCCGCGATGGACCATCGGCCCGGCCGTGCCTGGAGAGATCTGCAGGATACGGCCGATGCGGCCCAGCGTCTTTATTACTCTTCGCCTGACTGGAATTCGCAGCTTCGCTCGGTGGATTATTACCCGGAGGGCGAGCTCCTGTGGCTCGACGTGGACACGACCATCCGCGAGAAATCGGGCGGCAAGAAGTCCTTGGATGACTTCGTGCGGGCGTTCTACGGCACCGACGACCGTAGTTTCACGGTCAAGCCGTACGAATTCGCCGATGTGGTGAAAGCCTTGAATGCAGTCCAACCCCTCGACTGGGTGTCCTTCCTGAAGAGCCGTCTCGATTCGCACGCGACCGGCGCGCCGCTTCAGGGGGTCGCGCGCGGCGGTTGGGCCGTCAGCTACGACGATCACCGCAGCACCGCGTTCAAGGCGAGCGAAAAGACGCGCAAGATACTGAATTTACGCTACTCGCTCGGGCTCATCCTCGGGACGGACGCCGACACCGCCGGCCAGATCATCGACGTGCTTTGGGGGAGTGCCGCATTCACAGCCGGCCTCGCGCCCGGCATGGTCGTCGTCGCCGTCGACGGACGCAAATTCGACCCGGATCTCATGGACGACGTTCTTCGAAGCGCACAAAGCGGCAAGGCGCCGATCGAAGTTCTGGCGCGCAATTACGATGTTTATTCGACCTTCAAGGTCGACTATCAAGGTGGGCCGAAGTACCCGCATCTCACTCGGATCCCCGGGCAGAAGGACGGCCTCGACGACATCATCGCGGCTAAAGCCGCGCGTTGAGATTCACCGCCAAGCGGAAATGCGGGCGGCGACGTCTGCCGGAAGCCCACCTGCGGCTGGCCGGCAGCGTTGCGACATGCGGATGTCGACACCGTTTACAGGTCCGAAAACGGCGAGTATTGGCGGCGCGTTTTGGCTATTGTGGCAGCCATGGAACTGAACCCCGAAGCCTGTTTTCGCGCCGCGCGCGCCCACGACCGCCGCTTCGACGGGCGCTTCTTCGTGGCGATCACCTCCACCCGCATTTATTGCCGTCCCATATGTCCGGCGCGGCCGGCGAAGCGCGAGAATATGCGCTTTTATTCCAGCGCCGCCGCAGCGGAAGGCGCGGGGTTCAGGCCGTGCCTGCGCTGCCGTCCGGAGCGGGCGCCGGGGCTCGCGCCCGTGGATGCCCCCAGCCGCCTGGTCGCGGCCGCGATTGCGGGCATCGAAGAACATGCGCTGTCGAGCGCCAAGGTGGGCGAGCTCGCGGCCTCGCTCGGTGTCAGCGACCGACACCTCAGGCGGGTCACCGAATCGGAGCTCGGGGTGTCGCCGATCGAACTCGCGCAGACGCAGCGCCTGCTGTTGGCGAAGCGCTTGCTCGGTGAAACCCGTTTGAGTCAGACCGAGATCGCGTTTGCCAGCGGCTTCGGCAGCGTGCGGCGCTTCAATGCGCTGTTCAAGTCGCGCTACGGATCGAGTCCGCGGGAGCTGCGCGGCACGGCGAAATCCGCCCCCGGGTTGCATTGCCAGTTGGAATTCAGGCCGCCGTTTGCCTGGCGCAGCCTGCTCGACTACCTCCGGCTGCGCGCCATCCCCGGGGTCGAAATGGCCGACGCGACGCATTATCGGCGCACGGTCTCGATCGAGCAGCACGACGGCTGGATCGCGGTGTCGCGTGGCAACAAGCGCAACGCCTTGAGCCTCGAAATCTCGCCCTCGCTGGCGCCGGTGATCGGTGCCGTCATCGCGCGCGTCAAGCGGCTGTTCGACTTGGCCGCGGTTCCGGACGCCGTGAGCGCGCTGCTGTCGCGCGATCCGCTGCTCGCGGACACAGTGCGGCGGATTCCGGGCTTGCGTGTCGCGGGCGCATTCGATGGGTTCGAACTCGCCGTGCGTGCGGTTCTCGGCCAGCAAATTTCGGTAAAGGGCGCAACCACCATGGCCGGCCGGTGGGCGCAGAGGTTCGGTACGCCGATCGCCACGCCCCATCTTGAACTGAATCGTCTCACACCGACCGTGCAGCGCATCGCCGCTGCGACGGTCGACGAGATCGCCGAGCTCGGCATCATCGGTGCGCGTGCGCGTTGCTTGACCCTGCTCGCGGCCGCCGTGCGCGAGCGAAAGATCGCATTGACGTATGCGCCGAATGTCGAAGAGCAGATCGACGCCTTGATGAGCCTGCCGGGGATCGGCCCCTGGACGGCGCAATACATCGCCATGCGGGCGCTGCACTGGCCGGACGCATTTCCGAGCGGCGATCTCATGTTGCTGCGCGCCGCGAATGCCAGCGAGACCAAGCTGCAAAAGCTGGCGGAAGGCTGGCGCCCCTGGCGGGCCTATGCAACGCACTATTTGTGGCACTCCCTCGCCGCTTGAAATCTGCCTGCAGCACAGAACAAATTTTCACCACAGGACCAATCAATGAACGCCTATTGCCATCTCGACAGTCCGATCGGCCGCTTGTTGCTGACGACCGACGGCGCCGCCCTCACCGGTTTGTACCAGGAACCGAGCCACGCGGCGCAAGCCACCTTTGGCTGGGCCGAGGACGCCGCGGCAGGAGCTCTGCCCGCGGCATCGCGCCAACTCGCCGAATACTTTGCCGGAGAACGGCGCGAATTCGTGCTGCCGCTGAACTTAAAGGGCACGGCGTTTCAGCAGCGGGTGTGGCGCGAGCTTCAGGAAATTCCATTTGGAAAGACGTGGAGTTACGGGCAGCTCGCCGCGCGCATCGGCAGACCCGGCGCCTCGCGGGCCGTGGGGCTTGCAAACGGCAGCAATCCCATCTCGGTGATCGTGCCCTGTCATCGCGTGATCGGCGCGGACGGTTCATTGACGGGATATGGCGGCGGCTTGCCGCGCAAACGCTGGCTGCTGGCGCATGAAGGAGCGCTGACGCGCGGCCTCGACCTAGATCAGCGGCAGAGTGATGGTGAAGAGCGCACCGCCGCCGTCGGCGCGATTGTCGGCAACGGCGCTGCCGCCGTGGAATTCGGCCACCAGGCGCACGATGTACAACCCTAGGCCGAAGTGCGGCTTGTCGTCGCGCCCTTGGCGCTGCTCGAAAAGCGATTCGAACAGGCGTCCGTGGAGCGCCGCCGGAATCGGCGGCCCGTCGTTCGACACCTGCAGCAGGTAGTTGCCCATGGCCCGTTCCAGGCGCACGGTGATCATTCCGGCGGGCGGGCAAAAGTCGACGGCATTTTCGATCAGCTTGTCGAGCAGTTGCGCGAGCAGATCGGGCGCGCCGCGGATGAAGCAGGGATCGGGTGGCGTCTGCAGGGTGAAGCGCGACTTGGAAAAGCCGTCGCGATAGCCGCCGATCGCGGAGCGGAGCAGCTCACATAAGTCGAAATTCACGAATTCCGCCTGCTTGATGCTCTCCTCGACCCGCGCCGCGGCGCCGAGCGCACTCAAAATCGACTGCAGACGCTGGGTGCCGTCGCGCGCCCGCGTCACGAAATGCCTTTGCTCGTCGCGCAAGCCTTCCGATTCCAGATTGTCCAGAGAAGAGCGCACGATGGTGAGCGGCGTGCGCAGTTCATGCGACAGCTTTCCGCCCAAGGTGCGAAGGTATTGCGTGTGCTCGTTGAGCCGCGCCAGCAGCCGCTCGAAGCCGCGCGCCAACGCGCCGATCTCATCCGCGCTAGCAGATTCCGGCATGTCGAGACGGATCTTGCCGTCGCTGCTCACGGCGGACTCCGCCGCATCGCGCAGCCGCCCGATACGCATGCTGAGCCAGGTCGCAAAACCGAACATCACGACGAACGCCGCACCGGTCGCCAGCAAAGTGAGATTGAACAGGCGCGACACCGCCCGGTCGCGCAACTCCAGCAGCTGATCCCCCGCTTGCTCGAGGAACACCGCGCCGCGCGTGCTGCCGGCGATGACAATGGGTGCCGCGGCCGTCAGCAGCAATTCCTGGTTTGCCGCGCCGCGCACCCATTCGGCGTGCGGCTGTCCCGCGAGCGCGGCGGCCACGCTATGACCCGCGAGCCGGTCCGGTGCCGCCGACTGCAGCGGAAAGCTCGAGGTGTCGACGCTGATCATGTGCCGATACCAGGATTCCGTATCCGCGTCGGACCCGGCGGCGGTGAGGGTCCCGAGATCGCCGGCCACGCCCAGTCTCAGGGCATTGGCATCGACGACGGTGGCGCGCGTGCCGGCGCGGATGAACGTGCCGAGCAGCCGGCTGAGACCCGCCGTCATCGAAAACAAGCGGCCCCCGTCCGGAGCGTTGATGGCATCGAGGCCTGTCTTGCCGTTGCCGTCCTGCGCCTCGATCCAAAGCCGCGAGCCGACGAAGCTCGATGGAATGCGCGCCTCGAGGTGGTAGCCCGCCGAGGTCTGCAGCCAGAATGCCTGTATGCGCGGCTCTTCCACGGCGCGGTCCTCACCGTCGCCGCCGTTGACGATGCTCTGTGCGGCGATCATCCCCGGCGCGCCGGTCGCGAAGAAATAGAATTCGCGCGTGCCGTCGGGGTGCTGCAGCGTCAGATCGATTCGATCGAAGCGATCACGCTCGGGATGCGCATTGCCCGGCTCGGGATCGAAATGAGTATCGTCGACCTCGACGTATAAATAGAGATACCGCCCGGTGGAACCGAGTTGCGCGCGCGCGCTGTAGCCGCCCGCCCCCGGCAATGGCGTCGGCAGCGCCGCGATGCCCCAATCATCCCGGTAACCATCCAGCAGCGGCTGGCTCTGCAGGGCAAAGACATACCAGTCGCCGTGGCCCGCGGCGAAGGGCACCGTGTCGTCGGGATCGCGAAACACGAGCTGCGGCTGCGCTGACAACGCGTTGGCGACGGTTCCTGCGCTCGCGAGCAGGGCGCTTTCTTGCGAGTCGCGCAGCGCCGTCTCGAGCTCGCGCGCGTACTGGCAGCCGGCCCACGGCAGCACGAGCGTGGTGAGCGCGACAATCAACAATTGCAGGCGGATGCTCACTCGACCCAGCGATACCCCATTCCATACACCGTCTGGATTGCATCGAAAGCCGGATCGATCTGCTGAAATTTGCGGCGCACGCGCTTGATGTGCGAGGTGATGGTGTTGTCGTCGAGAACGACATTGGCGGCATCCATCAGCTGCTGGCGATTCTTCACATGGCCCGGATTGCGCGCCAGGGCGTGCACGATCCAAAACTCCGTCAGCGACAAGGTGACGGGCGTGCCGTTCCAGGTGGTCTGCATCTTCTCGCCGTCGATCGAGAGCGCCCCGCGCCGCACGATCGCAGCGGCATTGTCAGGCCGCCGCAGGGCGTCAATGCGCCGGAACAGGGCCGCAACACGCGCCGCCAGGTGCGGCAGGCTCACATCCTTCGTCAGGAAATCGTCCGCGCCGAGCCGCAGGCCCGAGACCGCATCCAATTCACTGTCCCGGGCGGTGAGAAAGATGATGGGCAGCTCGGCCGACAGCGCGCGCAGATCGCGGCACAAATCGAAGCCGCCCTCCGCCTCATCCTCGAGGGAAATATCGATGATGGCAAGATCGGGCAGGTGGGCCGCGAAGGCCTGCATGGCGGTCTTGCGGTTGGCATAGGTCTTGACGGAGTAGCCCTGTCGCGCCAGCGCAGCGGCGTAATTTTCGCGCAAAGCCGGCTCGTCCTCGACGATCGCGATGAGCTTCTTCATCGGGTGGATGATAGCCGATGGCGCCGCCACCATTTGTCACAATTGGCCCGCGCCGCGCCTCAATTGCGCCCCGTCGAATCGATGCTTGCGCCGGACACTGGCCTCCTCAAGCAACGAGGAGCGCATCATGACGAACCCTATCCACGGCTGGTGGCTGCAGCACCGCGACGCGTCGCTCAATTGGCTGGCGCTCGGGCTCCTGCTCGCGGCCTGGAACGCATCGGATGACGACGCATCACAGGCGCGCCCACGGCCGCAGGCCCTGCGCGGCTACTCCTACGTGTCGGTGCGCGCTGCGACCTCGCAGTTGCAGCTGTCAAGGAATCCGTAGACGTTATTCACAATTCCGCCGTTTCACGCGATGTTTCGCGCTTAAGCTCCTTTTTTGTAAGCAAATGTTCTTTCCTCAGTCACGGCTTCGTAACAACAAAACCCGATGCTGGTTGCGACCCGAAGTCATTGGGAGGAAGAGAAATGTTGGAGCGCACCGAGCAGTTGTCGATCCGGCTGCGGACCGTATTCATTTCAGACATCCATCTGGGCTTCAAAGGCTGCAGCGCCGATCTGTTGCTGGATTTTCTGCATCACGTCGAAATGGACACGCTGTTCCTGGTCGGCGACATCATCGATGTCTGGAGCATGCAGAAAAACATGTTCTGGCCGCAGTCGCACAACAATGTGCTGCGAACCATTTTGGGCAAGGCGAAACGCGGCACCAAGGTGATCTTCGTTCCCGGCAATCACGATGAAGTATTTCGCGAATTCGATGGCGCCGTGTTCGGCAATCTGGAAATTCATTGCGAATACATTCATGAGGGAGCGGCGGGCCGCCGCATGCTGGTGCTGCACGGCGATGAATTCGACAGCGTCGTGAAGTGCAGTCCGTGGCTCGCGAAGCTCGGAAGCAACATCTACGATGTGCTGCTGGCCGCCAACCCGTACATCAACTGGGTGCGCCGCAAGTTCGACCTGCCGCATTGGTCGCTGTCCGCATACTTGAAGAACAAGGCCAAGACGGCGGTGCAATACATCGGCAGCTTCGAAGAAGCCGTCGCGCAGGCAGCGCGCAAGCGCGGCGTCGACACGGTCGTCTGCGGCCACATTCATCGCGCTGAAATGCGCGAGATCGACGGCATCCTCTATTGCAACGATGGCGACTGGGTGGAAAGCTGCACCTCGATGGTGGAAGACATGAACGGGCAATTGCGCTTGATCGACTGGCCGACATGGCGCGAGCGGGCCCCCGTCGTGCCGCTCGTGGTGCCGGTCGGACAGGCGGCATGATGGACATCGTTCGCGAAAATTGGAGTCTGCCCTGGCATCGGTTGCTGCAGGATCTTGCCCGCGAAATTCCAGTGGCGGCCGGCGGCTTCGCGCCGAGAACCAACGCGCCGGAAGCCCAGCGGATCGCGCACACCGCGAGCTCATGGCTCGGCCGCGCACGGCACCGGGCGCGCTCCATGCATGCCGATTGAAAGAAAATCACCTCCCTTTGTCCGCAAATCGTCACATTCACACGGCAGGATCGGGGCTCGACTTCGATAGGAGCCAAACCATGAGCAGTCTCGATCTCGATAGGCAGAATGATTCCCCGTTCGATCCGGTGGATGCAGAGTCCGGCACGGAATTGTTGGAGCGCCGCTGGTTCGCGGCGATGGCAGCCGTCGAAAGCCTCAAAGAGGATTGCAAGATACGGCTGGGAATCGTAGCCCAGGCCCAGGAAGCCTGGCGCCGCGAGCGCGCGCAGTTGGCGCGCGTCGAGGCGCTTCGCGACGCACTCGGCGAACAATTGGCGAAGCACGAAACCCGCGTTCTCGGCTGCGGAACGGCATCGCCTCGCGAGGCTATGTCCTTGGGATAGCGAGGCCTACATGACGAGGCGCCGTTCAATGGACGGGTATGGCCGGCCGCGGCCATACTCGGGGCATGAAGTGCGTCTATCACCCGTCGTACCAAATGGCCCTGCCTGTCGGCCATCCCTTTCCGATGAGCAAGTACGGCCTGCTGCACGCCCAGCTCGTCGGCGAAGGCATCATCGCGCCCGGCGATCTCGAGCAACCGGAGCCGATCGATCTGGCCGACTTGGAACTCGTGCATACCGCCGAATACTTGGTGAAACTGGCGGCATCGAACCTTTCCGCGGCGGAACAACGCAAACTCGGTCTGCCCTGGTCGGAGGCTCTCTGGCACAGATCCCGCCTCGCCACGGGAGGGACTCTGTTGGCGGCGCGCGCGGCGCTCTCGGACGGACTGTCCGCCAATCTGGCGGGAGGTACGCATCACGCATTCGCCGATCACGGCGAGGGATTCTGCGTGCTCAACGATGTCGCCGTCGCGATCCGCAAATTGCAGGCGCAGCGGGCGATGGTGCGCGCAGCGATCATTGATCTCGACGTCCATCAGGGCAACGGGACCGCAGCCATCTTCGAACACGACGACGCGGTGTTCACCTTCTCGATGCACGGCGAGCGCAATTATCCCTTGGCCAAGATGCGTTCCAATTTGGACGTTGCGCTGCCCGACGGGACCCAGGATGGGCAGTACCTGGATGCGCTGCGCCATCATCTGCCGGTCGTGCTCGAGCGCGCGAACGCCGATTTGGTGTTCTATCTCGCGGGTGTCGATGTCGCCGCGGGCGACCGTTACGGCAAGCTTGCGCTCACGGAGGAGGGGATCCGCCTGCGCGAGCGATATGTAATCGAAGCCGTGCGCGGCCGCGGTATGCCATTGACCATCGTGCTGGGCGGAGGCTATGCACCGACTCGAGCGCGAACCGCCGAACTGCATGCGCACGTGTTTCGCGAATGCGCGGCATACGAGGGCCGTGCGGCGGCTCGAATTGCCGCTGGTAGCGGATCCCCAGGCGTCGATACATCCCGGCCAACAGCCACGGCGGTCCGATCATCAGAAATTGCACGTCCTTGAAGAACGACCGCCGCTTGCCTTCGATCGCATGCCCTACTCTGTCGTGGACAGCCGATCAAAAGCCAAGGACCGGTTCTGGTGCCGCCGGTACCAGCTGAGCAGGGCGGCCAAGATGAGGCAACACAACAGACTCAACCCCGCGTCTGCCGCGTAGGAACCGGCGACGCCGCTTCGCGGCGGCTGAAGCGCACGTCCAACACCGGGCTGACGAGAAATGTCCAGAAGCCGGGCGACAACATGAGCGCGGTCATCGACGCAATGGTCGCTTCGGGTACATGCCGCGCGCTCAACAGTTGCGGCACCGAAATCACCAGAACGCCGCCGTACATTCCGAACACGGCGTTCGTGAGTCCCATCAACCAAACCGGAGCGAAACGACGCACCGAGCGGCGCCGACATTGCGCTTTAGGCCGACGCCATCAGACCTTTGAGTTTGTTGATGGCATTCGACTCGACCTGCCGCACGCGCTCCGCGGAGATTCCGTATTCATCCGCGAGTTCATGCAACGTGGCTTTGTCGTCCGTCATCCAGCGCCGTTTCAAGATGCTGCGGCTGCGTTCGTCCAACTTCTCGAGCGCGAGGCTCAAGCGTTCGGTCGAGTCCTCTTCCCACTCTTCGTTTTCGACCTCGATCGCGGGATCGGCATTGCTGGATGGCAGGTACATGGCCGGAGAATAGGATTCTTCCTCATCGCTTTCCGGGGTCGGGTCGAAAGACATGTCGCGCGCGGACAGGCGTTGCTCCATTTCGCGAACGTCGGCGACGTCGACGCCCAGGTCGCGTGCCACCGCGGCGGTCTCGGCCTCGGACAGCCACGCCAGATTCTTCTTCATCTTGCGCAGATTGAAAAAGAGTTTGCGCTGAGACTTGGTGGTCGCGACTTTCACCAGGCGCCAGTTGCGCAGCACGTACTCGTGAATCTCGGCGCGAATCCAATGAACGGCAAACGACACCAGGCGCACGCCCACAGTGGGGTCGAAGCGCTTGACCGCCTTCATGAGCCCGACGTTACCCTCTTGAACGAGATCGCCCATGGGCAGGCCATAACCCAGGTATCCGCGGGCGATGTGCACCACGAATCGCAGGTGCGACAGCACCAGCTGCCGGGCGGCGTCCAGATCGGCCTCGGAGCGAAAGCGAGTCGCCAACGCGACTTCGTCTTCCTTCGATAGAACCGGAATCTGAGATACACGGTCTATGTAAGAGTCCAGGCTACCGACGGGTCCGGCAAACACCAACCCACCGGTTTGTTTAGCAACTAAAGCAGTAGTCATCAGACCTCCCGATCAATGCGAGCGCTATAGTAGCACTCCTACGGTTTGAGTGCTGATGTTACCGATAGTTCACATTTTCATTAAGCCGTTGATAAACATTGGATTAGGTTGGGTCTATTCCGCGGATATGCCGCGTCGCAGCAAGCCAGGAGCCGAACCAGGATAGGCCGACCGCCAGCGCGAGCGCACTCGCCGCCAAGGCGAGCGACAGACCGTGGAGGTGGAACTGGCTGCCGTAGAGTTTTGCCAGCTCATCGACGGGCCTCGCCAGCACCGCCACGGCAATCGCAACCAGAGTCAACGCCATCAACCCGCCGCCCAGCCCATACCAGATGCCGGTGTAGAGAAAAGGCCGCCGGGCAAACCCGTCGCTGGCCCCGACCAGTTTCATCACTTCGATCTCTGCTCGCCTATTCAAGATATCCAGGCGGATGGTGTTGCCGACGATGAGCACGACCCCGGCGCCCAACAGGCAGGCGGTCAGCAGGACTACGCGCCGCATTATGTCCAGCATGGCGTGCAGCCGCTTGACCCACTCGGTGTCGAGTTGCACCGCCTGCACATCGGCCATGGCGGCGATGGCAGTCTTCAGTGCCTGCGTGCCCTGCGGCGTGCTCGCGGGCAGCGTCGGCGTGACGACCAAGGTGTCCGGCAGGGGATTCTCGCTCAACGCATCGAGCGCCTTGCCGAACCCCGACTCGTCGCGAAACTGCGCGAGGGCCTGCTCAGCCGGGATTACGCGTACGGCGGCCACGTCGTCGCGTTGCCGCAGCTGCTTGGCAACGGCAATTGCGCGCGCGCTGACCGCCTTCTTGTCCATGTAGACCGACAAGTCGAAGGCATCGTTCCAGCTGCCGATCACCGTGCGACCATTCGCCAGGAACACATTCAAGAGCAGCGGCAAGGCGAGCGCGATGGCCACCACGCCCATGGTCATCAGTGTCGCGAACGGATGACCGAGGATCCGGCCGAGCGAGCCCACCAGGGTCTGCGCATGCCGGGCGAAATACGCCTGGATGTTCACGGCGCGCCTGCCGGGCTCGCGGCGCCGGCGATGACCCGGCCCTCGCCTAAGACGATGCGCCGCGCGCCGAATTGCCCGATGAGGTGCACATCGTGGGTGGCGACCACCACCGTCACTCCCACCTCGTTGAAGCGTTTGAACAGATTCATGATCTCGAGAGCCAGGTCGGGATCGAGATTGCCCGTGGGTTCATCGGCAATGAGCAAGGCAGGCTTCGCGACCACGGCGCGCGCGATGCCGACACGCTGCTGTTCGCCGCTCGACAGTTCCAAGGGAAGGTTGTTTTCAGTGCCGAGCAGGCCCACTTGATCGAGCGCGGCGCGCACCCGCTTGTCGATCTCGCGCTTCGGCACGCCGGCGATGATCAGCGGCAGCGCCACATTGTCGGCGACCGGCCGGTCGTGCAGCAGTTTGTTGTCCTGGAAGACCACGCCCAGGCCGCGGCGGAATTGCGGTATGCCGCGCGGCTTGATTCCCGAGACATTTTGATTGTTGACGAACACTTGACCGCGCGTCGGACGCTCGATGAGTGCGATCAATTTCAAGATGCTGCTCTTGCCTGCGCCCGAATGACCGGTCAGAAAAGCCAGCTCGCCCTTGTCGATCTTGAACGACACGCCGGCGAGCGCCTCGCGGCCGGTCGGATAGCGCTTGTGGACCTGGTCAAAACGAATCATGCGTCCGCGCCGGCCGGCTCCGCCTTGAGCAGCGCCGCCACGAATTCCGAGGCGTTGAACACGCCGAAATCCTCGGTTTGTTCGCCGACCCCGACGAAGCGGATGGGAATTTTCAGTCTTTGCGCGATGGCGAGCACCACGCCTCCCTTCGCCGTGCCGTCGAGTTTGGTAACGACCAATCCGGTCACGCCCAGTCCCTGATTGAACACTTCGGCCTGCGAGACGGCGTTCTGGCCGATGGTGCCGTCGAGCACCAGCAGTACTTCATGCGGCGCACCCGCATCGAGGCGTGCCAGCACGCGCTTGACCTTCTTGAGCTCCTCCATCAAGTGGGTCTGCGTATGCAGACGCCCGGCGGTGTCCGCGATCAGCACGTCGACATTGCGTGCGCGCGCCGCCTGCAGCCCGTCGAATATGACCGCCGCGGGCTCGGCGCCGCCGTGCTGGGCAATGATGGGGACCTTGTTGCGATCCGCCCAGACTTCGAGCTGCTCGCGCGCCGCGGCGCGAAAAGTATCGCCGGCGGCGAGCATCACGCTCAAGCCTTCGGCCAGCAGCCGGTGCGCCAATTTGCCGATGGTGGTGGTTTTGCCGGCGCCGTTGATCCCGACCACGAGAATCACATACGGCTTGATGCCGCGGTCGATGACCAGCGGTTTCTCGACCGGCTGCAGAATATCGAGCATGGCGTCGCGCAGGGCCTTGAGCAGCGCATCCACGTCGCTCAATTCCTTGCGCGCCACGCGCTTGCGCAGCTCCTCGAGAATGCGGCGGGTGGCCTCCGCGCCCACATCGGCGGTGATCAGGCGCGTCTCGAGCTCATCGAGGATTTGCGCATCGATCTTGCGTCCGGGCAGAAGTTCGGTGAGGTCGGTGGTGAGCCAGGCGGGACCTTGGTTCAACTTGGCGCGCAGGCGCTTGAAAAATCCGCGGACCGGCGGATCGGCTTGGTTCGTCATGGGCGGGTATGATACCGGGAGTGACCACACGCAAGACGGAATCGAACGCCTCGGGCGGCCGCAATTCGGTGCGCATCATCGGTGGCGGTTGGCGCGGACGGCGGGTCACTTTTCCGGATATTCCCGGGCTTAGGCCCACGCCCGACCGGGTGCGCGAAACGCTGTTCAATTGGCTGCAGCAGGCGATTGTGGGAGCCCGCTGCCTCGACCTCTTCGCGGGCTCCGGTGCGCTCGGGCTCGAGGCTCTGTCCCGCGGAGCGCAGCAGTCCGTATTCGTGGAAACGGCGTTGGCGGCCTCACGCGCGCTGCAGGAGCAACTGAACCGCCTCGGCGGCGCGAGCCGGGGGCAGGTGGTGGAAATGGGCGCCGCGCGCTACCTGCGTTTGCGCCCCCAGCCCTTCGACATCGTGTTCTTGGACCCCCCGTTCGGCCGCGATGCCCTCGCAGAATATGTTCCCCTGCTCGATCAGGGAGCGTGGCTTCAGGCCGGATCGCTCGTATACCTCGAGAACGAAAAAGCCGCGGGCCTTCCCGATCTGCCGTCCCGTTGGGAGATTCTCAAATCGAAGTCCGCGGGCGAGGTGGGGTATCATTTGGCGCGCGTCTTGAGCGCGGGCTGAACTTGAATGCACAAAAGAACGGCGGTATACCCAGGAACCTTCGATCCGATTACCAACGGTCATCATGACTTGGTGAGGCGCGCGGCCAGCATTTTCGATCGTCTGGTGGTGGCGATCGCAGCCAATCCGAACAAGGCGCCCATGTTCTCCCTCGAACAGCGGGTCGACATGGCGCGGCGGGTGCTAGCCGACTCGCGCAACGTCGAGGTGATGGGCTATTCCGGCTTGACCGTCGAATTTGCGCGGCAGAACGGTCTGTCGGTGATCGTGCGCGGTTTGCGCGCCGTGTCGGACTTCGAGTTCGAATTCCAGTTGGCAAACATGAGCCGCCACCTGAGTCCTGAAATTGAGTCCGTGTTCATGACGCCGCAGGAACAGTACACGTTCATCTCCTCGACACTGGTGCGCGAAATCGCGGTGTTGGGCGGCAACGTGTCCGAGTTCGTGCACCCGCTGGTCGAGATCGAACTGAAGCGGCATCGCAAGCCTTGATCAGATCATTTGTGTCGGCGCGCCACGCGCGCACATTCGCGCTCTGGGTGTTGGCCGTTGTGGCCGCGGCGCCGCCGGCGGCGTTTGCCGACGGCACGGCGCAACCTGCGGTCGCGCACAAGGCGGCCATCGCGAGCGCGTTTCCGCTCGCGAGCCAGGCGGGCGAGCAGGTGCTTGCCGCAGGCGGCAACGCCTTCGACGCGGCCGTGGCGGTATCGGCGGCACTGGCGGTGGTCGAACCCTCGAGTTCCGGCCTCGGCGGCGGCGGTTTTTATTTGCTGCATCGGCAATCCGACGGCTTCGAGACCATGTTGGATGCGCGCGAAAAGGCGCCGGGCGCAGCATCCCGCGACATGTACCTCGACAAAGCCGGCAATGAGATCGACAAAGCCTCGACTGCCGGAGCCTTGTCGGCCGGCATTCCGGGGGAGCCTGCCGCGCTCGAGTATCTGGCGCGCAGGTTCGGCAGGCTGCCCTTGAAGCAGAGTTTGCAACCCGCGATCCGCCTGGCGCGGGAAGGATTCCCGGTGTACGGCCGGCTGCAGGGCGGCATCCGCTTCAAGCAATCCGTGCTGGCTCGCTCTCCCGATGCGGCGAAAGCCTTTCTGACCGCCGACGGGGGCGTTCCGGAACTGGGCGCGGTCATCAAACAACCCGATCTCGCAAGTACCCTCGAAGCCATCGCGAATCAAGGCGCCAAGGGCTTTTACGAAGGCCGCGTCGCGGCGGATCTGGTGGCCGGCGTGCATGCCGACGGAGGCATCTGGACGCTGCAGGACCTCGCGGCGTACCGGGTCATCGAACGCAGGCCGCTGGTCGGCACCTATCATGGAGCGCGCATCGTCTCGGCGTC
>Ga0181537_10002168_pt1 | contig 17470 bp, 16 predicted proteins | sample PEATcosm2014_Bin_39_FD_119765 | JGI IMG/M metagenome (GOLD analysis project Ga0181537, IMG submission 119765) | Peatland microbial communities from MTU Mesocosm Facility, Houghton, MI, USA - PEATcosm2014_Bin23_10_metaG | ecosystem: Environmental > Terrestrial > Soil > Wetlands > Peat | place... | reverse complement strand
TCATGGGAACCGATCCCACGGTTCCCGCCGCGCAGTTCGTGCTGGCCGCGCAGACCATCATCGGCCGCAATCTGGCCGCTACCGATGCGGGCGTGATCAGCGTCGGGCATATCGGCGCGGGCTCGGCGGCGGGCGCCAGCGTGATTCCATCGGAAGTGTACATTGTCGGCACGGCACGCAGCTTCAAGCCGGCGGTGCGCGACCTGCTCGAGCGGCGGCTGGGCGAACTCGCCACCGGCATCGCCACGGCGCATGGCTGCACCGTGGAGTATCATTACATCCGGCGCTATCCGCCGGTGATCAACGCGCAGGAGCAGACCGAGGTGGCGATCGCCGCCGCGGCCAAGACCGTGGGCGCGGAGCAGGTCAACGGCAACACCACCCCGGTGATGGGCGCCGAGGATTTCGCCTTCATGCTGGAAGCCAAGCCGGGTGCCTACATCTTCATCGGCAACGGCGGCGACGGCAGCGGCGGCGGCTGCCACAGCGTCCACACGCCGCTTTACGACTTCAACGACGGGATCATCCCCGACGGCGTCAACTACTGGTGCAATCTCGTCGCCGAGGAATTGCGCTCGCCCTGAAGGCGCGGCTTCCGATTCTCAGCCTTCGCCCTTGAGGCGCTCGATCCGGGCGCCGCAGGCGGCCAGCTTCTCTTCCAACCGCTCGTAGCCGCGGTCGAGGTGATAGACGCGGTTGACGGTGGTTTCGCCCTCGGCCGCCAGGCCGGCGAGCACCAGCGATACCGAGGCCCGCAGATCGGTAGCCATGACCGGCGCGCCCGAGAGCTTGGGCACGCCGCGCACGATCGCCGACGCCCCATGCACGGTTACCCGCGCGCCCATGCGGGCAAGTTCGGGCACATGCATGAAGCGGTTCTCGAAGATCGTCTCGGTGATCATGCTGGCGCCCTCGGCGGTGGCCATCAGGGTCATCAGCTGCGCCTGCATGTCGGTGGGGAAGCCGGGATAAGGCTCGGTCATGATGTCGACGCCGGTGATGGTGGCGCCGTCGGCATCGATCAGCACGCCATTGGCGGCAACGCGGATGCCGCGCGCGGTCTCGGTGACGACAACGCCGCATTCGGCGAGCGCCTTGATGACCGAATTCATCAGATCGATCCGCGCGCCGACCAGTTCGACATCGCCGCGCGTGATCGCGGCGGCGACCGCATAGGTACCGGCTTCGATCCGGTCGGGCAGGACCGCGTAGTCGGCGCCGTGCAGCCGATCGACGCCCTGGATGCGCAGCGTGCCGGTGCCGATACCCTCGATTTTGGCGCCCATCGCGACCAGGCAATGGGCGAGGTCGGCGACTTCGGGTTCGCGCGCGGCATTGATGATGGTGCTTTCGCCCTTGGCCAGCACCGCGGCCATCAACGCGTTCTCGGTTCCGCCGACGGTCACTTGGGGAAAGGTGATCGCCGCGCCGCGCAGCCCGCCCTTGGGCGCATGGGCGACGATATAGCCGTTCTCGACCAGGACCTCGGCGCCCAGTTCCTCGAGCGCCTTGAGATGCAGATCGACCGGCCGCGGGCCGATCGCGCAACCACCGGGCAAGGAGACGCGCGCTTCGCCGCAGCGCGCGACCAGCGGACCCAGCACCAGCACCGAGGCGCGCATCTTGCGCACCAGATCGTAGGGTGCCGTGGTGTCGGCGATACGCGCGGCCTTGAGTTCGAGCACGCGGCCGACATGGCCGCCGCCCGGTGCGTGCCCGTTCAACGTCATGGCAACGCCGAGCTGGGACAGGAGATGGGCCATGGTGGTGATGTCGGCGAGATGGGGCAGGTTCGACAGCACCAGCGTTTCGTCGGTGAGCAGGCAGGCGGGCATCAGCGCGAGCGCCGCGTTCTTGGCGCCACTGATGGGAATCGCGCCTTGGAGCGGGACGCCGCCCGCGATGCGAATACGATCCACGGACGCTTCCTACAACCTGGGCAGGGTGACGCCCTGCTGTTTCATGTATTTGCCGGCGCGGTCGGCGTATGACACGTCGCAGACCGAATCGGCCTTGAGGAACAGGAACTGGCAGGCGCCCTCACCGGCATAGATGCGCGCGGGAAGCGGCGTGGTGTTGGAAAACTCGAGCGTGACAAAGCCTTCCCATTCGGGTTCGAGCGGCGTGACATTGACGATGATGCCGCAGCGCGCGTAAGTCGATTTGCCCAGGCAGATCACGAGGATATCGCGCGGGATGCGGAAATACTCCATCGTTCGGGCGAGCACGAAACTGTTGGGCGGAATGACGCAGATGTCGGTTTCGCGGTCGACGAAGCTCTTATTCGAGAAATCCTTGGGATCGACGATCGCCGAATCGACGTTGGTGAAGATCTTGAACTCGCGCGAGACGCGCGCATCGTAGCCGTAGGACGACACGCCGTAGGAGATCACGCCCTCGCGCTTCTGGGCCTCGGTGAATGGCTCGATCATGCCATGCGACTTGGCCATGTCGCGGATCCAATGGTCGGGCATGACGGGCATGAATGGCTCCCCTGCCGGCTCGCCGGCGATCTTTGCGTTCGCGTGCGGGGCACGCGGGGCGGTGGTGGGCAGGTGTTGTAGCCCATGACCATCGGACCGACAAGGCAGCGGGCGCGACTGGAACGCACCTTCTGATTCTAGTCGGCTCGCCTGGGGACTGCCGGCGGCGCCGGCGTGGCGATGTCGGGCTCGTCGGCTGGATCGGTCGCCTCGCGCTGCCGTTCCTGGGCCTTGCGGCGGCGCAGATTGGCGCGCAGCGCTTCGGCCGAGCGCCGCGCCCGCTTATCCGCCCCGTCGCCGCCCGGTGGCCGATCCGCCATTATCACCTGTCTCCTTGCGCCGCCGCCGAGTGTGTGGCATCAAATGCGGCCCAATCGCCGGTGCGCTGCCGTAGCTCAGGGGTAGAGCACGTCCTTGGTAAGGACGGGGTCGGAGGTTCGATTCCTCTCGGCAGCACCAGTGCGAAGCCCGCCGCGTCCGCGGACCGGCACCCCCGACGCCCTTCTCTATATAGCTCGCTTCACGCTTCCGGAATACCGCGCGCCCGCCGCCGCACGGCCGACACCGAATTCGTCGCGATGAAACGGGCGCGGCCAGGAACAAGCCGGGCTCCAGCTGTACTACCTTGGGTTGTGTTTATATGATATCATACCCGTTATGCGTGTTTTTCTGCCGCTCAGGTCTCAAGCGTGGGGACCGTTCGGCCGCGATCGGCCCATCGCGACCGAACTGGCCGCCGAGCATGGCCCGATCGCGCGCGAAACCGCTCACGCCAAGGTTGCGCAGCTCGACGGGTTAACCTCGCTGCGATTCTTCGCCGCGCTGCTCGTCCTGGTCTTTCACTATTCGAGCCAGCACTTCGTTGGCGTTCCCAAGACCGGCATCGCGTCGATCGGCGATACCGGGGTGACGTTCTTCTTCATGCTGTCGGGATTTATCCTGGCTTATAACTATCGCGATACCGATTTCGGCGCGGGCGGCGCGATCAATCGCTATCTCGTTTCGCGCCTCGCCCGGATTTATCCCGCGTACATCTTCGCGCTTTTGCTGGCCTTGCCGTTCGACACGAAGTCGTTCGAGGCATTGTCCTCGGCGTCGCTCAAGGCGCTGTCCTATGCCAGCCTGGCGCTGGCTCCGCTCGGCCTGCATGCCTGGCTTCCAGGCGCAGCCTGTGCGCTCGATTGCCCGAGTTGGTCGATCTCGACGGAATTCTTCTTCTATCTCGTCTTTCCGTTGGCGTTGCCGCCGATCCTGCGCCGTCCGGGACTGTGGTTCTGCATAGCCGCAGCCTACTGGATGGGGGCGAGCGCGATCGGAATGATCGCGTGGTCGCGCTATGGCGCTGGGCTGTCGATCGCCGGCGATCTCAAGACCCACCCCATGGCCGAGATTGCTTCGCAATTCATAAAGTTCTTCCCCCCCATGCGGTTGCCGGAATTCCTGTTCGGCATTGTGCTGTTCGCCGCCTGGAATCGAACGCGGTCGCAACTGAGCGGCGCGAAGCTCGGTCTGGCCGCATTCGTCGCGTGGGGCGCGCTGGCCCTTGTGAAATCCGATATTCCGGAGACGGAGCTGCATGGCGGCCTGACCGCGATCGCGTGGGCGCCGCTCATTCTTTTAGGCGCCAATATCCGGAGCGGACTGCTGGTGGCGCCGGCGATGGTGTTTCTCGGCCGGATTTCTTATTCATTGTATCTGACCCACGTCACGGTTCTGAACGCGACCAAATCGTTCGACAAGCGGGTGCTGGGCGGGCTGCTGGCCTCCACCTCGCCCTGGTGCGTGTCGATTGCGAGCGCGCTCGCGGCGCTGGCGCTGGCCGCCTTCGTCTACCGGATCGTCGAAGACCCGGCGCGGCGCTTTGTCATGAGCGGACGCTGGACGCGCCTGCCCGGGTCGCAGTGGTCGGGCGGGCGCGGCGTCGGCGGCTCGCGCTCCTGATACTCAGGCCAAGGGCGCGAAACTGTCGGCCCGGGCCATGGCCCAACTGTCCTTGAAGCGCAAATCGTCGGTGCCGTCCAGCAGTTCGCCGGGCTTGAGGAACCGGAACGCCTGGTCGAACCGCTCCACACGATTGGCCGCAATCCGCTTCGAGAAATGGATCGGTTTGAGCTCGTCCGGATGCGACAGGCCGGCCGCCGCGATCACCTCGGCCAATGCCTTCACCGTCGAGCGATGGAAATTGAACACGCGCACGGATTTGTCGGGAACATAGAGCGAGCGCTGCCGCACCTTGTCTTGCGTGGCGACGCCGGTGGGGCAGTGATCGGTATGGCACGACAGCGACTGGATACAGCCCAGCGCGAACATGAATCCGCGCGCCGAGTTGCACCAATCGGCCCCCAACGCCATCACGCGCGCCATGTCGAAAGCGGTGATGATCTTGCCGCTTGCGCCCAGCTTGATCCGGTCGCGGATCTTGATGCCGACCAGCGCGTTGTGGACGAACAGCAGCCCGTCGCGCAACGGTGTGCCGATATGGTCGACGAATTCCATCGGCGCGGCTCCCGTGCCGCCCTCCGCCCCGTCGATGACGATGAAATCGGGATAGATGCCGGTCTCCATCATCGCCTTGCAGATGCCGAGAAACTCCCAGGAATGGCCGATGCAGAGCTTGAAGCCGGTCGGCTTGCCGCCGCTGAGACGGCGCAGCTCGGCGACGAACCGCATCATCTCGACGGGCGTGGAAAAGGCCGAATGGTAGGGCGGCGAGATGCAGTCCTGGCCCATCGGCACGCCCCGCGTGATCGAGATTTCGGGCGATACCTTGGCGGCCGGCAGAACGCCGCCATGGCCCGGCTTGGCGCCTTGCGAGATCTTCACCTCGATCATCTTGACCTGCGGATCGACTGCGGTCTCGGCGAAGCGCTCGGATGAGAAGGTACCGTCGGGATTGCGGCAGCCGAAATAGCCGCTGCCGATTTCCCAGATGATGTCGCCGCCGTTCTCGCGGTGATACGGGCTGAGTCCCCCCTCGCCCGTGTCGTGGGCGAACCCGCCCAGTGCCGCGCCCTTGTTCAGCGCGCGGATCGCACTGGCGCTGAGCGCGCCGAAGCTCATCGCGGAGATATTGAGTACCGATGCGGAATAAGGCTTGGCGCAGTCGGGGCCGCCGACCGCGATCCGGAAGGGTTCCCCATTAGGCTGCTTCGGCGCGGTCGAATGATTGAGCCACTCGAATCCGCCGGCGTTGACATCCATCTGCGTTCCGAACGGCCGCTTGTCGAGCTGACCCTTGGCGCGCTGATAGACCACCGAACGCTTGGCGCGGTTGAAGGGCGAGCCGTCGATGTCGCTCTCGAGGAAGTATTGGCGGATCTCCGGGCGCACCCGCTCGAGCAGGAAGCGCAGCCGGGCCGCCAACGGATAGCTGCGCAGGATACTGTGTCGCCTTTGCGTGACGTCATGAATGCCAACCACGGCGATCGGGAACACGACCACGAAGCCGATCAGGAAGGCCGTATGGACGAAGGCCAGCAGGCCGAAGGTCACGGTGAGAAGGATGGCGACGGTCAGGCTGATGTATCGCCACGTGAATGGCAGCTGCAACACTCTCATTGTTCGTTTCCCGCCCCTTTTTTGTCCCCGCGCGCTCCGGTCGTCGCCGACCTTGGCCCGCGCCCGCCCATTATATCCAAGGTTAGCGTTGCAGTGGCGCGAATGAAATATGGCTTGGTGGCCTGGCACGGTTCGATCAGTTAGGCTGATTCTACCCGGCGGCGACCGTCTTCGCCGCTGCCTGGGCGGAGCCGGCGGATGTCGATGCTATTGATTTACAGCTTCGTGACACTGCTGGTGATCGTCGACCCGATCGGTACCGCCGCCCTGTTCACCGGCCTGACACAGGGGTGGACCGAGTCGGAACGGCGGGGCAGCGCCAAGCTGGGCGTCGCGGTGGCGGCAATCCTGCTGCTGGCCTTCGCCTTCGGCGGCGAGGCGTTGATGCGGGCGCTGGGCATTTCGCTGTCGGCACTGCGGATCGCCGGCGGTATCCTGCTGTTTCTGCTGGCCACCGACATGGTGCTGGCCCGCCCTTCGGGGGTACGCGGGATCACGCTCGGCGAACGCGCTGAGGCGGCCCAGCGCGAGGACGTGGCCGTGTTCCCACTGGCCTTCCCCCTGATTTCGGGACCCGGCGCGTTGACCTCGGTGGTCCTGCTGATGGGCGCCGCGCACTCCTGGACCGACATCGCCGGCGTTGTGGTTTCGATCATTGTCGTGCTGGGGCTGACCTTGATCGCGCTGCTATGGGCGACCCGCATCGGCAAGCTTTTGGGCGTCACCGGAACGAACGTCATCGGCCGGGTGCTGGGCGTCGTTCTTGCGGCGCTGGCGGCCCAATTCGTGCTCGACGGCATCGCCGCCTGGTTGCCTCGCAAGTAGCGGCAAAAAAATGGCCCCGCCGCCAGGGCGGGGCCACGGACGAGGCTGAATCGCTATACGTTACTTCGCGATGCAGGTGTCGATGTTCTTGGGCGTGCAAATGTCCAGGCCCGTGTAGGTCGGGTCCTTGGGCGCCGGCTTGCCCTGCTTGATGTCATAGAGGGCATACATGACCTTGTAGCCCATTTCGAACGGATGCTGACCGACCTGGCCCGACGAAAGGCCGGCCCTCAGATCGTCGATCTGCAACGCCAGAGTGTCGGCCACGACCAGGGCCAGCTTGCCGGACGCGATCTTGTCCTTGTACTTGGACGCGATCGCCTTGTAGGCGTCGGGCAGGAACTGCGGGAAGCCGCCGGTGGGCGTGAAGGCATCGAGGTCGGGATACTTGCCCAGGATGTCTTCCATCTGCTGGTTGGCGACCGCGAAGTCGTCGTTGGTATAGAGCGGGCAACCATCGACTTCCTTCCAGCCGTTCTGACCCGTCAGGCGATCGCCCGGGGGCTCCTTGCTCGCATTGCCCGACAGCGTGTCGCGGATGCCCTGCATGCGTTCGTTGTGATTGGCCGCCGCGGCGCCGCCCGACTGGATGCAGATGGTGCCGCCCTTCGGCTTGATCACCTGCACCGCTTTGGCGATGTTCACGCCGATTTCGTAGTTGTGCGTGCCGATGAAGGCGAGACGCAGGCCCTTGTCCTTGGGCAGCAGGTCCGAGTCCCAGGTCAGGATCGGAATCTTGGCCGCCGCCGCGCCTTGCAGGGCCGCCGCCATCGCTGGGGCGTTGGCCGGCGACACGCCGATGCCGTCGACGCCCTTGGTGATCAGGTCGGCGACCATCTGCGCCTCTTCGTCGCCGCCGCCATGTTCGCCGGGGCCGACATAGAGACATTTGATCTTGCCGGCCAGTTCCTTCTCGGCCTTCTGGCAGCCGAGTTGCGCCTGATCGAAGAACGGATTGTTGGTGTTCTTCGGCACGAGCGCGAAGGTGTACACCTTGTCCGCGGCATGGGTGGTGACGCTCGACGCGGCAAGGGCCGCGCCGAGTATGACTGCCGATGCAACAACGTATTTGATCATTTAGTTCCTCCCTGGTTGACCTCTGTCCTCCAACGCGACGCCCGTTTTCCGGGGCTATTCGCGCCTCTTTCCGCGGATCCGCTCGAGCAGAACCGCAGCGACGATGAAGAGCCCGACGAAGAGCCCTTGCCAGTTCGAATCGACTCCCGCCATCAGCAACGAGTTGCGGATGACCTCGATCAGGGCGGAGCCGACGAAGGCGCCGAACATGCCGCCCTCGCCGCCCATCAGGTTGGCGCCGCCGATCACCGCAGAAGCGATGGCGCGAAGCTCGTAGCCCGTGCCCATCGCATTGATCGCCGAGCCGGCCCAGCCGACGGTGAGAATTCCCGAGACCGCCGCCGTCAGCGAGCAAACGATATAGGCCTCCAGCTTGAGGCGCTTCACCGGCACGCCGGTCAGGATGGCCGCCTGCTCGTTGCCGCCGATGGCGAACATATGGCGTCCCCACGCGGTGAAGCGCAGGACCAGCGCCATCGCCACGGTCAGAAGAACCATGAACCAGACCGGATTGGCGATGCCGAGAAACGCGCCGGCGCCGATTTCCTTGAAGACCGGACCGCCCGGTCCGAATTGGTAGAGCATCCTGTTGCGCGAAAGCACCACCGCCGCCGAGCGCGCGGCCGAGAGCATGCCGAGCGTCACGACGAAGGGCGATAGGCCGATGTAGGCGATCAGCAGGCCGTTGATTACGCCGACGATCGCACCCGCGCCTAGCGCGACCACCACCGCCAGGAACCACGACGACCCGGCCTGCAGCATCAGACCGCTCGCCACCGCGACGACGCCCATGGTCGAACCGACCGACAGATCGATGCCCCCGGTGATGATCACCACCGTCATGCCCAGCGACATCATGCCGACCAGGGCGAAGTTGCGGGTGATGTTGTAGAAATTCTCTTCGCTGTGAAACGGCGGCTCGGCGATGCTCATCGCCACGCAGATGATGATAAGCGAGACCATCACCCAGAAAGCCTGGCTGGCGAACAGCCGCTTCAGATGGGTGTGCTGACGGATGTGCAGGACGTCGTCGATGGCGACGCTGCCGCTTCTGCCGGACGGCGTACCCGCGTCACGCGACATGGATCGCCCCCGTGATCAATCCGGTGACTTCTTCGGGCGAACTGCTTTTGATCGGCTTGTCGGCGACCTTGCGGCCGCGGCGCAGCACGACCACGCGGTCGCACACCGCGAACACGTCGGGCATGCGGTGGCTGATCAGGATGACGGCGATGCCCTGGTCGCGCAGGCGGCGCAACAGTTCGAGTACTTCGGCGACCTGGCGCACGCTGATTGCCGCGGTGGGTTCGTCCATCAGCACGATCTTGGCGTTGGACAGGCGCGTGCGCGCAATGGCCACGGCCTGGCGCTGCCCGCCCGACATCTGCCGCACCACGTCGCGCGGACGGGTTTCCGATTTGAGCTCGGCGAACAGTTCGCCGGCGCGTCCGTGCATGATCTTGTCGTGCAGGACTTTGATCGGGCCCACCCGCTGGTGGCGCTCGCGCGCCAGGAATACGTTTGCGGAGGCGGTCAAATTATTGCACAGCGCGAGATCCTGATAGACGATCTCGATACCCTGCTGACGCGCCTCGACGGGACGATGGAAGTGGACCGGCTTGCCCTGGATCAGGAGTTCGCCACTGCTGGGCGGGAAGTTGCCGGCGATGATCTTGACCAAGGTCGATTTGCCGGCGCCGTTGTCGCCCATCAGGCCGACGATCTCGCCCGGTTCTAGTGCCAGATCCACCCCGGCGACAGCCTCGATCGCGCCAAAATGTTTGGCAATATTCTTGAGCTCAAGAACCGGCATGCCACTTTGTTTCCTTCCCGCTTCGGTTTTATTTATTTATTACTAGAACCGAAGAACGTTACCTATTTATCAGACTATATGGGCAGTGCCCACTCCTGTCCAGGGACAACCAATGTTCGCGGGCTCTTCCGCACTGCAATACCGCAGTGCCGAAGGCCGAGCATTCGATCGGCGCCGCGCTAGGTGTGTCCGCTCACCGGATGGGGCCGATAGGGCGCGGCCAGCGCGGTGAGTTCTGCTTCGGTGAAACGCAATTCCAGCGCTTTGACGGCATCGTCGAGGTGGCTGAGTTTGGAGGCCCCGATGATCGGCGCGGTGACGCCGGGCTGATGCAGGATCCAGGCCAGCGCGATCTGGGCATTGGGCACACCCCGGTCCTTCGCGACCTTGGTCACGGCGTCGACCACGTTGTAATCGTCGTCGCTATACAGGCCGCGGCCGAACTCGTCGGTCTTGCCGCGCAGGGTTTCGCCCACACCGCCGCGGCCACGATTGCCCATCAGGAACCCGCGCGCCATCGGGCTCCACGGGATGACGGCGATCCCTTCGGCGAGGCAGAATGGGATCATTTCCCGCTCTTCTTCGCGATACACGAGATTGTAATGATTCTGCATCGAAACGAACCGGGCCTTGCCACCCCGCTCCTGTCGATTCAGGTATTGCGCGAACTGCCACGCATACATCGAGGACGCGCCGATATGCAGCGCCTTGCCGGCGCGAACCACAGCGTCGAGCGCGTCGATGGTCTCGTCGATCGGCACGGTCGGATCGAAACGGTGAATTTGGTAGAGATCGACATAGTCCATGTCGAGGCGGCGCAAGCTGGCATCGATCTGGTGCATGATGTGCTTACGCGACAAACCCTTCTCATTGGGCGTTTCGCCCATCGCGCCGTGGACCTTGGTGGCAACCACCACCTGCTCGCGTGCGACCTTGAGGGCCTTGAGCGCGCGCCCCAGAATCTCCTCGCTGACGCCGCGCGAATAGACGTTCGCGGTATCGAAGAAATTGATGCCGAGCTCGACCGCGCGGGCGATGATCGGCCGCCCTTCCTCCTCGTTGAGCACCCATGGCCGCCAATTCTTGCTGCCATAGGTCATCATGCCGAGGCACAAGCGCGTAACCTTGAGACCAGTCCGGCCGAGCGCGATTTGGTCCATGGTTCCTCACTCCGGCTTGCGGGGGCGTATCGCGAAACGCGATCCGCGGGTCAGGGCCTCAACCCTTGGTCGGCAGCTTAAACACCTGTCCGGGATAGATCAGATCCGGATCGCGAATCTGTTGCTTGTTGGCGTTATAGATCACCACATAGTCGAAGCCTTTGCCATAGGCGCGCTTCGCGATTCGCCATAGGCTATTGCCGAACGCCACGGTGACATTGCCGGCATTCGATCCGCCGGCGCCCGACGGGAACGAAATCTCGGCGCGCGCGGTCACCTTGCCGTCGCCGCCGACCTGGTCGGCCCGCACCGTGTGGTCGCCTGGGTCCATCGGATGCGCGACCGAGAGCGACCACGCCCCCTTGGCATCGCTGGTGGTCGATCCGAGCAATTCGTTGTCGAGGTAGACCTGGATATTGGTTTGCGGCGCGGCGCGACCCGCGACCGACAGGTTCCCCTTGCCGTCGAAATTGACCACTTCGACCGAGACGGGCCCCGAGCCGGTCGACGAAGTCGGCACCTGAAGCAATTGTACCGCGCCGCCCGGATTGACCTTGATCGCCAGCGCTTCGTTCGAACCGGCGGCGCTCGCGGTCGATTTTCCGGGTGCCTCCTGGGTCCGTTCGGGCACGACCAGGACGACCGGCGCGTCGCCGGCCTTCTCCACGCCGCCGGGATTATTGGCGCGCAGCGACAATTCGCGGCTGCCGGGGTCCAACGGCTTGTCGAGCGTGAACACCCACTCGCCCCGCGGATCGGCTTTGACGCGGCCCACTTCACGGTCGCCGTCCATGATGATGACGGTGGCGCCGGGCGCGGCTCTTCCAGCCATGACCGCACGCCCGTCACGGGCGATGCGCACGACGTCGAAGCTGGGTGCGGATTCGGCGGTCGGCGGAGGCGCCGGCGCCGGACTCGGCGCGTTGGCGGCGGCATTCGGGGTCGACGGCGCCGTAGCCGTGGCGGGGGATTTCGCGGACGCGGCAGGCGTCGTCGGCGCCGGCGCACTGGTCGAGGCTTGCGGAGCCTGTGGCGCTTCTTCACGCCGCTTGCTCCAGACGCTCATGCCAATGGCAATGGCGATCACCACGGCCCCGGCCAGCGCGAAAATCACGGGCCGTGACAGGCGCCTATCAGACGGTTCCTTCTGGCTACCGCGATCTTCTAGGGGATCAGCCTCTGCCATCCACCCTCATACCGCGTCAGTCAGGCGCGCGCAACTCGCCTTAAGCATCTGGTCCGGCACGTTTAGCGCATTCAATTGACCGCTGTCGGGCAATTCGCTCATCCTCGCACGCATGACGCAGCGCGAAAAGGATCAGGTCGATGCTGGGGAGGCCCGGAACGGTCGCGTCGAGGCCGCCGGCCGTCCGGTCGCCGTTTGGGACCTTCCCACCCGCGTCTTTCATTGGGCGCTGGTGGCCCTGGTCTGCGCCGGCTGGATCACGGGCAAGCTCGGCCGCCTCGATGTGCATATGAAGATAGGCGAGGCGATCTTGGCGCTGGTCCTGTTTCGCATCGCCTGGGGCCTGGTGGGCAGCCGATATTCCCGGTTCGGCCGGTTCCTGGTTGGCCCGCGGAAGGCGATCGACCACGCGCGCCAACTCTGCGCCGAGGCCCGCCGGGGCGCGGCCGCCGCCCGTTTGAGCGCGCAGGTCGGCCACACCGCGCTGGGCGGATGGATGGTAGTCGCCATGCTTCTGGCCCTTGCGGTCCAAACCGGCACCGGCCTGTTCGCCAGCGACGAAATCGTCACCGACGGACCGCTCAATCATCTCGTCGGCAGCGCCACCGCGCATTGGCTGGACCGGATCCATTCGATCGGCGGCTGGCTGATCCCGACGCTGGTTGCGATCCATGTGGCCGCCGCGTTGTTTTATCTTCTGCGCGTCCGCGAGAACCTGATCCTGCCGCTCATCACCGGACGCAAACGCGTGCCGGCCGACGCAACCGGAATCGAGTTCCCGTTCGTCAACTCGTCGCTCGCCCTGGGCCTGTTGGTCCTGGCCGCCGCCATCGTCTGGGCGATCATTTCGATTTAGCCGTCAGCAAGTCGGCGACGGCGCCCGCGACCCCGTTCCAGTCACGCGGTCGTTCCTGCCTGACCAGCGTGAGGGTGGGATACCAGGGCGTGCGATCGCCGTCCGGGAGCCAACGCCAATCGCAGTCGATCGCCGGCAGCATCACGATTCCCGGCCATCCCATTGCGCCCACCAGATGCGCCATCGAGGTGTCGACGGTGAGGACCGAATCCAACTCGGCGACGATCGCGGCGGTCGCCGCGAAGTCGTTCATGCGCGGCGCATCGTCGACGATGCGGCCAGCCCAGGACGACGCCGCGATCTGCTCGCGCGCGGGTCCCAATTGCAGGCTGTGCCATGCGACGTCCGGCACATCGAGCAGCGGCGACAATTCGTCGAGCCGGACGCTGCGGTGAGCGTCATTGGGATGGCGAGGATCCCCGGCCCAGACCAGCCCGATCCGGCGCGCGCCCGATGAGCCCGCGGCCGGTGCCGCCGCCCGAAAATAGGGCGCGCTCCATAGCCCGCCCGAGTCGGTGATGGCGAGCGCCCTGGGCAGGCTGGCCAGCGCGATCTGCGTGTCGGCCTCGGGGAGCGCATCGGCTGGCCCGAAGGCCTGCTCGATGCCCGGAGCCGTGGCCGCCAGATCGCGCAGCTCGGTCTTGACCACGGCAAATGCGCGATGACTCCGCGCCGCGACGGCGGCGGCGAAGCGCAGGAATTGAATGGCGTCGCCGTAGCCCTGGTCGCCCCACAGCAGAACGCGGGTCCCGGTCGGTTCGGCCCCGGTCCACGCGGGCAAGGGAAAGCGCGGCGGCGGCTGATCCGGCAGCCGCAGGCGCCATTCGTATTCCGCCCATCCCTCACCCCAGCGCTGCTGCTGGAGCAGCAGGTTGGCGAGGTTGAAGTGCGCCGCGGCTGAGCCCGGATCGAGCGCGACCGCGCGCCGGTAGCTGGCCTCGGCGCCCTCCCAATCGCGCTGCCGCTTTTGCAGCATCCCGAAATTGATCCATCCGGCGACGAAGCCGGCATGCTTGTCGACGAGGCGGGCATAGAGCGGCCGCGCGGCGTCGAATTGCATGGCGCGCTGGCACAGATTGGCCAAATTGTAGAGGCCGTCACGGTCGTCCGGCCAGAGTTCGAGCAGATCCCGGTACCGATCGAACGCCGCCTGCGCGTCGCCCATCTGGTCGAACGCCAGCGCGAGATTGGCAATGGCGTCGCGATGTTTGGGATCGAGCGCGATCGTCCGTTTCCATTCCGCGGCGGACTCGGCTACGAGGCCGGTTTCGCGCAACGCGACGCCGTGGTTGTAGGCGATATCGGCGCGGTTCGGCAGCAATTCGGCGGCGCGCCCGATCAGGCGGAGGGCCGCCGCCTTGTCGCCCTTGAGCGACTGGACGGCCCCCATCAGGTAGATGCCCTCGGCGCCGCCACCATCGCGAAGATAATTTTCGCACGACGTCTCGGCGGCGCCGATATCGCCGCGTCTCAGGGCATCGAGTATCGCGCCGTGCCCGCTATCGACCACGGCGCGACAGCGCGAGCCCGGCAGGAATTCCGATCAGGACTTCTTGCGGAAGTTGTCGTGACATCCCTTGCACGCATCGCCGATCGCGCCGACATCGGCCTTGAGCGCATCGGCGTTGTTGGCCTTGGCGTCGGCCGCGACCTTGGCCGCGGCATCGGCCAACTTGTCATATCCGGCCAGGAACTTGGGATCGCTGAACGCCTCGGGCTTGGCGTTCGACCCTGGCAGATCCTCCGTCCCCTTGGCATAGGCAGTTTTCAGGGCGTGGGCGAGGCCGACCACGATGTCGGCCGAATCGGCCGCGGCCGACAGGGGCGCCGCGCCCTTGGCCGCTCCGAAGATGGGTCCAAGCTGCATCCGTACCGCCTCCATCAGCCCTTGGCGGGCCTTGAGCAGTTCTTCCGGCTTCATTTGCTGCGCGAACACGGGCGCGGCCAGGACCGAACCAGCCACAATGCCTGCGGCGATAGCGTGAATCAGGCGCATAGGCCCCTCCGATGTATTGGGTTAATGGACCGCCCCCACAACAACTCTGGTACACGACCGTCGGCTTGGCCGCAATAGCGAGAAGGTCCGGAGCGGCACCTTGTATGCACCGGGAACGCGGCTTTCCCCGCCGCTTTGCGGCCTTCGAATCACGGTGCTAAGGTGCCACCTTTGTGCCGCCCGGAGGGGCCCAGAGGGGGAAGGTCGCAATGTCCAAGATCAAGGTCGCCAAACCGATCGTCGAACTCGACGGCGACGAAATGACGCGGGTGATCTGGTCCTTCATCAAGGACAAGCTGATCCTTCCGTACCTCGACGTCGATCTTAAATACTACGATTTGGGGATCGAGTCGCGCGACCGCACCGAGGATCGCATCACCGTCGATGCCGCCAACGCCATCAGACAATTCGGCGTCGGCGTGAAGTGCGCGACGATCACGCCCGACGAGGCGCGGGTCAAGGAGTTCGGCCTCAAGAAGATGTGGAAGTCGCCCAACGGCACGATCCGCAACATTCTCGACGGCACGGTGTTCCGCGAGCCGATCATCTGCAAGAACGTTCCCCGGCTGGTGCCAGGCTGGACCCAGCCGATCGTGATCGGTCGTCACGCGTTCGGCGACCAGTACCGCGCCACCGATTTCCGGGTGCCCGGAGCGGGCAAGCTGACGATGACCTTCACGCCCAAGGGCGGCGGCCAGCCGACCACCTACGACGTGTTCGACTTTCCCACCTCGGGCGTGGCGATGGGGATGTACAACCTCGACGAATCGATCGTCGGCTTCGCGCGCGCCTGCTTCAATTACGGGCTCGCCAAGAAGTGGCCGGTCTATTTGTCGACCAAGAACACGATCCTCAAGGCCTATGACGGACGGTTCAAGGATCTGTTCCAGGAGATCTACGAGAAGGAATTCAAGGGCAAGATGGACGCGGCCGGCACCACTTACGAGCACCGCCTGATCGACGACATGGTAGCCTCGGCGTTGAAGTGGTCGGGCGGTTATGTGTGGGCCTGCAAGAACTACGACGGCGACGTGCAGTCGGACACCGTGGCGCAGGGCTTCGGCTCGCTCGGGCTGATGACCTCGGTGCTGCTATCGCCCGACGGCAAGACCGTCGAAGCCGAGGCGGCGCACGGGACCGTGACGCGACATTTTCGCGAGCACCAGAAGGGCAAGGCCACCTCGACCAATCCGATCGCGTCGATCTTCGCCTGGACGCGCGGCCTGATGTATCGCGCGCAATTCGACGGCACCCCCGATGTCGCGCGCTTTGCCGAAACGCTCGAGAAGGTTTGCGTCGCGACCGTCGAGGCAGGCTTCATGACCAAGGACCTCGCGATTCTGGTCGGGCCCGAGCAACCTTGGCTGACGACGCCCCAGTTCCTCGACAAGCTCGACGAGAATCTGAAGCGGGCGATGGGGTGAAGATGCGCGCGGCGCCGGCCGTTGCACTGGCACTAGCGTTCGCGCTCACCTTCGCATCCGGCGCCATCTCGGCGCGGGCCGATGAAATTGCCGTCAAGCTTCCGACGCGACCTGGCGTTACCGAAACCTTTGCATACCGCACGGCCGGCCAACCCAAAGCCGTCGCGATTCTGTTCCCTGGCGGCGATGGATTGATCGGCGTATCGGACAATTTGGGTTCCGCGTTCATCAAGCGGCCGGGCAATTTCCTGATCCGCTCGCGCGACAAGTTCGTGGCCCAGGGGATCGCCACGATCAGCTTCGACGTTCCCTCCGACGAAAGCGACGGATTGCCCGGGGAATTTCGCATGAGCGCGGAGCATGGCCAGGACGTGGCCGCGGTGGTGGCCTGGGCGCGCCAGAAGGTTGCCGCGCCCGTCTGGCTGGTCGGCACCAGCATGGGCAGCATATCGGCCGCCAACGCCGCGTCGCGCCTGGGCGGCCAGGTCGACGGGCTGGTGCTGACCTCGTCGGTGAGCGCCCCCAACAAGCGCACGCCCGCTATCGCCAATGGCGTGCTGTCGATCGCGCTCGACAAGGTCGCGGTTCCGTCGCTGGTGATGGACCACGTCAACGACACATGCGTGGCCAGCCCGCCCGAGAACGCCGATGTGATCGCCAAGCGCCTGACCATGTCGCCTCGGGTGGAGGTGAAGATGATCGAGGGCGGCGACACCCCGAAATCGGGGCCGTGCGAAGCCTTCTCTTACCATGGCTACTACGGAGCCGAGGACCGGGCCGTCGCTGCCATCGCCGCGTTCATGCTGAAAAAATAGGTCGCGCAAACCCTTAAGCCTCGACCCGATAGATCACGGTCTCGCGGGTGTCGCGGTCCTCGATTTCGCGGCTGGTGGGAATCGTAAAGACGGCCAACTGCACCAAGCCCTGCGACGGCAGATAGGCGCGGCCGGGATCGGCCATCAGGACGAGCGCGCCCGCCCCCGCCAGCCCCCGCAGCCAGGGAAAGCAGCGTTCGGTCATCGGCCTCTCGTAACAGACGTCGCCGGCCAGGACCACATCCCACAACCCGGTTGGCGCCGAGGTCGCGTCGCC
>Ga0181537_10002167_pt1 | contig 17474 bp, 11 predicted proteins | sample PEATcosm2014_Bin_39_FD_119765 | JGI IMG/M metagenome (GOLD analysis project Ga0181537, IMG submission 119765) | Peatland microbial communities from MTU Mesocosm Facility, Houghton, MI, USA - PEATcosm2014_Bin23_10_metaG | ecosystem: Environmental > Terrestrial > Soil > Wetlands > Peat | place... | reverse complement strand
GAATCGCTTCAGCATCTCTAATCTTCGCCTCGATTTATTTGGAACTCCCTATCACACTTTTCAAGAACGGCAGACCGTCGAAAGCGACGGCTTCGGGAGTAGGGGCAAGATCGCGCCAGATTGCTGCCGCGGCGGCGAGTTCCTTGTGACTGTAGCCGAAGCTCTCGATCGTGATCCACGCGTCATAGCCGATCTTTTTCAGCGTTGCTGCGATACCGGCAAAGTCTACATGACCGGTTCCGGGAATGCCGCGGTCGCTCTCGCAGGCATGTATATGTTTCAATTTGCTTCCGGTGTTGTGAAAGGCGGCAGCAACATCTTTCTCTTCGATATTCGTGTGAAAGGTATCGAGAAGGACGCCGATGCGGGAATGAGCAATCTCGCTGCAGAGTTTGACGGCGTCAGCAGCGGTGTTTAAGAAATAGGTTTCAAAGCGGTTCAGAGGCTCCAGCGCCAGAGTAATACCATTCTCGTCGAGGGATTCTCCGAGAGACTGAAAGCACTCAACTGCCCATTTCCACTCATCGGAACTCCGGCGGCGGCCGGGAAGGTGGCCGACGGGCGCATAGACCGGACCACCCATAAGCGTGCTGCCCAGATCGGCGGTGACCTTGATGCTGTCGACCAGATGCTGGCGGGTTTGGCGGCGGATGTCGGGGTTGTCGCTGATGGGATTCATGCCCGCGGGAAGAATTGCGCAGACCGTGCACTCCAGATTGTTGGCCGACAAAGCCTGGCGAATCTCCTTGGCTGGAACTTTGGCCGGATGAAATACGGGGACTTCGAAACCGTCGAAGCCGCATTCGCGGAGGCGCGATAAGAGAGAAAAACTGCGTCGATCGAATTCAGTCGTCCAAATCAGGGCATTCACGGCGAATTTCATTGTGTAGTCCTCGTGGGCTTCCAGACGGGCCGGCTACCGTCGAGCGCACAATGGTAGTGCAGCGCCTCGATGACCCGGGAGTGGGAGCCGTCGGCGTCCATGATCCAAACCGGGCGTTTGTCGGATCTCTTTTCTCGATACACGTACGCTTTGGAGTCGGGATAGTTCCAATAGTCGTAGTCGGTGAGGCGGAAGGTGATGTGTCGCATGTCAGGAGACCAGGCGGCTGAAGCCGCGAATTGCTCAAGATGCGTGAGTTGTTTTTGATTGCCGCCTTGGCGATTGCAAAGGAAGAGTTCCAGTTTCTTTCCGACCTGGTCGCTGTAGAGCAGGTTCTGTCCGTCGGGCGACCAGGCCGGAGTGACGGCACCGATTTGATTTTCGTGAGTTGTGAGCTGGCGAATCGCGCTGCCATCGGCATCCATGGCGAACAGGCAATAGCCGCACCCGGTGTGCTGTGTGAAGGCGATGGTCTGACCGTCCGGGGAGATGGCGGGATCGCGTCCGGGACCGATTACGCGGAATCCAGATCCATCGGGCTGAACGCACGCGATGACTGCTTCGGATCCATCGCCGGAGGCGTAGCCGAAATAAATCAGGTCGCGGGTCCAAGTCGGAAAGTAACAAATGCCATACTCGGCGACATTGGTCAGACGGCACACGTTCTGGCCGTCGGCATCCATTACGTAGAGATTCCAAGTTTGAAGTGCGTCGCGGTTCGAAGTGAAGACAACCTTCGAACCATCGGGTGACCAGATCGGATAGCGGTCCTCCGAAGACGGATTTCGAGTCAGGTTTCGCATGTCGCCGAACAGCAGATCGACGGCGAAGACTTCGGTGTTTCCGGTGCGAATGCTGGTGATCAGGAGTTCGCTTCCATCGGCAATCTCGGAAGGAGTCGACGGCCGACCGGGCGAGTCACCGCTGGGCATGAATATTTCTCCGGGTCTAGTGGAAGTCAGGCAACTTCACGAGCTCACCGCCGCGCATAGCAGACTCGTGGGCGCAGATTCCCGCGCAGGTCCAGTTTACAGACTGGAAGACATCCGGGAAGGAAGGATGCTTCTGCGCGATGCTGCTCACGAATTCGTTGACCAGGTGAGGATGCGAGCCGCCGTGTCCACCGCCTTGAATGAAGGAAAGATGAGCGTGCTCTTCGTTGTAAACGCCTTTGGTAGTAAAGCGCTGTATGGCCTCAGGCAAAAGGGGGGCGAAATCCGGAACCGTGACGCGGGCGGGGCGTTCGCCAATATGAACGATGCAGGGTTCGTTCTCGATTCGCGTCCACTCAAAGGACTGCTTCTCGGCGTAGACGTCGAAGCTCTCGATGTACTGGCGGGCGGTTTCAAACAGCGAACGGGTCACTTCAAACGACAGTTGCTGTCCGCGGACCTTGAATAGCGCGCTCTCAACGGCGAAGGGCGAGCCATATTTGTCGGCCAGATTCTTGGCGATGCTTCCCGATCCGAAGCAGGCGACGTAGTCTGCCTCGCCCTTCACCAGCGCCAGGCAGGGACTCACGGCGTGCGTGGCGTAGTGCATAGGGGGAAGGCCTTCCCAGTAGCCGGGCCATCCGGCCATTTCCTGTTGATGACAACCCCGCATGAACTGGATTCGCCCAAGCTTGCCGGAGTCGCGCAGTTCGCGAATGAAAAGAAATTCGCGGGTATAGATGGAAGTTTCCATCATCATGTAGTTCTTGCCGCTGCGCTGGGCGGCGGCAACGATGTCGGCGCACTCACTGACCGTGGTCGCGGCAGGCACGGTACACGCTACATGCTTGCCCGCGTTGAGCGCGGCAACGCTTTGCGAGGCATGGAGGTGAATCGGGGAGTTGATGTGAACGGCATCGACTTCGGGATCACGCAGAAGCGATTCGTAATCGGAGTAGCGCTTTTCTACTCCGAACTGTTCGCCGACTTCGTCGAGTCGCGACTGGGTTCTTTGGCAGATGGCGTACATGTTGGCGTCGGGGTGATGCTGATAGATGGGGATGAATTCTTTGCCGAACCCCAATCCAGCGATGGCAACATTAATTTTTCGTGGAGGCAAGTCTTACTCCTCGTTCCCGCTACCGCGGGAGCCTGTTATGCGAGCGGTCAGGGTCGCTAACATGATTGAAATTCCGACGTAGGGCGACATAAAGAGGGTATCGTCAAGGGGCGGAGTTTTCTGTAACGATGGGCAGCGCTTTTCTAACAAAATCATCGAGCCGTCGGGCCTCAAGGAGTCGCGTTCTTCTGAGTAAGAGAAGCTTTCATTTGTTGAGCGGCTCGATTCGAAGGCTCGCGTTTCAGCAGACGATCAATTTCCTGCAGGGCTTCGGCCGCGTGATGATTCTTATACAGCGCCTCGGTGAGCATGAGTTGGGCTTGCGCACGGTCGTTCGTTGAAGCTTCAAGGGCCTGCAAGACTTTGATTGCTTCCGGGAAGTTGTTTTCCACGATGTAGGAAGCTGCGACGCCCAGGCTCGCTTCCCCGAGCAAGGGATCGATCTTCTGCGCCTCGAGGAACTCATGGCGAGCGGATTCTGCCTGGCCGTTACGCAGCAGAACCCGGCCCAGGAGTAGGTGGCCCGAGGCCGAGTTGTCCTCCAGGGAAAGAAAATGCCGGAGATCCGACTGGGCCTTGTCGAGCTGACTCATTTCTGCATGACATTGACCCAAATGCAGCCACGCCTCGGATACGTTGGGATGATCTTGAAGCAGGCGCTGATAGGAATCTGCAGCTTCGGCGAAGTGCCGGTCTTGCACCAAGGCATGGGCGTTTTGCAGCAGGGAAGCGATCTGATTGTTCGCGGTCTTCTGCGCGCTGGCATCACTCGATAACTGCTCGGCCTGGGCGGCGTAGTGCTGAGCCTCTTCGGTCTTTCCCTGGGCTTGAGCAACTTTCGTCAGCAAATTAAGTGCCGCGATCTTGTTGTCGTCGTCCTTCAGGCAAAAGTGCAGATCGGACTCAGCACGGGCCCATTGCTGAAGGCGGACGAGGCTTTTCGCCCGGCCGAAGCGAGCATCGAGCAAACCGGGATCTCGCTCTAACGCGCGGTCGTACTCGAAGACGCTCTCCTGGTACTGAGCTTTGTCCTGCAGGAATTCCGCGTAGAGGTAGTCAACCATCGGATCTGGCTTGGGCGCGGTGTTGGTGAGGAGGGTGGCACGATCAAAATCGCGGTGAGCCAGCGCGTCTTGGCCTTGCTGGTGGCGGGCAGCGGCCAAGCCAGCTCGTGCCAGCGCATCGTTCGGCGACAAGGCTTCCGCATGCTGAAACGCGGAGAGCGCTTCCTTCCGGCCCAGCGATAGATAGAGATTGCCGAGGCGCTCCCAGGCATCGACGGACTGAGGCGCATAGCGTGTGCAGCGGAGGAGAACTGTTTCTGCGGTAGCCTTATCGCCCAAAGTTCGCGAAAGTTCGGCGCTGGCGCTGAGTGCCTCGATCGACCGCGGATGAACCGAGAGGATTCGCTGCAGGATGCCGTTGGCATCGGAGAGCAGGCCGAGATGAATCCAAATCTCTGCCTGCAGGACTGCGGCTTCTACCGATTCTGGATGGGTTTGACGATAGAGTTGGACCTGTTGTGCTGCTTCGTTCCACTGCTTATGCGAGGCAAGAACTGCCGCTGAGGAAAGACCTGTCTTATCGGACGCGATCCCTGAAAGAGAAGTCGCGAGACACACGAGAAGCAACGCGGTTGCGGTGCCACATAGAGCTTTCATTATGAAGAAAGATGGAATCTGCCGTCGGGTGACGGCAGATTCCAAAAGATGTTCGGACGTTTGCTACTACTGCGAAACCGGGTTGAACCCTACCACGATGCGGTCGATATTCGGATCGCCGTTGGCCGCGTCCGCCGGAACCCACAGCTCGATGGTATTGGTCACACCACTTCCCCCATTCAGAGGCAACTGGACGGTTACATATCCGGGTGTGCACCAGCACTGGTTGTCGGTTTGAGGAAATGCCGGCGAGGTAACTGTCGTTGTGCCGGCTGTAACGTTGATAGTTGCGCCGCCACCCCCCTGTGTGCCGTTCTCATCGTAGATGCGCACGTTGTAAGTTCCAGTCCTGGGAACGACGACGTCGCTCCAGGTGATGGATGTGCCCTGAACTACATAGTCTACCTGCTCACCATCATTGCACAGCGGGCAACCGCCCCAATAAGCCCCGCCGGTTAGTTGTACAGTCGGATCCGAGTAACCATAAGTAGTTCCTTGGGCCGCAGTACTAACGGAGATTGGTTTCGAGTCTGCGCTAGTACCGTTCGGGTAAAAGACAGTCAGTTTGGTATACCCGTCGCTAACGCCATTGGCTAGGCCGACAACGGAGAAGGTATTGGTACCAAATATTCCGGTACTTTGGGGGACGAACGGACCCTTGATGGTTGGACCCATGCTGATGGTGTAGGCCAACGCATTCGGATCGAGCGTCCAGTTCAAGGTGAAGGCCTCGTCATTGGGAACCCCTGTTACCCCAGCCGGGGCCGAACCCAGAGGGTGCGGAAGCGGGTCGGGCGGAGTCCAGCGGAACATCAACAGTTTCGCCTGGAAATCTTCTTCGCGGATAAGGACGTACTCGCCGTTGGACCGCTTGAATGCGGAAGTGGAGTGCGATTCGTCGGCGTCGCCAATATTCAACATGCCGCCGACGTCCTTGCCAGCCACGATCCGGCCGACATAGTCCCCATTTTTCGCAGAATATACCTGGATGTATTGATTCTTCCAGGTGCCTGCGTTGGCGGCAGTGCCGGCATTGAAGTCCACGAAAATGAAGTCCCCGGCGACCGCGATCCCATCGCCTTGCCAGTAATTGTTGATGTCGAAATCAGTGGTGAGAAAGATGGACCAGGCGGCCGTTTTCGGCTGGCCAATGGGAGTGAGGTCCCAGTGGTCATATCTTACAATCTGGGTTCCGTTGCTGCCAAAGGCAAACAGAGTTCCACCCTTACTGGCATGGGGGTCGAAGACGACCTTATCAACTTCGGTCAGATCGGGAAAATCCAGGCCTGCGCCCACGGTATAGATCGCCATGTGCTGGAAATCGTAGATGGGCGACCCGTGTTCATCGAATCCCTGGAAATAGTAGCGGCGCCAGTAGATGTTTGGATTATTGTCGGCGTAATTTTGTTGCCACATGTCGCCATTGTCATCCAGATAGAAACTGGCGGAATTGCGATGTCCATCTGCGGGGTTGGGTTCGAAGAATTCATCGGGATCCAAAACGCCCGCCCCGTTGGTCATCTTGCCATCGCCGTTGACGTCGCGCCAGATAAACTCATCCCCGTCGGCAGGCTGTACGAAGAACTCTTGATTTTGCGGATTGTCCTGAAATAATCCGTAATCGAAGGCCACGCAGGGAATTGCAACTTCGCTATCTTTCTCGAAGCGGTATATTTCAAGCCGCGTTTCAATCTGGGATCGCACTACAAGGAATTTCCTGTCCTGGATATATTTGATTTCGCCCATGTTCATGACATTGGTAAGACGAAGATCCTGGGGATAGAGGTAGCCGTTATAGGTGTCGGCATAATAGTTGTCGACTCGTTTGGACTTTGAGTAATCGATTTTGAAATGATGGTGGGCGTCGTAAAGGTCGGTTTCAGAGTGCGGATCGATGGCGCCCATCGAAACAAATTCGAGTCCTTGGCGTTCCCAGTTCAGTGCGCCCCACCAAGTGTAGCTCTGTAGAACCAGGCCTTCGCCATTGCCCAGATCCAAGCCCCAACCACTCTCGCTGACGTAGATGTTGCCGTCGGCGTCGGTCCCGAGGCCGGTGATACCGCGGAATCGCAGCGCTCCAACCCTTCCCGGCACCGGCCCGGCGTAGACTCCGCCCTTCTCGCCAAAAGTGTCTACCAGGATGGGGTCTTTCTCCAGGTTCGAGTAGATCTTTATATTTTCATCGGGACCATCGTCGCCCACCAATAAGGCTCCCAAATAATTATTGAAAGCCAGCGCGCCAACCTCTCCGCCGTCGGGCAAGGTGATGGTATTTACGTAATTGCCCGCGCTGTCGTAATGGTCCACGGTAGCAAGGCCCTGCTGCGCAAAGTAATCGAATGGAACCGACGGGCCGATGTGGCTGACCCAAAAGCCGCCGTTCTGGTCCACCGCAATGCGGACGGGGTTCGTGATGTCGGCAAACGTGTTGACCAGTCCGAGAGTTTTGATATCGAAGACTTCGACAAGATTGATGGGGACGCCCTGATTGGTTTCGTTCTCGGCGACGTAGAGCAAGCCTTTGGCCACTGCCAATCCGAAAATTTGGGCATTGTCCACGGTGCTGCTCCCCGTTAGGTTGAGGTTGGTATAGCTCAGATCGGAGGCGTTCCTGATTTGCAGGCCGGTGCCACCGTTGCCGTTGCTCGCGAAAATATAGTGTCCATCGGAAGCGACTGCGTTGCCAGTGGCATTGTCCCAATTAGGACTGCCATTCAGATCATTCAACGGGCTTATCATTTGGCCATTCTTATTAAAAACCGATACCGCTCTGCCGCCCTCATCCCAGCCGGTATTGGAATAGACCCTGCCATCGGGTGTGACATAGATATTGTTCATATCCATCGGAACGTGAAGCAACGTGTTATTCGGGGGATTAGGGTCATAACCGCCCCAAGTGTTCCCGATCCAATCGGTGGTGGCATGGAGTACGACATGTGGGTCCCAGTCGAGGGTCTGCGTGAAGGCTGGCACTGCCAGCAACGAGCATGCGAGAACAGTGCGGAGGATGAACAGCGAGAATCGGTTGAGCATCTTGGCTCTCCTACAGGTGGGCGCTTCCGGTCTCGCAGGATCGTATGCCAAGCTGGGCGCGGATTCTGTAAGGATTGCACATTAATTTCTGACGAAATCAGCAAGCGAAACAGGGTGCGAATGGGGGCGACGGTATCTTAGACAGTGCGGTCACGGTCTTATAGGAATTGCGTCTGCGATCCGCTAATGTTTTTTCGGAAATGCATATGGGGTACGAAATGAGAGTTGTAATCTCACCGAGATGGGCAGTCATTGGCATTCTGGTTTTCGCGTGCTGGCAAAGCTCTGCGGCCCTCGACAATGGACTTGCGCGCACGCCACCAATGGGATGGAACTCCTGGGCTAGTTACGAACTGAAGATCAACGAAGGTCTGATCCGAGCAACGGCCGATGCGATGCTGGGCAGCGGGATGAAGGGCGCCGGATACGAATACATAATTGTGGATGCCGGGTGGAAAGCGAAGAATCGTGATGCGGAGGGAAGGCTGAGAGCCGATCCGGAAAAGTTTCCTTCCGGCATGAAAGCGCTGGCTGATTATGTCCACAGCAAAGGGCTGAAGTTTGGACTTTATACGGATGCCGGGACCGAAGACTGTGTCTCGGGTGCTCCCGGCAGCAAAGGTTTTGAAGACAAAGACGCATCCTCTTTCGCGGAATGGGGCGTGGATTACTTGAAAGAGGATTGGTGCAATACCGCCGGCATGAGCGCGCAGGAGGCTTACACAAAGATGAGCCGCGCTATCGGGGTGACCGGCCGGCCCATGGTCTTCAGCCTGTGCGAATGGGGCGACAACATGCCCTGGAACTGGGCTGCGACCGTGGGCAATCTCTGGCGGACAACTGGTGACAGCAAAGATTGTTGGGACTGCGGTCGGGAAACCATGAACAAGCCCGGCGGCTACCCGCGAGGCTGGGTGCTGATTCTGGACGCGCAGCGCCAGCTGGCGTCCTACGCCGGGCCCGGGCACTGGAACGATCCGGATCTGTTGCAGGTAGGACAGCGTGGGCTGACGGTCGAGGAGTCTCGAGCGCAGTTCAGCCTATGGGCGATTCTTGCCGCTCCGCTCATTGCGACCAACGACCTTCGCTCTTTGACGCCGGAGATTCGCGAGATACAGCTCAATCGAGAAGTCATTGCGGTCGATCAGGATTCGGCAGGGATCGAGGGCACACGGGTGCGGGTTGAAGGACATCGGGAAGTCTGGATGCGTCCGCTCAAGGACGGCAGCCGCGCCGTCGTACTTTTCAACCGGGGAGAGTCACCGGCAACCATCCGCGTTCGATGGACAGATATTGGTCGAAAGCAGACGGATGCGTTGGAGGTTCGGGATCTGTGGAAGCACCGGGGCCCGGGAACCGTGAAGGCAGGCTACTCGGCGCAGGTTCCGGGACACGGCGTCGTGATGATCAGAGTAGGAGTGAGCGCGAAATAACATCGAACATCGAGGACGTGTTTCCTGACACACCGTCGTGGGTTCGTAGGGAATTCATTCGTTCGTTACTTCCTTCCGCTTCTGCATGCGCCGGGTGCGGAAGACATAAAACAGGGCAAAAAGATAGCTGAACAAGCCAGTGCCGTAAGAGAGTTGCAGGCCAATGGCATCCGCCAGCTTTCCTTGCAGAACGGGGATGATGGCACAACCGAGGAAGCCGAGAGTAAGCAGTCCCGAAGCCTGTCCGGTAAGATCACCCATATTCTCAATGGCCATTGCATAAAGCGTTGGGAAGAAAATCGAAACGAAGAATCCGATGGCGACGACGGCGATAATTGCGAGGGTCCCTTTGGCAAACATCGCGATGAAAAGGCACGCGATTGCGGCGAAGAAGTGGAATGCGATGTGCACCGCCGGCTTGAGATGCTTCTGGATCCACGCAGCCAGCAGCCTGCCCAGGGCGAAGACCGCAAAGTAAACCGTGAACAGTCTCTCGGATTGATGCGCGGATAATCCCGCGATCGCAGGATCTTCCAGATAATTGCGGAAGAATCCGAATAGACCGGCCTCGGTGCCCAGTACGAGGAAAATTGCGACGAACCCAAGCAGGATTGTGGAGTTGGTCCAGATGGAAGTTCCCGGGATCGTGCTGGTCAGAGATGTCGACCTGCGCAGGCTCTCGCGGATGTCCACATTGTTGACGATCAGCGTCGCCGCAGTGAGGACGACGAGGCCGAGTCCGAAGGTGATGAATATCCCTTCCATGTAGGGAAGCTTGGCCTGGGCTGAGAGCACAGTCGCGGGAATGATGATTGTTAATGTGGCCGGCGCGATGATTTGAGCGATCGCACCCAAGGCATTGCCGAAGTTCAAACGGCTGGAGGAATCTTGCGGCGGTCCCAGTGCACTCAGCAGAGGGCTGCCGGCAACCATGTGAATCGTGAAACCACTGCCAATTACCACGAAGGCAACCAGGACCAGGCTGTATTGCCCGGTGCGCAGGCCGGGCACCAGAGAAAGCGTTCCGGCGGCGTAAAGAAGCATCGCTATCGTCAGGCAGGTCTTGTATCCGACGCGCTGGACCCTGGCGCCCACGAAGACAGCGAACAAAAATGCGATGTTCTTTGCGAACATGACATACATCTGGTGCTGGTAGTTGAGATGAAAATATTCTTTTATCTCGGGCAGGAACACGCTCTCGAAACACTGCGTCAGCCCGCAAAAGAAATATGTGAAATACACGAGGTACAGAAGAATATTTGCAGGCCGCGAGTCGGTGTCGGCGAAGCCGGTTGAGACTGTGTTCATGGGTGTGGCTCAACCGCAGGAGCAGGCGGCTGAAAGGGTTCGTTATCGCTAATGATGGCGCGACTGCCGATTTCGTTCTCGATCTTTACGCCGAAGTAGCCATTGTTGCCACGGATGATCGCACTTTGCACTCCGGGCGCGAGCTGGATGCTCGGAGACTGGAAGCGCACACCCTCGCTGGGTGCGGCGTGGCCGGGCACATGCCGAACCGAAGCCGCGCCGAAAGTACTGTTTTGAATCTGCACCTTGCCGGCTTCGACGAGGATGGCTGCCTCGTTGGTGTCGTTGTCGTTCGAGAAATAACAGTCAGAGAAAGAGGTGAAGCCTTCGCCGCGCAAAACGACGTTGTGCTTGACGGGTCCCCAGAAGCCGCCATTGACGAAGCGGACATTTCCCCGGACCTGTTTTTCCACGATCACCTGAGTGCTCGATCCGACCAGATGGCTGTTGAATTCGCCGTTGGTGATCAGCAGACCCATGGGTTGAATGGCCTCGACCACGACAGCATTTTCAGTTGCATCGGCCCCGACGCCGGAGAATTGGCCGTTGGCGGCGCCGTTCGCGGTTTGAATAAAGCGGTATCCGATTTTCGCGGGGAAGACAAAGGTGTTGGTTACGTATTCCCAGTCGGTTCGGCCAAAGACAAAGGCTTCCAGATTGTGTTGCATATAGGCGAATGCTTTGTCGAAATCTCCGTGAAAAACCTGGCTGCCCCAAAAATGGCAATGAAACTGAATGTTTTCCAGACGGCCGATGTCACCAGTCCAATCCACAAAGATGCCCCGTCTCAGGACGCAACCATGGACGCCCATAATCCTGTGGCGCCCGTTTTCCGTGGGACCAGTGCGAATTCCGTTGTAGCTGTTGATCAAGGTAATGTCGGCGACGGTGGTATCGAATGCCACTTCGTGCCGGTGGGATGGGTTGGCGCGAATTTGAATCGTCCAAGGGTAGGGGCGAATGTCGTCGATGTTCTGCTCGGGATAGTAGATCGTTACCCCCGTGAGAGAAGTGGAACTCCGCATCTCGAGAAAGGCCGGCCCATCTTCATTATCCCGGCTCTCGGTAGGCATAAGAATCGATCCGGTTTGCGGTTCCCAAGACTGTGGTGCTTCGTTCATGCCTTTGAGGTGAACCCCCGCCTTCAGTTCCAAATGACCTTTACATAGGAACCTGCCGACGGGGACCAGCACAATCCCACCGTCTACGCTGGCGGCGTCGATCGCCTTCTGGATGGCGGGCGTGGAGTCCGTCCGGCCATCGCCGACCGCGCCATAGTCGAGGATGTCGTATAGCCCGTCCGCAGATCTTGGGGCCTGCAATCCTTCCTTGGCGAAACTGAGACTCGGGCGTGCCAAGGTCAGAACAATGGCAATCGCCGTTGCAGCAAGACGATGATTGTGTGAATCTTTGGACTCCATATCCATTTCGAGCAATCGTACTCGCTAATCAGGATGCCCGGAAGATGAGCACACGATCTTCTGGGCCTCCTGTTTCAATACTCTTATTCCTCGCGCAGTAACGGCGCTCCCAGAGTAGAGCGCCACTCGCAGGATTAAAGCACTGCACGCTGACCCCGCGTTCAGGAAATTTAGGATCGAGATGGACGGGCCCGCCTTCCGGGCAGTAAATCATCCCAACTTCTCGATCCTCCGAACAAGCTGCCGAGATAAATCGCCCCGGGGATTCGTTTCCCGGTTGCAAGTGCAGCAATTCCGGGCAGGGGCGAAGACGCCACCAGTCAACCGAGCCGAAGATCTCCTTTAAGTATTTCATGCAGAAGCTGCCGGGCAACTGGATTGCTTCTTGCCAACGCTTGGCGATGCCGGCGTGCGGATGGTTCAACGGGAGTCCGGAACCGGCCTCCCAACTCCAGACGCCGTGCGCTCCATACGTTATGCCGGCAGGGGGCGTCGCAAGCAGACTCCAATAGCAGGCCCGGCGAACGTCGTGTGCGTCAATGCGCTTCGCGGATGTCAGTGCGATATGGTCTTCGTAACAGGGTTCCAGGTTAATGTGGGGACGCATGGGTTCGCTTGCCCAATCTAGGTGGGGCGGTCCCTCATTGATCCAGCGGAAAGTATCATCATCGATACCGTGGCCGCTCTGGTAACCGTTGAAGTGAAACCACGGCTCGCGACGGAATTCGGGAGCGACCCACACTTTGGCGGCGGGGTGCACGGTAGCTGCGCGGTTCGTGAAGTTGAGGGCAGCGCGGCCGATGCGGCGCCATCGCTCGGCCTCGTCCCCGGTGTAGATCCCATCCCCGGCCAAAATCCAAATCACCTGATGGGCCCCGTAGCGGCTCACCAGATAACGGATTAAGACCGTCAATTGCCCCTCGGAGAGAGTATTGCCGGGGTTGAGATGAACGCCGTCTGGATTCCATGCCGCAGCCCACGCCAACACGGGCGCCGCAATCATTCCAAAATCGTTGATCATGTCGATGCGACGGTCCAGACGCTGAAAAAACGCGGCCTCCATCTGAATTGCTTCCCGGCCCCGGTAGGCGGGAAGTCCGGCGGCATCGCCCGCTGCGCCGATCCACTGCGTGGCGACGAATTGAATGACGTTGAAACCCTTTTGCGCCCGGTCGGAAAGGTAGGTTGCCCACTCAGACTCATCCGATTTCAGAGGTCCATTCCACGCAGTATCTGCCAACCAGAAGAACGGCTCTCCATCTGCATGGATCAGATGACGGCGGGAGGCAGATAGACGGATTGGGCCATGAAGCAAGAGAGGGTTGGGCGTGTTGGTCTCAGCACATTCGAACTCGCCTGTTCTGTTGTGTAGCCCGGAGTCCTGGGAGAGAGAGCACCAGGAGCGCCACGTCCAATGACCAGACAAATCGGGAGAGAATCTCGCGCGCCACGTGTGTCTGCCGTCCCAAAATTCTTCGACGATCGTGGCCTGTCCGTACGAGGCGAATTCGATGGTGACTCGAACGTCCTGGGTTGGGTTCGGATAGTCGAGCCTGCCTTCAAAACTCGTTTCGTAGCGACCATGCAGGCCGACCATCTGCATCCCGCGATCTTACCGAGGAGACACCCGACAAGACTATGACAATTTGACCAGCTTTCCTTAAGTGACGGCGTGCCGTTGCGGCGGCCGGGGCGCGTCCTCCAATTGAAAGATCATTTTGTGGTTCCATCAATCGATAACGGCCTGATAGGCGAGATCATGCACTTGATGATCCAAGGGCAGGCCGCCGCTCGGATGAAGTTGTCCCATGAAGATGACAATCATCTGCTCCTTTGGGTCGACGGAAAAGGATGTGTAGAAGAAACCGGCCCAATTGAATTCCCCCGGAGTTCCCAGTTCCGCGAGCGGAGCTTTCACGCCGTCGATGCCAAAGCCGAGACCGAAGGCTTGGTCGGGCGCAATTTTCCCCAACTGATCGTGGGTCATCAGTTCGACAGACTTGCGGCTTAGGAGGCGGACCTTCCCGAGTTTCCCGCCATCGAGCAACATCTGGCAAAAACGCGCGTAGTCCATGGCAGTTGAATTCAGACCAGCGCCTCCCGAGAACAGTTTCTTGCTCCCACGGTATGGATAGTCGGCGGAATACGTGAAGGGCCCCTCCGTGATTGGGGTATCAGGAAATCGGGTCAGGCCCTGGTCGGGATCATAGGTATAGGCCGTGGCCAGACGGTTGAGTTTGATATCCGGCGGGAAGAAGTACGTGTCCTTCATCCCGAGCGGTTCGAAAATGCGGCTGCGCAGAAATTCGTCAAAGGGTTTGCCGGAGATCACCTCGACCAGACGTCCCAGGACGTCCACGCTCAGGCCGTATTCCCAGCGATCGCCGGGATTAAAAAGCAGCGGGAGGCGGGCCAGCCGCTCAACGCTGTCGCCGATGGTTCCCTCGTAGGGCAGCATGCCGTGGGCGACGTTGGCATCTTTGTACATGGGGCCTAGATCGGGATTCCAGTTGTAGGTAAGGCCCGAGGTATGGCGCAAAAGATCGCGGATCGTGATTTCGTGGGATGCCGGAATGGTGTACGGTTCACCCTGCGAAGGTTTGACCAGAATTCTCGGACTCTTGAACTCGGGGAGATATTTCGAAATGGGGTCTTCAAGCCTGAAGTGACCCTCTTCATAGAGCATCATGACAGCAACACTGGTGATGGGCTTACTCATGGAGCAGATGCGGAAGATGGTGTCTGGCTGCATGGGCTTGCCAGCCTCTCGGTCCTGCTGTCCCTGTGCTTTGAACCATGCGATCTGACCATGACGAAGGACCAAGGTGACGGCACCGGCCAAGCGCTTATCGTCGATGCTTTTCTGTACAACAGTACCGATGCGCTCGAGGCGTTGCGAAGACAGACCTACGGATTCGGGGCTGACCGAGGGAATATCCTGTGCGGCCACGGTGAGCAACAGAATTTGGCTAAAGAAGAAAATTGACAGGCTCAATGTTCGCTTCATGGCTTCAAGCTCCTGAGTTCCCTCGAACTATTAATGGCTGCGGACAGTTGCAAACCAGTTTTATTTCTTGGGATCTTGGCAAAACGTCTGGCAAATCGCGTGCGACATATATTCCGCCGCCGTGGCGAAGGCGCGCCCGTCATCGTCCATAACGGCTGAGGTGGGATCGAGTACTCGATGAGTTCCCAGGAAGGATTCTGGAAGGGAAGCCGGTTTCCGTCGACCATGAAATACGGCTCAAGGACCGGAGTATCACGATCGCCTGCAACCTGAAGCAAGCCTCGATCGCACATCGAGAGGACGCTAAAGTTAACCAGGGCCCCGTCCGAGGCGCGGATTGTGGGCAGGGCAATCCATTCCTTGCCCGTTGCGATAACGTCGCCGGGCGCCAGAGAGAGTGGAATGGGTTTAGGGTTGTAAGACGCAAAAGCCTCTTGAAACAAGGCGCAGGCGAAGGGAATTGTTAATAGCCAGAGAATGATAGGGTGCCTGTTCGATCGGCTAAAAGCGGAGTTTTGCCGTGTGGGCATAGTACCTCAGTTAGAAGATGCTTCGCACGATTTATTGAAATGCAGTTGGTCGATGCCTCAGTCGCCCCGCGCACGGCCGATCAGCCGCGCATCGGCCAGGTTCCCAAAGTCATTTCTTAAATCTCCGTCGTTATTCCAGTTGCTTGAGACTCTGATTACGAGCATCTGGATGTTACGAACATCAACCTCCACGGGTTGAGGCGCAGTGTCGGGATACATGCCGCCACTATCAAAATAACATTCACCGTCACAAAAGATCGTCAAGTTGAGCGAAGGCCGAGGTCTGCTGGTTGGGATATCCTCTGCAATGCCAGCCAGGGCGTAGAGCCCACGATACTGGCGGTTCAGAGCGTAGAGGATGACGGTGTTGGCGGCCAGACCGAGACCTTTTGAATAGGCTGTGCCATGCAGCGAGATCGCGCCACCGTGGAAACTGCGATCCCTCACGAAGATTGGAGTGGGAAGGCCGACACCTCTTTGCGCCGCGTTCTCCTGCAAGTCGCTGAGGTAAGTAACGGATGAGTCGTATGTTTTCGCCGACCGGACGGATGGACGGAGCGATACGGGCTTCACGCGCAGTGTGCGCATAGAATTTGCCAGGACCGTGACGATGACGCCCTGTTCGAGGTCTTCTGAAGTTCTGACGCCAAGGTCACTGCCGTCGCGAGACACTGAATAAACCCCGGGGCGCAGGAACCGGACCTGCACGCAGGTCTCGCGGTCCTTTCCAGTGCCGTTGGCGAGAACTATCTCGCGCATCGTAGTGATGCGTGAATCGAAGGTGGAAACCAGCTTTTCAAAGATCGCGACGTGCGGCTCTGATCCATGGTTGAGAGCGAAGCTGAGGTTGGTCATCGCTCGAGGATAGTTATCGTAGTTCGTGCGCAGATTAACGTCGCGCTGCTCCTGAATTCCAAACGCTTGCTCCCACCGGTCACGAGGTAGGACCACCTTTTGCATGGCGAGGTACGTTGCATATCCCGGGCCGCTGGCATGGTTCAAGATTGGTCCCATCATCTGGAGAAAAGCCTGGTCTTTCTCCTGGCAGAGATTGGGAGTGCAATCGTAGTCGACGCAGCCACGCACTCCGACACAGGTCACGCCGGTGAGATCGCGTCCAGCAGAATCACGATGGGCGGTTGTGCATGACGTCAGAATCATGATCCAGACAAGATCTTTTGCGACGTCCAGAAAGGAGGCATCATGGCTGCGCTCATAGCGGTGAACCAGCGCATTCGGAAGCCACCCCATCCAGCAATGAAATGTGTTGACTTTGGGATGCAGGTAGTTCATGCGCAGTTCCGGGGCCCAAATTGAGTGCAGCCAGTCCGTGATGCGGTCGGCGATCCGCAGATATTGCGGGTCCTTGGTCTCCGGATAGAGAATCTCAGAGCTGATTTCAGCGCAGTACCCGAGGCAAGCGGTGATTGCCCAGTCGTCGCCGTGGTCTTCCTGCTGGTTGGATAGTGGATTCCAACGAGGGGGGAAGTACATATTTTCAAGATCGAGTTTGACCAGCACGTCGTGCTTCATCAGATCGAGTGATCGAGCCTTGAGTTCGTCGTCACCAAATAAAATTGCAATCCGGTAGAGATGCTCCGACGCTGCCCAGTTGCCTCCTTCCGCGAAGGGAAACTTGTGTTGGTAATCGGAGACATACGCCCATCGTGTCCAACCACCAGGGCGGCGCACAAAGTATCCTTCGCCGTCCGATTCTCCCCAGAGCGGAATCTGCGACGCTGCGTAGTGCCCGAAGTTCTGTTCCCACTCGCGTGCAGTGGCCAACCCTTCGTACGCGAGCAATGCCGCGGTCTGGATGCCACAATCGTAGCCGTAGGGATAGGAGGCTCTACTGCCCCGAACGGAATATTCCTCCATGTGCCATCCGTAGCCCGGAATCAGTGACTCGGGGCAAGAGAGTCTAACCGGCATTCGGTCGAGAGCGGCATGCGGATCGTAGTGGTCGGGAATGGACGCCAAATCAACCTGGGAGGCGACGGCTTGTGCGTAATATTTCTCGCAAACGTGACCAAGGCGCCGGCCGAGGTCACGATCACAGATGATGTTGAAACGCTTGGGCTGGTTCTCGCCTAGACGCACTTGCCAGTAGCCGAAATGCTGTCCGTCTTCGGTATGGGTTCTGCCG
>Ga0181537_10002166_pt1 | contig 17476 bp, 9 predicted proteins | sample PEATcosm2014_Bin_39_FD_119765 | JGI IMG/M metagenome (GOLD analysis project Ga0181537, IMG submission 119765) | Peatland microbial communities from MTU Mesocosm Facility, Houghton, MI, USA - PEATcosm2014_Bin23_10_metaG | ecosystem: Environmental > Terrestrial > Soil > Wetlands > Peat | place... | reverse complement strand
GCGGCCGTCGACGTCGCGGCGCCACCGCTGCGGCAGTTCATGGGCTATCGCCGCCGCGATGGCCGCGTCGGCACACGCAACGAGATCTGGATACTCTGTACCGTCGGTTGCGTCGCCAACACCGCCCAGCGCATCGCCGCGCGCGCCCGGCAGGAATTCGAAGGCCGGCTGGATGGGGTCTACGCCTTCACGCACCCGTTCGGCTGCTCTCAGCTCGGCGAAGATCTGGCGGGCACGCGTCGAATCATCGCCGGGCTGGCCTCTCATCCGAATGCCGGCGGCGTATTGCTGATCGGGCTCGGCTGCGAATCCAACCAGCTCGGTGCACTGCTGAACGTCGCGCCGCATATCGACCCTGAGCGCGTACGTTCCTTCGTCGCACAAGACGAGGAGGACGAGATCGAGGCGGGGGTCAGGCAGGTTCGCGAGCTCGTGTTGCTCGCCGAGCGCGATCGCCGCTCATCCTGTCCGCTGTCCGATCTCGTGCTCGGACTGAAGTGCGGCGGCTCGGATGGACTCTCGGGAGTCACGGCCAATCCGCTGGTCGGCAGGGTTGCCGATCGGGTGGCGGCCGCCGGCGGTTCGCTCATAATCACCGAGATCCCGGAGCTGTTTGGCGCCGACCGACTGCTCGTCGAGCGGGCGGCGAATCGGGACGTGTTCGATTCGATCGTCGCGTTGGTCAACGGCTTCAAGCGCTATTTCATCGAGCACGGTGAGCTGATTTCGGAAAATCCGTCGCCCGGGAACATCGCCGGCGGCATCACCACATTGGAGGAAAAATCCCTGGGCGCCGTGCAAAAAGCCGGTCGGGCGCCCGTCACGGCGGTGCTGAGTTATGGACAATCCGTTTCGACCCGCGGTTTGACGCTGCTCGAAGCGCCGGGCAACGATGCCGTGTCCTCGACGGCGCTGGTCGCCGCGGGCGCGACCGTGATTCTGTTCACGACCGGTCGCGGCACGCCGCTCGGATTTCCGGCACCGACGTTGAAGATCGCGACCAACAGCGCACTCGCTCACAAGAAGTCGCGCTGGATCGACTTCGATGCCGGCCGCCTGCTCACGGGGTCTGGTACGGACGAGCTCGCCGATGAACTATTGTCACTCATCTGCAGCACCGCGTCCGGCGAATCGACCCGAGCCGAGGAGAATGGCGAGCGGGAAATCGCGATCTGGAAGCGCGGCGTGACCTTGTGAGGCTGACCGGCCCCGTCAGCCGCCCGCCGCTCGCCGCGCGGGGCGGATGGCAATCCAAACCAAGCCCGCCGCGGTCAGGTCCAGCATCCACATGGAAGTGAACACCGGTCCGAATCCGACCCGGCCTGCGATCGCGCCGATGGCGAGCGAGAACAAGAACCCGCCCAGGTAGCCGACGCTGCCCGTCAGTCCGACTGTGCTCGCGATCTCATGCGGCGCGAACACGTTGGCGGTCAGTGCATACAGCGCACCGGACAGGGTTTGATGGGCAAATGCGCCGACACAGAAAAGCCCTATCGCGGCATAGGCGCTGGCAAATGCTCCAATAGCGGCCGGACCGACCATCGCCACGCAGCCGGCGGCCACCACGATCTTCAAGGAAGCGACCATGGTCATGTTGAATCGCCTGCAGAAGAACAGCGCCAGATAACCGCCGGCGATGCTGCCCGCGTCAGCCGCCAGAAACGGGATCCAGGCGAACCCGGCGATGGCTTTGAGGTCCATGTGCCGGACGGTGACCAGATAGATCGGAATCCAATAGTTGATGGTTTGCCACGCGGGTTCCGACAGGAAGCGGGCGGCCGCGATCCCGGCGAAACGGCGGTTGCCGATAATGCCTCGCCAGGAAGGCTTGCCGGGCGCAGCGGTTCCCGGCTGACCGGACAGAATGTGTCGGCGCTCACCCGCGGAGAGCAGAGGATGGGTCTCCGGCCGGCGATAGGCGATGAACCAGAGCAGCGCCCAGAGGATGCCGAGCACTCCGGTCACGAGGAAGGCAGCCCGCCAGTTGTAGCGGAGGATGCAATACACGACGAGCGGCGGCGCCAGCATGGAGCCGACCGATGTGCCCGCGTTGAACCAGCCGGTCGCGACCGGCCGTTCCTGTACCGGAAACCAGCGCGTCACGGTTTTCATGGCGGCCGGAATGCACGCCGACTCTGCAAGACCGAGCAATCCGCGCGCAGCCGCGAGGCCGGTCCATTGTCCGGCGAACGATACCGACAGGTTGGCGGCGGACCACGCCGCGGCGAACACGGCGAAGCCGATCCGCAATCCGATCACATCGAGCACATAGCCTGCGAAGGGTTGGGCCACCGAGTAGGCCGCTTGGAAGGCCGCGACCACATACGAGTACTCGCGCGTCGTCATTCCCAAGGAGCGCATCAACTCGGGTGCAGCGACGCTCAACGTGCTGCGGCTGAGATAGTTGAGGACCGTGCCGAGTCCGACGAGCAGCACGATCCACCAGCGCAGACCGCGGACGGTCACACTGCACGCCGGCGTGCGTATTCCTCGCGCTTGGCCGCGGTCTCGACGCGGACCCGCTCCACCTCCTCGATCTCGGTCGCCATCAACAGATCATCCACGACGCGGCTCAGATGGGCACGCATGGCCTTGCGCGCCGACTCCGGATCGCGGGCGCGAAGGGCGGCGAGGATGCTGCGGTGTTCATTGACCCGCGGTTTGAGTCCGTTGCGCCGAGCGCGGTCGAGCGTGTGCTCCACCAGCGGCGAGCTATGGCGCAGTTCCCACAGATGCTCGACGGCCGACAGCAGCGCAGGATTGCGCGATGACTCGGCAATCTTGAGATGAAACCGCCGGTCGGCGTATTCATCGCCGGTTTCCGTCTCGTTCTCACGTTCCATCTGCATGAGGATCTCCTCGAGCGATGCGATGTCGGCGTCCGACAGTGTCACGGCCGCCAAGGCGGCGGCTTCCCCCTCCAAGAGGCTCCGAGCCTCCAATAATTCGAAGGCACTGACGTTCGGGCCTGCGTTCTTAGCCTCGGTGGGCAGGGCGTTCGTCACGTACACGCCTGAACCGTGGCGCGCCTCGACGAGACCGCGGATCTCGAGAGCCAGCATGGCCTCGCGCACGGTGGGGCGGCTGACTTGAAACCTATCGGCCAATTCGCGCTCTGAGGGCAGCTTTTGCCCCAGCCCCAAGCGACCGGCCGCGATGTCGGCGCTCACGTTGTCGACGATGTGCCGGTAAAGCTTCTTGGTGTCCCGAGCGGCGGCAGTCATTTGACCAGTTTCGTATAATCTCAAGAAAATAACAATTAGCGCTCCGAATCCTTCATGAGATACTTGATCTCTCGTCGAATTTTGACTTGAAACGTATGACCACTTGGCGACACGCCCCAAGCTGCGGAGGAGCTTTCTCGATGGAGACACTGGAGATGGATGCCGACCGGCTGCTTCCGAGCGAACCGCGGGTTCGGAGCATCGCGCGGGAGATTTTCAATGCGGTCGAGGCGCTGCCGATCTTGAGCCCCCATGGCCATGTGGACCCGGCTTGGTTCGACCACAATTCGCCCTTCGACAACGCGGTGAGTCTCCTGTTGTGGCCCGACCACTATGTGCTACGCATGCTCTACAGTCAGGGGATTGGCCTCGATCGCCTGGGGATACCCGGCGGTGGGTTGCCGGTGGTGACCGATCCTCGCGCCATCTGGCAGCTGTTCGCGGATCACTATCATCTTTTCCGCGGCACCCCATCGCGAATCTGGCTGGACCACGTCTTTGCGACCGTTTTCGGTCTGCGGCGGCGATTGTCATCCGCGACGGCCGATCATTACTACGATCACATCAACGCCTCGCTGGCGCAGCCGCAGTTTCGGCCGCGCGCATTGTTCGAGCGGTTCAAGATCGAGGCCCTTGCCACGACGGAAGCCGCGCTCGACGATCTGGTGCATCATCAAGCCATCCGCGCATCGGGCTGGCCGGGCCGCGTGCTCACGACCTTCCGGCCAGACGATGTGGTCGACCCGGATCGCGCGGAGTTTCACGGCAATCTCGAGCGCCTTGGCGAGCTGACCGGCGAGAACGTCGCCCTCTGGAGTGGCTATCTCGCGGCGCTCGCGCAGCGGCGCGAGTACTTCCGCAGAGTGGGTGGTGCCACCGCGACGGACCACGGCCATCCCACCGCGCAAACCGCCGATTTGGGCGCTGCAGAGTGCCAGGCGTTGCTGGATCGATTGCTGCTGCGGCGCGCATCGCCGGGGGATGCCGAATTGTTTCGCGCGCAAATGCTCACCGAGATGGCGCAAATGTCCTGCGCCGATGGCATGACCATGCAGCTGCATCCGGGCTCGTGGCGCAACCACAACCCGTGGCTGTTCGGCGCCTATGGCCGAGATCGGGGGGCCGACATCCCGACGCGAACCGGCTATGTCGAGCAATTGAAGCCCCTGCTCGATCGCTTCGGTAATCGCAGCGCCCTGACGCTGATCCTGTTCACCTTGGACGAGAGTACATACTCGCGGGAATTGGCGCCGCTCGCGGGCCACTACCCGTGTCTGCGCCTCGGTCCGTCCTGGTGGTTTCACGATTCGCCGGAGGGCATGCTGCGCTTCCGGCGCCTGACGACCGAAACCGCCGGGTTCTACAATACAGTCGGGTTCAATGACGACACACGCGCCTTCTTGTCGATTCCCGCGCGACACGATGTGGCGCGGCGCATCGATTGCGGATATCTCGCGGAACTCGTCGCGACCTCCCGGCTGGCGCTGGATGAGGCATTGGAAGTCGCGGTCGATTTGACCAGCCGGCTGCCTCGGCTCGCCTACCGGCTATGAGGCTCTCGCTTGCTACCGTGGGGCGCCGCGCGAGCAACATTCGCGCCCCCGCCTATGATCCGTCCGCGCTCCGGGTCGGCATCGTGCATCTGGGCGTTGGTGCTTTCCAGCGCGCGCATCAAGGGGTCTTTACGGATGATGCCATCGAGGCGCAAGGCGGAGCCTGGGGCATCGCCGGCGTCTCCATGCGCAAGCCCGATGTGGCTGATGAACTCAATGCCCAGGATGATCTGTATACCGTCGAGATCATGGGAACCAAGCCGAGCTACCGAATTGTCGGCGCCCTGCGGCGCGCCCTGTGTCTGCCCAGCCAGCCCGCGGCCGTGCTCGATTTGATCGCGGCCCCCGCAACCCAGGTGGTCACGCTCACGGTCACGGAGAAGGGCTATTGCCTCAACGGCGACCGACTCGACGTCACACATCCGGAGATCGTGCATGACTGGAATACGCCCGAGCGGCCAACCTCCACCATCGGCGCGCTGAGTGTGGGGTTGATGCGGCGCCGGGCGGCCGGCGGACGGCCGATGACCGTGATCAGCTGCGATAACCTCATCAATAACGGCGCACGCCTGCGCGCTGAGGTATGCGAATTCGCCGAACGGCTCGGGGGCGATGCCGCCGCCTGGATCGCGAACCACATCGCCTTCCCCGACACCATGGTCGATTCCATCGTACCGGCCACCGACGGCGAGAGTCGCCGCCGCGTCGCCGCCGCGGTTGGCCTTACGGACCTCGCCAGCGTGCAGCGCGAGCCATTTGCACAATGGGTCATAGAGGATCGGCTGGCAGGACCGATTCCCGCTTGGGTGCAGGCCGGGGTGCAGATCGTGCCCTCGGTGGTGCCCTACCGGCGCCTCAAGCTGCACGTGCTGAATGCTACACACTCGGCCATTGCCTACCTCGGCCTCGAACGCGGCCTTTTGTTCGTGCGCCAGGCGGTCGCCGACCCGGAAATCCTCCACTTCGTGAATGCGCTGGTCGACGAGGAGATCGCACCGGGCCTGCCCGATCTACCGGTGCGCACGTATTGGTCGGCGACGCTGCCGCGCTTCGCCAACCCGATGCTCGACCATCGGCTTGACCAAATCGCCGGAGACGGTGTCTACAAGCTGGCTCAGCGCATCTATCCGCTGATGCTTGGCAACGTGCACGCGGGACTGCCGGTGCGGCGCCTTGCCTCGATCGTCTGGCGGTTTCTGAAGTTCAAAGGCTGCCGCGACCGCGCCGACCTCGAACGGTGGCTGGATGATGCGGCGGTATTTCCCGAAGACTTCAGGACCGAGCCCCTGCTGCGCCGGGCGGTCCTCGATGCGGCCGCTTGAGCCGGCGGCCCTCGACAGGCTCCTAGAACGAGTACGCCGCGCGGATGCCGTAGTAAGCACGGAAGTCCCGCGGCACGAAACCGAAGGTGTTCGCGGTCGAGAACGGCGTGTAGTCCGTGAGGCCATCGTAATAATGCCGGTCGAAGACATTGTCGGCAAACAGCGTGATGCGGTAATTCGCGCCGTCGGTGTGCTGCAATCCCACGCTCAAGTTCACGATGCCGTATCCCCCCTGATACGTCAGGGGATCCTGGGACAGCGAGAAGTTGACGGGCGATTGATACTTCCACGTGCCCGTGAAGATGGCGTCGAAGCCGATGCCGGGCAGGTGCCCGGTATAGGACGCATCCAGGTTGCCTTTGAAGGTGGGCGCATTGGCGAGCGGCTTGCCGCCGAGATTATAAAACGATCCTGCCGCCGTCTTGATGCAACCCTCTGCCGCATCTTGCGTGTAATAGCACTGACCGTCCGGGTACGACAGGATCCGGGCATTGAGGTACGTGCCGCTCAAGCCCAGATTGAACGCGGAGTTGGGCTGATAGCGGCTATCCAATTCTAGACCGCGGGTCCGCACGGAACCGACATTGGCGAGGATGAAGCCGGTGCCGACGATGGGCAGGATGGTCTGCGCCTGAAAGTCGGTGTACTTCGTATTGAAGGCCGTGAGGTTCGCCGTCAGTCGCCGTTCGAAGAACTGCGTCTTGACGCCGATCTCGACGCTGTCGGAAGTTTCCGGCTTGACGGGTCCGTGCGCCGCCAGCGCGGCGGTGAAGGAACTCGTGAGGTCATAGGTCTCACCCTTATAACCGCGCGTGTAGCTCGCGAACAGGTTGATGTTCTGCGCCGGATGATATTCCAGGCTGAATTTCCCGGTGACCACCCCATGCAGGTGCGAACCGCTCGACACGAAATCCTTGAAGACGTTGTCGTAGTCATACCCGATGCGTTCCTCGCTGCCGCGCAGTCCCGTGACGACCGTGAAGCGCGGGGCGAAGTCCCATTCCGTCTGACCGTAGGCGGCGTATTGCGCCGAGGAATCGTCGTAAAAGTAATTGGCATACAAGTGGCTGCCCAAACCCGGGAAGTCGGGACCGCGCACCGTGGAATAGTCATCCTTCTTGTCGGCGTACCACAGCCCGGCGACGTAGCGGAACGGGCCCGGCCCCGACACCGCGCGCAACTCCTGGCTCAACTGCTTGGTCGTCTCGTTGAATTCCTGGCTCAGTCCACCGTTCAGCGCGCCGCGGGTGAAGAAGCCGAGGATGTTCAAGTCCGTGAAATCGAAGTCATTGATGTTGAAGGTCGAGTAGTCGCTGTAACCGGTGATCGACAGCAAGGTGACCGGGCCCGCGTCGTAGCTGACTTTCACAGAGCCCGACTTGATCTCATAGTCGAGGATGGGCGGCGTATCGTTCGATATCGAGCTGTTGCTGCCGTTGACCGCAAAGCCCGCGAATGCCTCCGCGGCCGAGCCCGCGCCCAGCCAGGTGGCCGTGGGAGGCACGTGCACCGGTGCGGGAATGAGACCCAATGAACCATCGGCGTGGGTGTAAGCGCCGATGAGGTCGATGCTCAGCTTGTCGGTCGGGGTCCAGTGCAGTTTGCCGCGCAGACTGCCGGTGTTCTCGCCGTTCGTCCACCGCCCGTCGTAGACGTTGCGCGAATTGCCGCGGAAGTCATCGATCGTGCCGGTCAGGCGAAAGCTCAGGGTGTCCTTGATCGGACCCGTCACCGTGCCGCTGTAGACCTGTTCGTGGTCGTTGGTATACGACGCTTCGAGCTTGCCGCCGAAGGTCTGGCTCGGCGTCGCCGTCGTGATGTTGACGACACCGGCCGAGGCGCTCTTGCCGAACAACGTCGTTTGCGGGCCGCGCAGCACCTCGATCTGGGCAATATCCGACAGGTTGGCGAAGGCCTGGGACTGTGACCCCACCGGCACGTCGTCGATGATGATCGCGACATCGGGTTCGGTCAGGTAGGAGAAGCTGTAGGCACCGACACCCCGGATCTCGACCGAGGTGTTCTGGCCGTTTCCGCCCGCGGCGATGCTGAGAGAAGGAGCGACGCTTGGCAGATCCTGAAAGTTGTGCACGCCCGCCGCGGTCAATTGGTCGCCATTGACCACGGTAATCGAAACGGGCACCTCTTGCAGGTTCTCGGCACGCTTTTGCGCGGTGACGATAATTTCGCCGAGTTGATCTGCCGCCAATTCGGAACCGGTTCCGCTGTCAGTGCCCGACCGATCGGTCTGTGCGATGGTGATAATTGGTATGACCAAAAGGGCAAATGCCGAAAACAACTGCGCACGTCCTTGAATGCGAGAGCGGAGCAAACCCGGGCATTTACTGATAACCATTTGATTCTTCCCCCAATTACGCGACGCATATTCGAAGCATTATTCGCATGATTGTTCCAAGCCTGATATTCATGGGCGTTGGACCGCAGGGGCGGAAGTTACAACAGGTCTGGCCAAAAATCAATAAGTGGTAATATGACTTGGTAAGGGCACTTTCTCGACGCGACTGGACGGGCGTCCAGTGACGCCATGGCAGGCGCTAATCAAGACGTGGCGAACCGCGTCCACCCGGCCGGGTGTCGATCAGTCCTTGCCCGGCTCACCTCGGGCTTCCAGGCGCCGGCACACATCCATCAGCAACTGAGAGGCCCAGGCGATCTTGGGCTCGAGCCGCCACGTAGGACCGGCCGCCGTAACCAGGTAGAGCGTGTCCTGCCATTTGAAGGGGCAGGACAGCGTCGTCACCCCCTCGACGCTCTCCTCGCGATTCACGAAATAACCCAATTTGCGGCCCTCCTTGAGCTGCTCGCGCAACGCGCTCTTCGAGGACACGGTGTGCGGCGTGAGCTTGTCGAGCTGCGCGGTTTTCAGATACGCCGCCAGCGCGCGTTCGTCCAGACTCGCGAGCAGCGCCTTGCCTGCCGACGTGGCATGCAGACTGCGCACGGGATTGCCGACCTTGATCATCATGCGCAGCGGCTGCGAGGATTCCAACGCCAGCAGATAGGTTGCCTGCAGGCCGCTCACCTTCGACAGCTGCACCGACTCGTCGAGCGCATCGCGCAGCGACTTGATCAACATCTCGGCGCGCAGCTGCACCGGATCGTTCTCGGCAATGGCGCGCGCGACGTCGTACAGCCGCAGCGTCGGATAAAAACCGCCGCGCGGCGAGAGCTCGTATAGATAGCCGCGCCGGCGCAGCGATTGCAGCACGTCGTAGCAGCTCGACGGCGGGATCCCGAGCAGCCGCGAGACGTCGCTCAACGACAGCGGCTGCTTCTGATCGGCGAACAGTTCGAAGCAATCGAGCGTCCGCTCGACGATTCGTGACATCGGTTCTCCCGTGAAAATTCTGGGTTGATCGATGATACAGAAAGTCCGTGGAAATGCCGCCATCGGCCTGCAGGTTCCGAGGAATCATTCGCTACACGGAAAATATATTCGCGGTTGCGAAAATATTTTACAGATAATTATGCGAACTACGCGCATCTAGATTTGCGCAAACAACTGTATTTAGTAGGCAATTGGCCCCAATTGGTATTGCAACGGATGGCATTTGATCGAACACTTGACCATCGCTTATGAATGTGTATATTTCGCAATTAGAAAAGAAATTACGCTATTACGGAATTCGTAAGGCATCTTCAAGGGGGGCAGGAGAATGATCCATTCCAGATTTTCGGTCGTCTTGATCGCCGCTCTATCGCTGGCCGGAGCTCGGATACTGCTCGCCGAGAACGCGGTCTCCACCTCGGACGATGCCTCCATCGAGCCTATCGTCGTCACCGGTTCGCGCCTGGTCACCAATGGCAATGCCGCTCCGACACCGGTCACGGTGGAGAGCGAGGAGGCCTTGCAGAATCTGGCGCCGTCGAGCATTGCGGACGCCTTGAACCTGCTGCCGGAATTTCAGGGCTCGACCTCGCCGCAGCGCACGGGAGTCGGCAATCCGGCGACGGCGGCGACGGACAACGCGCTCAATTTGCGGCAGCTTGGTGCGGTGCGCGCCCTGGTGCTGTTCGATGGCCTGCGGCTGCCGCCCTCCGCATCGACCGGTTTGGTCGACGCGACCCTGATCCCACAGTTGCTGGTGCAGCGGGTGGAAGTGGTCACGGGCGGCGCCTCCGCGGCGTACGGCTCGGATGCCGTGTCGGGCGTCATCAACTTCGTGCTCGACAAGAAGTTCGAGGGCGTGAAATACGACGTCGACACCGGATTTGCGCAGCACGGCGGAGACGACAGCAAGCGGTTCAGCATCGCCGCGGGCTCGAATCTGTTCGATGGGCGCCTGCATCTCGAGGGCAGCGAGGACTTCTTCACGGACAACGGCATCGGTGCGCTGTCCGACCGGCCTTCCGGCGCCGAGCGTTACGCTCCGGTGGGAGTGAGCCCGATGGGCGCCGCCGGAACGCCCAAGAATCCGTACATCAGCGTGCCGGGAACCTATTCCACGAACGACGGCTTCTACGGCTATTTCGTCTCGGGGCCGCTCGCGAATCAGGAATTCAACGCCGCCGGACAGCTGGTACCATTCCAGCCGGGCACCAATCTGGGCTCGGGGATCTGCATCGACTGCAACGGTTCCTACCACGATCCGGCGACGGTGAGCCTGATCGCCAAGGTGCAGACCGATCAAACCTACGGGCGGGCGGATTTTGCGCTCAATGAGCGGGTGAACCTGTTCGCCGAGTTCCTCTACGGACATTCGGAAACCAGCCTGAACGGCAGCACCCCGGTGTACCGCGCCGGCGGCGCCTCGCAGCTGTATATCTTCCCGTCCAATGCCTATCTGCCGGCCAGCATCGACGCGCAGCTGCCGGCCAAAGGCGCCGGCCTTGCGATCCAGGGCATCGGCATCAATATCACCACCAACACCACCACGGAAAGATCCGTGGGCGCGACCATCGGTGCCAACGGCAAGTTCGGCTCCACCGGGAACTGGGACGTCGCCTATTCCTACGATCGCTCGCAGCAGAACATCGTGCTTGCGCAGCTCAACAACGTTAACTTTCGCGCAGCCTTGGACGCGGTAGTCAATCCGGCCAACGGCCAGGTCGTCTGCAACGTCACGCTGACCAATCCCGGACTGTATCCCGGCTGCACGCCCATCAACATCTTCGGCGCCGGAACCGTCTCGCCCGCGGCGCTCGCCTATGTGGAGGGCGACGGTCTGCAGGAGTCGGTGTTCGAACAGCAGGTGGTGGAGGCCAATATCCGCTCTGACCTGTTCTCCCTCTGGGCGGGCCCCGTATCCGGCGCCGCCGGCGCCGCGTATCGCTATCAGAGCTTCAATCAGACCAGCAACAGCAATCCCTCGGATGTACCGGCGGCCACAGGCATCCGCGGCTTCGAGGGGCTCGCCTACAGCGCCGGCAATTATGCGGTCGGCGCCGGCAACGAGAATGTCAAGGAAGGGTACCTTGAGTTCCTCGCCCCGCTCGCGACCGACGCACCGCTGGCCAAATCGCTGGATTTGAACGGCGCGGCGCGCTTCACCGATTACAGCACCAGCGGCAGCGTGACCACTTGGAAGATCGGTCTGACCTGGCAGCCCATCGAGGACCTGCGTCTGCGCGCCACGCAATCTCGCGACATCCGCGCCCCCACGCTGGTCGAACTGTATCAGGGGGCGCAGGCGGCGGTGGGCATCGTCACGGATCCGCACACGGGCATCACCCAGGACGTCCAACAAACCACCAAGGGCAATGACGGCCTGCAGCCCGAAAAGGCCAATACCACCACGGTGGGCCTGGTTTTCAAGCCTTCCTGGGTGCGCGGGTTCACGACGTCGATCGACTACTACAGCATCACCATCGATCAAGCCATCGCCTCGCCCTACACCATCGCGCAGATCCTGCAACTGTGCGAGGCGAGCAACGGCACGGGGTCGGTCTGCAGTCTGATCTCCCGGCCGCTGCCCTTCAGCAACACCACTCCGGCGAATTTCCCGACGGCCATCTACCAGGTGCCGCTCAACGTGGCGTCCGTCAAGACCCACGGATTGGATTACGAGGCGGATTGGGTGACTCCCGTGGGCGCGGGATCATGGGACACGCGGCTGCTCGCGAACTACGTGCTGGAGTACACCCAGCAGCAGTCGCCGACCGCCAAGGTGCAAAACCTCGCCGGCACGGAGCTCGACCTCACGGGTGGATTACCTCAGTTCAAGGCCACCCTGGTCGGCACTTATTCGCTGCGTGAATTCAGCATCGGCTTCGACGAGCGGGTCATCGGCCACGCCGACATCTCGCGCATCAATGCCTGGCAGGACAACAATGTGCCGGCGCGCTTTTACACGGACTTGAACGCCGCCTACCGTTTGCCCGCGACCGGCAGGTCGACCATGGAGTTCTTCCTGCACGTCGACAACCTGTTCGACATTCAGCCGCCCATCATCCCGTCGGCGCCGCCGGGATTGGGATTCCCGACCCAGCGCGGCTTGTATGACGTCATCGGGCGCGCCTTCACCGTCGGAGTGCGCGGCAGGTTCTGATGGCGCTCAGGGCCTCGCCCCAAGATCGGCGCCGCTTACCACGTCGAGCCGCGCGGCCCAGGGATCGGGCCCGGCCACCGCTTCGCCGGATGCCGTGAAGTTGATGAGCAGACCGGCTTTGGTGTAGCGCGGCCAATGCGGCAGCCCCTCGCCGTTGGGATCGCCGGTCCTGGCGAATTGCGCGAAGAAGCGGTTGACCAGGTGCGCCAGGGCGGTGTCCGCGGCATCTGCGCCCCCGCCCTGTGCCACGCTGTCGAATGCGAAGGGCACGTCGCTGCCATGCGGCGCACCGCGCTTCCAGATCTCGCGCTTGGCCGGGCTGACATAAGAGAAGCGGTACTCGTAAGCGGCCAGACCGCGGCCGGCAGCGGCGGCGGCCAAAGCGCGCGCCGGTTCCACCATCAGCTGGTCCGCGCCCACTTCGGCCTGCAGGATCGACAGCGGCGCATCGCCCTGCGGGTCGTAGGCCGCAATCGCCGCCGCGCGCCGCTCGCCAAAACGTTCGAAAAGGGCATCCTTGCTCGCGGCATCCACCTGTCCGAGATCAGCGTTGGTGGCGCCGCACAGCACGGCCACCGCCGGCGTGCGGCCGGCGAGATACGCCGCGCGCGGCTCCTCCGTCACGATGCGCCCGTCCAGCAGGGGTCCGCCATAGGTGGCATCCAGACTGCCGTCACGCAGCGCACTGCCGCTCACGCCGGCCGCGATCTGCTCCGCCGGCAGGGCGCGCAGCCGCGCGAGGGCTTCGGGGCCCTCGCCCTCGATGCCGAGGCTCGCCGCAAAATTCCTCCCCAGGGACTCGGCAGAGGGGAGGCCGGGCCGGTCCGTGCTCAGGTTTCTGATGCCGGTGAGCGCGGTGCGGGCTCCCGAGGATTGCAATATGACCTGGTGGAACAGGTCGCGAGCCTGCGGTGCCGCCAGCAGTGCCACCAGCGATTCGCCGCCGGCCGATTCACCCATGACGGTGACGTGGTGCGGATCGCCGCCGAAGGCTGCGATGTTGCGTTTCACCCAGGCGAGCGCGGCGATCTGGTCCATGTATCCGTAGTTGCCATGCGTTTCGTCCGGATGCTCGCGGGTGAGCGCAGGAAAGCCGAAGAAGCCGAAGCGGCCCAGCCGGTAGTTGAAGCTCACGAACACCAGCCCCTGCACGGCGAACGGGGTGCCGTCCTGGCGCGGCTCCGAAGAACCTCCGGCGATGAATGCACCGCCGTAGATCCAAACGAGTACGGGCAGCCGCGCGCCGCTTCTCGCGGCCGGCCGCCAGACGTTGACGAACAAGCAATCCTCGGACGGGGTGGTCTGACCATTGCCGGGACGCTGCCGCAGTTGCATGCAGTCGCTGCCGAAGCCGACCGCATCGCGCACACCCGCCCAGTGCGGCGCCGGCTGCGGTGGCCGCCAGCGCAACGCGCCGACGGGCGGTACCGCGAAGGGAATGCCCTTGAAGGACTCGATGCCGTCCGCCGCCGCGCCCTGCAGCAGGCCCGCATCGGTGGCGACGCGCGGTGCCGCACCGGCAGGCACGCCCCACAGGCCCGCGAGCAGCATCGGCGCGACCGCGCCAAATTGGCGAAAGATATTTCGCATAGGCGTTACTATGGACCGGCACCAATCGGCCGTAAAGCCGTGGTCGCCGACCTTTTCCAGCGGAATATGCGTATCATCGCCGATCCAATTTCGCTGCAGCGAAATTATTTTTACCTTTGCGAAATATAAAGGCTCGGAATGCCGACATGTCGCGAAGGCTGGTGGTTTTTCCGGCTATCTCAGAAATGGATGGTTTCATCCCACCGGGAGGTCCAATCATCCCAAAGTAGTTTCGCCCGTTCGCGGCGCTGCTAATTTTGAAGGATGAGCCTGGCGGTGAGACATGCAACGATGATGCAAACCCGTGCGTGATTTCGTAAACATCGGTCGGAGGAATCTCTTCAGGTGCGCGGGCGCACTCGCGAGCGTCGCGGCGCTGCCGATAGGCACTGTCGCCGGGACGGCAAACTCGGCGGGCGTGTTCATTAGAAAGCTCAGCTGGGCAGGCATTTTGATCGAGACCAACCTTACCGCACTTTTCATCGACGTGACGGCGCCCGATGCAACAAAGGGCGAGCCGCCCGATCTGCTCGCCACGTCGCGGGCACCCTATGCGGTGATCACGCATCATCACAGTGATCATTTTGACAATGAAACCCTGCGCGCCATTCTCGGCAAGGGCGGGCGGCTCGTATGCCTGAGGGAAACCGCCGACTGGGCGGACACACGTGGATTGCGCGTCCAGCCCGTCGAAATGTGGCAGCCCGTATTCTTTCCTCCATCGGGCGACGATCTCGTTGCGTTCCCGGTACCCGCAGTCGATGGATGGGGGTCTCCGCAAGCATCCTGGGTAATTGACGGCCTGGGTGTTCGCATGTTTCATGGCGGAGACACCCAATGGCACGGGCGCTTCGCCGATATTGGCCGGGCATACGGGCCGTTCGAGGCTGCGTTTCTTCCGATCAACGGTGCGCGCCAGAACGACGGACGCTTCGTCGACAAAGGCATCCCCGCGGTTCTAACTCCACAGCAAGCAGTGGCGGCGGCGCAAGAGCTTCGAGCGGGAATGGTCGTGCCAATCCACTTCGGCGGATCGGATCCGCCGAGATATGTGGAGACGCCGCATCCGCTGAGCGAACTCCAGAAGGCCGCCGCTGACGCCAAGCTGATGGTGCGCGTCCTGCGGACGGGGGAATCATTGCATCTTGAAAAAGCAACCGGCGGCTGCCAAGACATGGAAGCGGCTCGGGCAAGAGAATTTTACCGGTACTAGCTGCCAGGTCTCCGAGCAGATCAGTCCGCGCTGTATGGCCCGAAGATCGCTCTGAACAGGGCAGGCAAAAAAATGAAACTCACGGCGTTGTTGCTGCTGTTGGGACTGGCGTCGCTCCCGTATGCGGTTCTGGCCGATCAAGCGCCGGTCTCTGTGTGCGTGGATGCGCTTGAACAGCTAGAAGCGCTCGAGACGGTGGCTCCCGTTTACAAGCTTGCGAGTAGCCAGAAACATCAATATTTAGCTGACGCGGACCGTCCGGCGGAGACAGCTCGTCTAAAGACAATCGTCGCCGGATCGTGCAGCGCGAGACCCAAACATAGGCAGCGCGAGGAGTCTGAAGCGGAGCAACTGCACCTCGCGCGCTCGCCAGGGTGCATGCAAGATCGCGACAGACTTTCGATGATGGAAAGGAAAGATGCACGCACGCCGCAAGATGATCTTGAAAGGACGCGCAAACGAGTCGTGGCGCAATGTCCCGCCGTCGACCTGTCCGATGTATGGCTCGTAGAATGGATCCCACCCCCCGTGCCCCCCAATGGATGAGTTGGAGATATAATGCGCGCCTGCCAGCGACTCTTGCTTGCGACGCCCGGGAGACTCCAATGCCACCTCGCACCGCTTCGCCCGGTTTTGCCATTGGCGTGCCCGACGTCGGCCGCCGAGACTTCATCCGGGGTGCCGCCAGCGTCGGCGCCGGCCTGATGCTGGGAATCTACCTGCCCATTCGCGAGGCGGTGGGGCAGGAAAACGCCACTGCATCGACGGCCAAAGCGACGCCGCCGCGCGCGCCCTCGGCGTTTCTGCGCATCGCGCCCGACGACACCATTACGTTTGTCACGCCGGCGGTCGAAATGGGGCAGGGAGGCCACACTGCCATGCCCATGATTCTCATGGAGGAACTGGACGGCGACTGGAAGCGACTCAAGGTCGAGGATGCGCCGGCTGCCGCGATATTCAACAATCCCCTGTTCGGCCAACAAATCACGGCGGGAAGTTTTTCGGTGCGGGGCTGGTACACCGAGTTGCGCCGCACGGGTGCAGCGGGTCGCGAGATGTTGGTGTCCGCCGCAGCCAAGCAGTGGGGGGTGCCCGCATCGCAATGTGCAGCCGCGAACAGCGTGATCACGCATGCACCCTCGGGCCGCACCTGCACCTATGGCAGCGTAGCCTCCGCCGCGGCCGCTTTGCCGGTCCCGGCGCAGCCGCTGCTCAAGACAGGCCGATTCGCGCTCATTGGGACCTCGCCGCTGCGCGTCGACATTACCGACAAGGTTGACGGCGGTGCCCGGTACGGCATCGACGTCAAGCTGCCCGGGATGCTGTACGCCGCCGTGAAAACCTGCCCCACGCTCGGCGGCAAACTCAAGTCCTTCGATGATGTCAAGGCCAAGGCGGCCCCCGGGTTTCATAGCACTGTGGCGCTGCCCGATGGCGTCATCGTCGTGGCGCGTTCCTACTGGCAGGCAAAGAAAGCGCTGGCGCTGGTCAGCGTGGACTATGACTTGGGTGCGCTGGCCGGCGTGAATAGCGCGGCGGTGTCGCAGCGCCTGCACGATGGTTTCAGGGAAAAGGGGACAGTCGCGCGCGACGACGGCAACGTCGATTCCGCCTTCGCCAAGGCATCGAACGGCCTTGCAAAAGGAGGGTCGGGTTTTTTGGCCACGGCGCAGGCGGCCGGCGTGCCCATGCTCGAGGCCGTCTACGAGGTTCCTTATCTGGCCCATGCCTGTATGGAGCCCATGAACTGCACGGTTCGCACCGATGAGGCCGGGGCCGAGGTCTGGTGCGGCACGCAGTCGCCGCAGACCGCGCAGCACGCCGCCGCCACAGTGCTCGGCATCGCGCCGGACAAGGTCAAGGTCAATGCGCAGTATCTCGGCGGCGGCTTCGGCCGGCGCGGCGAGGCGGACTTCGTCGCGCAGGCTGCCGCGGCGGCCAAGGCCGCAGGCAGACCGGTGAAGCTGGTATGGACGCGAGAAGAGGACATCCAGCACGATTTCTATCGCCCGGCGGCGGCCATCAAGTTCCGCGCGGCGCTCGACCCCGAGAAGAAGCTCACGGC
>Ga0181537_10002165_pt1 | contig 17480 bp, 16 predicted proteins | sample PEATcosm2014_Bin_39_FD_119765 | JGI IMG/M metagenome (GOLD analysis project Ga0181537, IMG submission 119765) | Peatland microbial communities from MTU Mesocosm Facility, Houghton, MI, USA - PEATcosm2014_Bin23_10_metaG | ecosystem: Environmental > Terrestrial > Soil > Wetlands > Peat | place... | reverse complement strand
CATCAAGGGCTCGCCCGCGCCCACCCACTCGCCCTCGGGGAAATTGACCTCGATCTCGAAGCGGGTGGCGCGCTCGGCGGCGATGCGTTCCAGCCAGCGCGCCGCCAGCTTCATGGCCGACAGAACCGGGCGGCGCATGAACACCGCGTAGGTGACGGCGACGTCGCCGTGGCGGCGCACGATCTCCTTCGTGCGCAGGAAGTAATGGTCGGTGAGCGCGGCCAGCTCGCCGGCCTCGGGCCGCATGGCGGCCAGTCCGTCGGCTTCGGGCGGCACCGGGCGGTTCATCGCGATACTCCCTCTCGCCTCCTCGGGCGGGCGCCTCTTGAATGGGCGCCGCTTCCCGGTAGGGACCAATCCTAGCCGCGAAGGCCAATGCGCGCCAGCACGTGGCGGGGAAGGGCGGATTGCACTGGAATCCTCCCAGACCGTGCACTCACAAAAAATGCTGGGAACCGAAATTCAAAAAGCTAAATCCGGCGGGCTATCCCGAAGTTGCAGGCGCTTATTTCACGGGGCCATGCTGTTGTTTATTCGCCAGGAGAGCGCAATGAACGATGCATACCGCAATTACCGCGTCGCCGCCGACGGCCGCCACCCGTTCCTCGACGCTAACGGAGCCTTCATCGGCATTGGCGTGCCCTTGCTGACTCAGGACACCAATGGGCATTGGCATCCGCGTCCGCGTGTCGAATTGGAACGGCTTTTCCATATCGGTTTCGGCGAACGCGTCGAACTAGGTTGGCGCATGGCGAAGCTCGCTTCGGTGGCGCGCGCGCTCAATGCGGGTGACCGGTCGATGGCCTCCATCGCGCTGGTGCAGATGAATTTACCGCCATTGCCCGACCACGCCGCAGCGCTCCTAATGGCGAGGGCCGACGGTCTAAACAAGAATTTCAACCCCGACGAACCACGCGACGATCACGGACGCTGGACCACCGAGGGTGGAACCGAAGTCGCCGAAGCCGACGCCGGGACCAAAACCGATGCGAATACCGGATCGGCCGCGCGACGATTGACCTACGATCAAGCGAAAGCCCTCGTACACGATAACAATTTGTCGGGGTTGCCCGACGAAGTAATACTCGCGATCATGTACAAAGAAAGTTCATTCGATCCGTCTGCCATGAGCTCGGATCCGAACAGCAGCGCGATGGGATTGATGGGGATCACCCGGTCGGCACTCAACGATGTCGAATCCAATCCAAAATTTGCCGCGCAGATCGGCGTCGGACCGATCGATCTATCCGATCCCGCTACAAATGTTCGTGTCGGATCGGCCTATCTTGAGCTTCTGATATCGCGCGATGGGGGAAGCCTCGGGCAAGCATTGGCAACCTATGGTGACGGAACCGAGGGATACGTTCCTCAAATCATTGCCGCAACCAGGGCGCTGATTGCCAATCCCCAGAATCCCGAGCCAACATTGGAAGTCATTTTGCACGGCAGATTACCTTCGACGCGGAGAAAAAGATGAGACGATTGTGGCTTGTCCCTGTTGTCGGCGCCGTGTTCGCGGCTTGGTCCGGGGTAACGGCCGCCGCCGATCCAGTAGGCTATCGGTTGGTCGATCGACTGGAAGTGATTCTGGAAAAGCGCACCTACATTTCAGAAATATTCGATTCGCGTGAACGTTCGCTCGACCGGAAATTGGTCATTCGCTGCGTCAGTGGCTGCGCCAAACAATTCGCCTATCGCGAAGATTTTGCGGATGCTCCTCTGGCCGCTTTCCGCCTTTGGGACGGGTCGGACCAGCTCATCACGCTCTGGACTGGTGGAACCGCCTACTGGGTTCGCATCTATATTCTCGGCGACAGCGGCATCAGGAAAGTTTTCGACAGCGCCTCCAAAAGCGCGCCGGACTTCGCGCATACGCCCATGGGAGATGACGTGGTGATCCTCCATCATCGCGAAGGCGAAGGAGACACACCGGTAACTGATCAAGTGACGCGTGGCGAAGTTTGGACGTGGAACGGACAAGTTTATGCCCCAACGGACAAAGGCACAAAATAAGGCCGACTGCCCTCACCCCGCGGCGCGCTTGACCCCGTTCTTGCCGCCGCTGTGGCGCACGGCCTTCAAATTCTCGGCGATCAGGAAGGCGAGTTCGAGGGCCTGGGTGGCGTTGAGCCTGGGGTCGCAATGGGTGTGGTAGCGATCGCCAAGCCGCGCCTCGGTGATGGCCTGGGCGCCGCCCACGCATTCGGTCACGTCCTGGCCGGTCATCTCGAAGTGCACCCCGCCCGTGGGCACGCCCTCGGTGCGCATCACGTCGAAGAATCCCTTCACCTCGGCCAGGATGTGGTCGAACGACCGGGTCTTGTAGCTGCCTGCCTTGTGCGTGTTGCCGTGCATCGGGTCGGATAGCCACACCACTTTCCGGCCCTCGCGTTCCACCGCGCGCACCAGGGGCGCGAGCTTCGACTCGACCTTGTCGGCGCCCATCCGCGCGATCACCGTCAGGCGCCCGGGCTCGTTGGCCGGGCTCAGGATGTCGATCAGGCGCAGCAACTCGTCGGGCGTCTGGCTGGGACCGGCCTTGCACGCCAGCGGATTGCCGACGCCCTTCAGGAATTCGACATGCGCGCCATCGGTCTGGCGCGTGCGGTCGCCCACCCACAGCATGTGGGCCGAGCAATCGTACCAGTCGCCGGTGGTGCTATCGACGCGGGTCAGCGCCTGCTCATAAGGCAGCAGCAGCGCCTCGTGCGAGGTGAAGAAATCGGTCTCGCGGATCTGCGGGGTGGTCTCGGACGTCAGTCCGCAGGCCTCCATGAAGGCCAGCGTCTCGTCGATATGCTCGCACAGTTCCTTGTAGCGCGCGCCGGAGGCGCCCGCGACGAAGCCCAAATTCCACTGATGCACCTTGTGCAGGTCGGCATAGCCGCCTTGCGCGAAAGCGCGCAGCAAATTGAGCGTCGCGGCCGACTGGTTGTAGCTCTGCACCATGCGCGCCGGATCGGGCGTGCGCGCTTCGGGCGTGAATTCCATCGCATTGATGATGTCGCCGCGATAGGCGGGGAGCGTGACCGCGCCTTGCGTCTCGATGTCGGCCGAGCGCGGCTTGGCGAACTGCCCGGCCAGGCGGCCGATCTTCACCACCGGAAGCGCCGCGCCATAGGTCAGCACCACCGCCATCTGCAGCAGCACGCGGAACGTGTCGCGGATGTTGTTGGGGTGGAACTCGGCGAAGCTCTCGGCGCAATCGCCGCCCTGCAGCACGAAGGCCTTGCCCTCGACCGCGCGGGCCAGCTGGGCCTTGAGGCGGCGCGCCTCGCCGGCGAACACCAGCGGCGGATAATGGCGCAGCGTCGCCTCGGCGGCCTCGAGCGCGGCCGGGTTGGGATAGCCGGGGGCCTGGGCCACCGGCTTCTTGCGCCAACTCTCCGGGCTCCACGGCTCGGCCATAATCGCCTCTATCCCAGTCTCAGGGCCGCCATCCATGGGGACGGCCCCGGTTTCGGAAGGGGATGGATATACGCTTCCCAAGGGCGGATTTCCAGCCCTACGGGGGCCAAGGCTGGGCGCCATTCCGCTTCCCCTCCCGGGCGCGGCGCAATATTCTGTCGCGGTTGGAGGTGGGGTCGGCGCTCGCGGCCAGTCGGCCGAACGGCCCGTCACCCCGGGGGTCGAAGGTCGCAAAATGTCGCCGCGCGTCCTGAGCATTGTGGTGGGCATCGTCAGCCTGTTCTGGGGCGCGCTCTTCACCTGGACCGAGATCATCGACGCCAGCCCCAACCAGTACAGCATCAATTCCCCCGAAATGAAGCAGCGCCTAGCCAATTGCTCGGGCAATTTCGAGCAGCGCCAGGCCTGCGCCGAGCAGATCGCCGAACAGCTGCAGCAGCGCGGCTTCCTGGTCTGGTGCAAGAAGGTCGCGCTGATCCTGGGCCCGCCCCTGGTGCTGTGGACGCTCATGGGCGTCTACAACCGCCAACAGGAACGCGAACCCGCGCCGCCGCCGCCGCCCATGCCGCGGCGGGTCGGCGGATCGCCGGAATCGGGCCCAAGCCCGGGACCGCGGCGGGTCCGCGCCACCGCCGGCGCCGACGATTCCATGCGGCCCGATTCGGGGCGCGAACCGCCCCCGCTCGATCCCTACCCCCAGCCGCGCTCGGGGCCGCCACCCGGCGCGCCGCCGCATGCGCCCGGCACGGGCGATCCGGCCATCTTCACCGGCGGACGGCGCGAACCGGTACGCCGCCGCGACCGCTAGGTCAGCAGGCCGGCCGGCGGCCTATTCGGCGGGCGTTTCCCCGGGCAGCTTGTGGCGGTTGAACAGCGGAATCTGCGCCAGCGAGAACAGCACCGTGCCGCCGATGCCGCCGAACACCTTCCACAGCACCCAATGGTCGGTCGAAAGCACCCGGCGCAGCACTTCGTTGATCGCCGCCATCGCCACGAAGAACAGCAGGAAGCGGATCATCAGCACGCGCTTCCCGGTTCCCGACAGGTTGGGCATTCCCGCGGTGATGGCGCGCGACAGCAGCGGCCGCCCGCTGATCAGTTCTGTCCCCAGGATCGCGGCCATGAACAGATAGACGATGGTCGGCTTCATCTTGATGAAGTCGGGATCGTTGAGATAGAGCGTAAGGCCGCCCATCACGCCGACGATCGCCGCCGTCAGGGTCGGCATGACCGCGAAACGCCGGGTCAGCAGCCAGACCGCGGCCACCGCGGCCAGCGCGGCGGCGATCACCACCATGGTGGCGACGCGCAGCCCGGCCAGCTCGTAGGCGGCGAAGAAGGCCACCAACGGCCCCAAATCCATGGCCATCGCCAAACCTTGAGGCATTTTCCGCGCCCCGCCCGCCTCGTCCTTGCTCGAACCCATACCCTTACCCTCGCACCTGCTTTGCCCGCCGCCCGGTTCCTGGACCGCCTGGTGCGGGTCCAGAGCACGCAGGAAGCTTTTCGCCAATGGCATCAAAGGCTATGCTGGCGTTCCAGGCGCCGGTCCGCGAACCGGCCGGGCAGTCTGGCAAAATGCGCCTTGCCTCGTCGAGGGACATTCCTCTTCCGGGGTCTCGACCGGGTATCCTACCCGATAGGCGCCGAGTGGAGGAGGATTTGCCGACGTGACCCGCAAGGCCCTGGCATTGTTGATCGGTCTCGTCATGGCCGCCGGCATCCGCGCGGCGACCGCTTCCGACGGGGCGATCAGCGACGAAGCCCTGCGCTCGTTCGAAAAGGGCAAGTCGACGCTGGCCGATGTCACCGGCAAGCTGGGCGATCCCACCAAGACGGTTACCGACTCCGAAGGCCTGCAGGCGATTCTCTACCCCGCGTCCGGCGCGTCGCCCGATCCCGATGCGGCAGCCGCGCTGTTCGCCTCGATCGGCAAGTTCGCCTCGGCCGCGGTGACCGAGGGCCAGGGCGTGCTGCGCACGGCCGGCTTCGTGTTCGACCGTCAGGACCGGCTGGTCTACTTCCGCGCCGCCGTGGGCAACAAGGTCGTCACATCGGAAGATGGCGCCGGACCGATGCCTAACGTCGTCTACGGGCTCAGCGAACAGCAGAGCCAGATCAGCATCAACCAGCAGGCCGCGTCCGACCGGCCGCGGCTGGGCCTGCAATTGGTGCCGACCGACTCCACCGACTCGAAGCATCGCAAGGATTTCGAGGCCGCCAAATTCAAGGGAATGGTGGTGGTCAAGGTGATCCCGGGCTCGGCGGCCGACAAGGCCGGCGTCGCGCAGCAGGACTACATCTATCTGGTCAACGGCTATCTGGTCGGCTCCTTCGATGACGTCGTCAAAGCGATGGCGTCGGTCAACAAGGGCGACACCGTGCGCCTGCGCGCGAGACGGATCGATCAATCGACCAACCTGGTCTCCGAACGCGTGTTCGACGTGAAACTGTGATCGGTCGGGCGTAGCGCTTAGCCGGTCTCGATCCGCTCGATCACCCAGGGCGGCACGGGCGCCGGTTTGCCGCTGCCAAGGTCGACATGGACATAGATCAGCTCGATCTTGGCCCGCATATCCTCGGCGTCGCTTCCAAACAATTCCAGCGCGAGCACCAGGCTGGTGCGGCCGATGCGCTGGACGCGCACGCCGATGTCGATTTCCTCGTCGAGGCGAATGGGCCGCACATACTCGACCGTGGCGCGCTTGGCGAAGAATTCGGGCGTACCGGGGCCGGGCACGATCGGGATGCCCCGCGCGCGGAAATATTCGGCCACGCCCAGATCGGCATAGTCGAGATAGCGCGCGTTGAACACCACCGCCTGGCCGTCGATCTCGGAATAGCGCACGCGCAGGCGATGGAAGAAGACGAAGTCGGAACGGGGCATCGCGTTGCACCTGGATAGGAATGGCGGCATCATCCCATTCGCGCTTCGGTCGCGCCAAGTCTGAAAGTCGAGGAGGGGAACGATCATGGCCGCCGCACCGGCGCGTAAATCGATGATCTGGGCCGTGGTCCGCGTGGCCAGCGGCAACTTCCTCGAGATGTACGATTTCTTCGCCTTCGGCTACGCCGCAGCCGCCATCGCTCACACCTTCTTCCCCAACAGCAGCGATTTCGCCGCGCTGATGTTCACTTTCATGGGCTTCGGCGCCGGATTCCTGATGCGGCCGCTCGGCGCTATCGTGCTGGGCGCCTATATCGATCGGCACGGGCGGCGCAAGGGCCTGCTGCTGACGCTCACCCTGATGTCGATCGGCACGCTCACGCTGGCGGTCACGCCGGGCTATGCAACGCTCGGGCTACTCGCGCCCTTGCTGATTCTGCTGGGGCGGCTGCTGCAGGGATTCTCGGCCGGCGTCGAGCTGGGCGGCGTCTCGGTCTATCTGGCCGAGATCGCCACCCCCGGACACAAGGGCTTCTATGTCAGCTGGCAGTCGGGCAGCCAGCAGGTGGCGGTGATCTTCCTGGCACTCCTGGGCGTGATCTTGTCCGAAGTCCTGCCGCCCGAATCGCTCGGCGCCTGGGGCTGGCGGATTCCCTTCCTGGTCGGCTGCCTGATCATTCCGCTGATCTTCATCTTGCGTCGTTCGCTCGAAGAGACCGAAGCCTTCCTGGCGCGGCGCCATCATCCATCGCTGGGCGAGATCGCGCGCTCGGTGGCGACCAGCTGGTGGATCGTGATCCTCGGCATGTTGATGGTCACAATGACCACGGTTTCGTTCTACTTCATCACCGTCTACACGCCCACCTTCGGCAAGGAGGTGCTCAAGCTGGGCGCCACCGACTCACTTGTGGTCACGCTGTGCGTCGGCATCTCCAACCTGTTCTGGCTGCCGGTGATGGGCGCGCTCAGCGACCGCATCGGGCGGCGGCCGATCCTAATCGCCTTCACCTTGATCGCACTGGTGTCGACCTATCCGGCGCTCGACTGGCTCGTGGGCGATCCGTCCTTCGCGCGGCTGCTGATCGTCGAGCTGTGGCTGTCCTTCATTTACGCCAGCTACAACGGCGCGATGGTGGTGGCGCTCACCGAGATCATGCCGGTCGAGGTGCGCACGGTGGGATTCTCGCTGGCCTACAGCCTGGCCACCGCGCTGTTCGGCGGCTTCACCCCGGCGATCAGCACCTACATCATCCATGAAAGCGGCAACCGTGCGATGGGCGGCGCATGGCTCGGATTCGCCGCCCTATGCGGGCTGGTGGCGATCCTGGTGGCGGGACGGCGTGTCGCGCGGGCCGAGGCGGCGCAGCCGGCGGAGTAGGGACGGGAAAGTCTAGCGTGGCTCCCTGTGGATCGGATCGACCCACAGCACCCGTTCCGTGCGCTCGGCGGCGGCGATGTTCAGGTTCACGACCACCGCCTCGTTGTCGCTGCGCACCAGGACGCATTCCAGCGTCTCGCCCGGATCGGCGTTGATCTCCTGGTGTGGCACATAGGGCGGAATGAAGATGAAATCGCCGGGCCCGGCCTCGGCAGTGAATTCCAGCGCATCGCCCCAGCGCATCCGCGCGCGGCCCTTTACCACATAGATCACGCTTTCCAGCGCGCCATGATGGTGTGCGCCGGTCTTGGCGCCGGCATGGATCTTGACCGTTCCGGCCCAGATCTTCTGCGCGCCGACGCGGGCCAGGTTGATCGCCGCGGCGCGTTCCATGCCCGGCGTCTGCGCGGTGTTGGGATCGAGGCTCGAGGCCGGGATCACCTTGACGCCGTCATGCTTCCAGTCGGTCATGGGCTTGCCCGTTCAGCTGCGCTCGAACGTCACCTGGTTGGGATAGAAGGCGAGATGCCCGGCGATCGCGGCCATCGCCGGAAAGGGCGTCTCGTATGACCACACCGCGTTCTCGGCGCGCCGGCCGGCGGCCTCCAGCGTGAAATAGCTGGCATCCCCTTTATAGGGGCATTGGGTAAGGTGCTGCGTGCGCGCGAAGAAACGATCCAGCTTCGCGTCGGCGCGCGGGACATAGAGCACCGGCGGGTAAGACGCCTCCTTGAGCTCGAGCGCGGCCGTGGTATCGGCCACCACTTCGCCCTGGAAACGCACCACCACCCGGCCCTGCGCCGGGGCAATGGTGATGGGATGATCGGGACCGGGAAGCTTCATGACTATCCTCCATTCGACTTCGGTCACTATAGTTTGGAGTGGCACGCGCCAAGCGCAAGTGGTTCCGTCATTTGGTCGAGGCGGCATCGGGATGCGCCGCGATCGCGCGCACATACTCGTTGAGGAACGGCGCGATCCTGGTGGCTGGCACGAAGGCGGTGAAATCGACCGCCGGTCCGTTGCCGCCCAGCTTGCCGCCCAGTTCGAAACTGAGGATACCCCACAGACAAAGGTGAGCGGGATCGAACACGCCGCCGCCCGAATTGCCCGGGTGGTAGCCAGTGCTCAGGATGTTGGTCCAGGTCTCGCCGCCGGCGCCGGTGGTGATGTAGGTGCCGTCCTGCGATGCGATCGGCGAAGGAATGGTCGCCGCATCGCTGACCGCGCCCGAGGCGGCCACCACCACTTTCTGGCTCGGCGCCGGATTGTGTTCGCAGACATGGACCGGCGTCTGCGCCAGCCGCTTCACCGAGAGAACTTCCGCGCCCAGCTTGACCAGCGCGAGGTCGATACCCTCCTTGGTGCCGTCGAACACGATCGTGCCGGGCGTGCGCACGCCGTCGACCAGCACCGTGACGGCGGAATGGGCCGGGTCGTACTTGACGACATGCTCGGCCGTCAGTACCAGCCCGTTCCCCAGGAACACGCCTGACCCTTGCGAAAAATGAACCCCGTCGCCCGCCGGCTTTTCCAGGCGCACACCCAGCTCGGCCGGCGTGGCAGGCGCATCGCCCGCGTCGGCGGCCCGCGCCACGCCGGGTGCGCAAATCAACAAGACGAGAAGCGCGATCAACCGTCGCATCGAGCGATTATAGCGCGACTGCGCTATCCGTGCGGCTTGGCGAAAGCCTGGGCCAGGAACGCGCCGAAATCGCGGTTCGATTGAGCGCGCACGGCATCGTCGCGACCAATCGGGAACGGTCCGCCGGTGCACAGCGCCAAAATCGCGCCGCGTAGGATCGGATTGCTCATGGGCAGGCCGGTGCGGTCGTCGCGCACCAGACCATTCTTTTCGACCGTGAAGCGGCAAGGCGCCAGGTTGCGACCGATGGTGCGGCGCGCCCACCCGCCGTCCCACTGGTGCACGGCGCCGGGGTAGCGAACGATCGCGACTTTGCTGCCGCCCGCGCGCAGCTCATCGGCCACGGCTTCGCAGCGCTTCGGATCGAGCAGGATGTCGTCGGCGCCTTGCAGCATCAGCAGCGGCACGCCGGTGGTGCGGTCATCGTCGAAATGGGCGATGCACGGCCCATAGAAGGCGACATGGCCGACGAAGCGCAGATCGCCGGGCGCCAGCGCGTCGGCGAGTTGCCGGTAGAGCGCATAGGTGGCGGCCATCCCGCCATAGGAGAAGCCGGCCAGCACCACGCGATGCGCATCGATCGCCGGATTGGCGGCAAGGTAGGCAAGGCCGGCATAGGCGTCGGACACGAACATCGTCTCGGTGATGCGCAAGGCGCGGCCGATGAAAGTCTCGGCCATGTCGCGGCGCGAGCCATAGGTATCGACGGCCAGCGCGGCGATGCCCATCGCGGCAAGCTGCGGCCCATAGGTGAGCTCGCGCGCTTCCTGCACGCCCGAAGCACCGTGCAGCATCACCACCGCCGGCACCGTGTCTGTCGCCGTCGCGTCGGGCGGCATGAACAAGGTCGCGTTGACCTGGGCGGGCTTCCGCTCGCGCGCGTCGGCGATGTCGCGCGGGTCGAACGGGCTGATCGACGAGAACGTCACATGCTGGCCGACGATTTCGACTATCGAAGCCGGATCGGGCCACGGATCGACGATCTTCACTTCCGCGCGCGCGGATTGGGCGGCGAGCGACAGGTTCACGAAGATCAGGCAGGCGGATAGGACATTGCGAAAATGCATCGCCGCCAATCTATCACGCGCAATAAGGCCGGTTCGCGGCAGAGCCATGCGCGCGACCAATTCCTCCCCGTCGAAAGTGCCGTTCCAGCTGGGGCGCGGACGGCCAGCAAACGCTTGAACACACGCTGCAGCAATTCCTCCCATATCTCACTATCGTAGCGGTTGCATTCGCACCACAGGTCACGTATTATTCATGTATGCGGTCTGTAGTCGCGGTATGGTGTCCGATAGAGTAACAATAAGAACCGTCGCTATCGCGAACAGGCGCCGATTATTTAGACAACGATACTGACTGACATCATCCGGGGGGATGGCGATGCAGGGTCGGGATCAGAAACTCAACGTTTGAACGTCAACAACCGGTCGTCGCGGCTTCGCGTCGCGCTGACCTGGTCGTGGACGCGCGCGGATCGGCCGGCCGCCGCTGGCGCCGCAGCCAGCGTTGCGCCCATGCCACGGAATCATTCGTCCAGGAGCACCTTAACGGGAGGAGGCAGCGATGCCGCAAATTGCCGTCATCAACGAATCGAATGCCACGTCGGCCCAGATCATCCAGCAGATGATTCCGGCGTTCCTGCAGCAATGGAACCAGGATTTGAAACCGGTCTGGGGCCTCGACCAGGCAAGTTTCACCTTCATTCCGGCCGGCCAGAAGCCGGCAAGCGGCACCTGGTGGGTGGTGTTTCTCGACAATTCCGATCAGGCCGGCGCGCTCGCGTACCACGATCTGACCAACGAAGGGCTGCCGATCTCGAAGGTGTTCGCCAAAACGATCGCCGACGCGAAAGAATCATTGAGCGTGGGCGCCACCCACGAGATTTGCGAGATGGCGGTCGATCCCTGGCTCAACGGCGCGTTCCCGGATCAAAGCGGCGTGTTCTGGGCCGGCGAGGTGTGCGATCCGGTCGAAGACGATCAGTACGGCTATGACATCGGCGGCGTGCTGGTAACCGACTTCGTCACACCCAACTGGTTCGCGCATCAATACTCCACGGGCCCGATCGATCAGAACAAGAAGGCCATGTCGGCCTTCGAAGTGCTCAGCGGCGGGTACGCGCAGAAGTTCGACGCCAACCAGGGCTGGGTGCAGATCACCGGAAGCAAAGCCAGGCTGAGCGCCGCGGCCCGCCCGGCCCGTGGTTCGCGGCGCGACCGCCGGGCCCGCCAATGGCAAAACTGGGCGCGCAGCGAGCACAAGTTCTGATCGGGCAACGACGTTCGATTCGAACGCTCGGTCAGATGGTCGGGACGTCCGCGGTCGATTGAGGGGGGCGGCAGATGGCGCTGCGTGGCAATGGGCAATTGCTGGTCAAGGTGAAGAACCAGCCCTTGAATGCGCTCCTCCCGGGCGGAGGCGCTGTTGGAACAGCCGACATTCCGGGCTTCACGCTCGAGCTGCTGTCGCCCGCGTTGCGGGCGCGGCCATCGTTCAACGCGGCCGCGCCGGCGGATCATTGGCTGCTGGCCAAGCCGACCGCCGCACCGGGCGACCGATCGCCGAGCGATCGGTCGCCGTGGGACACCGCGCACGCCGCGGCCAGCGCCACCGGCTACGCGCATTACATCGAGCCCGATATCCTGCACGAGGCCGACCCGCAACTCGCCACGCCGCCCGATGCCGGACTGAACGACGATTGGCCGCCCAGCGTTTCGGAGTCCGTGGGGATCGACCCGGGCTGGCACCTGTCGGCCGGTTTCGGCGCGTTCCTGCCGGTGCGTTCCCAGGCGACCGGCGCCGGCGTCCGGATCGCCCATCTCGACACCGGCTACACGCCCGGCCATGCCTCGGTGCCGCGTCATCTCAACACGGCATTCGCCTATGATTATTGGGACAACAAGTCGGGCGCGGTCGACCCGCAGACCCAGTTCCTGGGCATTCTGCAACCCGGCCACGGCACCGCCACTTTGGCGCTGCTGGCAGGCAATACGCTCGACATGCAGTTCGGCGGCTTTTCCTTTCAAGGTGATTTCGGCGGAGCGCCCGATGCCGAAGTGATCCCGGTTCGGATCAGCCCGACGGTGGTCCATCTCTATACCAGCACCATGGCCAAGGGGCTGCTGCATGCGTTGGCGCCCAACGGAAATGCCGCCGCGCGCTGCGACGTCGTCACCATCAGCCATGGTGGACTGCCCAGCCAATCCTGGGCCGATGCGGTCAACCAACTCTACGAAGCCGGCATCGTCATCGTCGCCGCCTCCGGCGACTGCTTCTACGCGGGCGTTGTCGATCTGGCCACCCGCTATACCGTCTATCCCAGCGCCTTCAATCGGGTCATCACCGCGCTCGGGGCCACCTACGAAAAGAAGCCCTACATCACCGACAAATTCGGCGTGATGCAGGGCTGCTGGGGCCCCGACAGCGTGATGGAGAAGGCGGTGGCCGCCTTCACGCCCAATGTCGCCTGGATGAATTGCGACGACCTGCCTAACGGTTTCGACATGAACGGCGGCGGCACTTCGGCTACCACGCCGCAGATCGCCGCCGCCTGCACCCTTTGGCTGCAGCTCTATCGCGACCGTTTTCCGGCGGATTGGAGTCGGGTCGAAGCCTGCCGGTTGGCGATTTTCGACGGGGCCGATGGTTCCGTGCACGACAAATCCGAACTCGGATGGGGATTGTTGCGTGCGGCCGATGCCCTCGAACCCGCGTTGGCGAATCGGATTGTCGCTCAGGCGCAGGCCGGCAGCCTGCTGCCCTCGGCCGCTGACAGTGTCTCGTTTCCATTCTGGCGCCTGCTGATCGGCGCCGGTCCGCCGCTCAGCGAAGAAGAGCGGATGTACGAAACCGAAGTCGCGCAAGTGGTGTTGGCGTCGAATTCCGCCGAATTGCGCGCCGCGCCGAGCAGGTTTCCGCCGGGCAGCACCATGTCGGCGGCCGATCAGGCGAAATACCGCGCGCTGCTCGCGGCCGAAGCAACCTCAGGCGCCTTGCGACAGTATATCGCCCAGGCCGCGACCGCCGCTCAACCGCAGTCGCCGCCGCCGCCGCCGCCGCAGCCGCCACTGCCACAGGGACCGCAACACCGCGCGGTCGCGCCGGCCATCATCAATCCGCCGCCTGTCGCACCCGCACGTGTTCCGGCGCTGCCCAGAAAATCCGTCCTCACCAATACGGGAACCATTTTCGTGGCCGCGATCGTGTTCATATTCCTGCTCAATTGGTGGGGTTTGGAGCGCTGGCCTAGCGAACAAGGCCGCAACTGGATCTGGCTGGCGACCCTGGCGAGCACCGGGATCGCGATCGCGTTGGTCGGCAAGGCGCTTACCGGAAGGTTCGCCGGCATCCTGATCGACAACCGCAATATGATGAGCCTCACGCGATTCCAAATTCTGGTCTGGTCGTTGGTGGTGCTCCCGGCGCTCGCCACCGCGGCAGCGTCCAATATCTTGGCCGGATCGGCGGGGCCACTCGACATCGACCTGCCCAACCAACTGTTGGCCGCGCTCGGCATCGCCGGAGCCTCGTTCGTCGCGACGCCGGTCATCCATAGCGGCAAGAGCGGCGTCAAACCCCATCCGTCCGAACTACCCAGCACGACCAAACAACTGAATCTCGCAACCAACCAGACCGAATCCGACGGCAAGATGTTCACCAAGAGCGATCCATCGCTCGCGCTCTGGGCGGACCTGTTCCGCGGCGACGAAGTCGGAAATGCCGACACGGCCGATTTGGGCAAGATCCAGCAGTTCCTGGTCACGCTGCTGCTGGCTGGCGTCTATGTCGGCGCGATGTCGAAATTGTTCCTGGCTGGCGGCCTGATTGCGACGTTTCCTCCGCTCTCGGACCAGTTCGTCTGGCTCCTTGCCATCAGCCACGGCACTTACTTGGGATCGAACGCGGCGCCGCATACCAAGAACCCGTGAGGCAGGTGCCAACGGCCTCGCCATCGGGCACACTCGACGTGACCGAGCCGATGGGAGGCCGAATCCATGCGCTACGAGCTTTTTTACTGGCCCGAGATTCCGGGACGCGGCGAGTTCATCCGCCTCGCGCTCGAGGAGGCCGGGGCCGACTACGTCGATGTCGCGCGGGCCAAAGGCTACGACCCGCTGATGCGCCTGCTCAAAGACGAGAAAACCCAACAGCCGCCCTTCGCGCCGCCCATCCTGCGTGCCGGCAAGCAGTTCATCGCCCAGACCGCCAACATTCTCCTGTTCCTCGGCGCGCATCACGCCATCGCGCCCAAGACCGAGGCGGGGCGGCTATGGACCAACCAGTTGCAGCTCACCATCGCCGACTTCCTGGTCGAGGCGCATGACACCCACCATCCCATCGGCGGTGGCTTCTACTACGAAGACCAGAAGCCCGAAGCCAAACGCCGCGCCGAGGATTTCCGCGCTAACCGCATGCCCAAATTCCTCGGCTATTTCGAGCGCGTGCTCGAACGCAACCGGTCGGGCGACCGCCACCTGGTGGGCGCGCGCATCACCTACGCCGATTTGTCGCTGTTCAACATGGTCGCCGGCCTCACCTTTGCCTTTCCGCGGGCGATGAAGCGTCTGGCGCGGCGCCACAAGCGGGTGATCGCATTGCACGATCGCGTGGCCGCGCGGCCGCGAATCGCCGCCTATCGCGCCTCGGACCGCTGGATCGATTTCAACCAACAGGGCATATTCCGCGCCTACCCCGAGCTCGACGGGTAGCTCGACCTCGAACCGATCCGATCCGATAGGGAGGCGCGGAATGAAGACCGCTATTCTGGGCATTGGCGCCTTGCTGGCCTGCGCGGGCTATGTATCGGCCGCCGAGGCGCCGCAACCCGACAATCGCACCGAGACACAAGACACGCATAAACCCAAGGATACTGATGGGGCGAAAGCCGCCGCCGCCACCTTCAGGCCCGAGGATGTGGTCAGCGAAGGATCGGTGACCGCGGGCGGGGTGCACGTCGATTACACCGCGCACGCCGGAACGCTGGTGATTCATCCCCACGGCTGGGACGACGCCATACCAGCGGAGAGCGATGGCAAGGACGCCAAGGACGCCAAGGACAACGGCAATCCGACGGCCGAGGCCTCGATGTTCTATGTCGCCTATCTGCAGACGGGCGCCAAGCCCGAATCGCGGCCGGTCACGTTCCTTTACAATGGCGGCCCCGGCTCGCCGACCATGTGGTTGCACATGGGCGCGTTCGGACCCAAGCGGGTGGTTACCGCCGAAGACAGTCACACCGCGGCCGCGCCCTATACGGTGGTCAACAACGATGCCAGTCTGCTCGACGCCAGCGATCTCGTGTTCATCGATGCGCCCGGCACCGGCTTTTCCCGCATCGCCGGCAAGGATAAGGACAAGGCCTTCTACGGCGTCGATCCCGATGCCTACGCTTTCGCCGAGTTCATCAGCCAGTTCCTCACCAAGTACGGACGCTGGAACTCGCCGAAGTATCTGTTCGGCGAAAGCTATGGCACCACGCGGTCGGCGGTGCTGGTCAATATGCTCGAGACGCGCCGGTCGATCGACGTCAATGGCGTGATCCTGCTCTCGCAGATCCTTGTTTTCGACGCCTCGCCCGACGAGCCGGATTCCAACCCCGGCATCGACCTGCCTTACGAGCTGGCGCTGCCGACCTATGCCGCGACCGCCTGGTACCACAAGAAGCTGCCCGACAACCCGCCGGCGCTGCGTCCGTTCCTCGACGAGGTCAAGCACTTCGCGATGACCGACTATGCGTTGGCCTTGCAGGCGGGCGCCGCGCTGCCGCCGGCCGACCGCCAGGCCATCGTCGACAAGCTGCACCGCTATACCGGGTTGCCCGCCGCCTACATCGAGAAAGCGAACTTGCGTATCAATGGCGGCGAGTTCGAACAGACTCTGCAGGCCGACGAGGACGCCACCACGGGGCGGCTCGATACCCGCTTCTCGGGGCCGACGCTCGATCCGCTCAGCAAGGAAGCCGATTACGATCCGCAGTCGGCATCCATCGGCTCGGCCTATGTCGCTTCCTTCAACGACTACGTCCGCAACATTTTGAAGTACGGCGACGATAAGGAATTCAAGCCCGCGATTCCGCTGTGGCGGAGCTGGAATTTCGACCACGCGCCCCTGGGCGAAGGCAAGCCGCTGCAGCAAACCACCAATGTGCTGCCCGACCTGGCCAACGCGATGAAGTACAACCCCAACCTGAAGGTACTGCTGAACGCCGGCTATTTCGATCTGGCCACGCCCTACAGCGAAGGCGTCTATGAACTGCAGCACCTACCCATGCCGGCCAGGCTGCAGTCGAACATCGAATACCGGTTCTACGAATCGGGCCACATGGTCTATGCGCACGAATCGTCACTGAAGGCGCTGCACGACAATGTGGCCGCCTTCATCGCCAAGACTCACCCCGCCGCGGACTGAAACGCGGCGGCATCGGGCTCAGGGCGCGGCGAACGCCGGTCAGGACCGGCGGGTGAAATTGGGTCCCAGCACCATCACCGAGAATATCTCGAACAGCATCTGCGCGGCCACCATGGCGGTGTTGGTGGTGGGATCGTATTGCGGCGCGACTTCGACGACGTCGCCGCCGACTAAATCGATGCCCGCCAGCCCGTGCAGGATGGCCTGGCATTCGCGCGGCGTGAGCCCGCCCGCCTCGGGCGTGCCGGTGCCGGGCGCGAAGGCGGGGTCGAGCCCGTCGACATCGAACGAGATATAGGTCGGCCCGTCGCCGACGATCTCGCGCGCCTTGGCGATCACGCCTTCGGTGCCCAGCCGCGCCACATCCTCGATGTGCAGCACACTCATCCCCGACTGGTAGGAGAATTCCCACAGGAATTCGGCCGAGCCGCGGATGCCGATCTGGATGGTGCGCTCGGGGTCGAGCACGCCGTCGAGCACGGCCAGGCGGAACGGCCCGCCGTGATTGAACTTCGAACCCTCATATTCGCCGCCGGTGTCGCAATGCGCGTCGAAATGAATCAGGCCCAGCGGCCGGTCGCGCCCCAGCGCCTTGAGGATCGGATAGGTGATCGAATGGTCGCCGCCCACCGACAGCGGCCGCACCCCGGCTTCGCGCACGCGCGCGTAGAACGCGGCGATGTCCGCGATGCAGTCGGGCAGGCTGAAGCGCGATCGCATCGGCACGTCGCCGATATCGGCGGCATGGCATT
>Ga0181537_10002164_pt1 | contig 17481 bp, 14 predicted proteins | sample PEATcosm2014_Bin_39_FD_119765 | JGI IMG/M metagenome (GOLD analysis project Ga0181537, IMG submission 119765) | Peatland microbial communities from MTU Mesocosm Facility, Houghton, MI, USA - PEATcosm2014_Bin23_10_metaG | ecosystem: Environmental > Terrestrial > Soil > Wetlands > Peat | place... | reverse complement strand
TGAAAATTTTCGCCGACGGCGCGGACAAAAAAGGCATGTTTGAACTCAACGCCAACCCGCTCATCAAAGGTCTGACCACGAATCCGACGCTGATGCGCAAGGCCGGGCTGACGGATTTCGAGGCGTTCGCGAGAGAGATTTTGACCGGCATCACGGAGAAACCGCTGTCGCTCGAGGTTTTTTCCGATGAATTTCCGGAGATGAAACGGCAGGGTTTGAAAATCAACGGCTGGGGAAAAAATGTTTACGTCAAGATTCCGATCACCAACACGCGCGGCGAATCTTCCTTGCCGCTGATCAGGGAACTCGCGAGCGATGGCGTGAAATTGAATGTCACGGCGATTCTTACTTTGGCGCAAGTCGAGGGCGTGTCCGCTGCGTTAAACCCAAAAGTTCCCGCCGTCGTTTCGGTTTTCGCCGGGCGCATCGCCGACACGGGCGTTGATCCGGTCAGCATCATGACGCAAAGCAAAACCATTTTGAAAGATTTGCCGCACGCCGAACTGCTCTGGGCGAGCGTGCGCGAAGTGCTGAACATTTTTCAGGCGAACGACTGCGGCGCGCACATTGTGACCGTGCCGCATGACATTCTCGGCAAGGCGATCAAGATGGCCGGGCAGGATTTGGGCGAACTTTCGCTCGACACCGTGAAGATGTTTGCCAGCGACGCGAAGGCCGCCGGATTTTCGCTTTGATCAAATCAATTTCGTGACGGTCGTGAAAACATCTTCGATTTTCACCGACGCCATGCACGCGGTCAATTCTTCGCGCGTGCCTTTGATTTTGCCGCCGTCGTAACGGTAAAATTCCAGGTTGCGTCCGGCCACCGCCGGATTTTTCACCAGCGCGAACGGATTTGCGTAAGGCTCGATCGGTTTGTTCCACGTCGGCGTCTCGATGACAATCTGCTTTTTTACCTTCATCGCGGCGGCGACGTGCATTAACGCCGTGTCCACGCTCAAGAAAATGTTGCACTTTCCGATCAACGCCGCCGCCTGCCGCAGATTTTCCGTTTTCGGAAAAAATAAATTTGCCGTGCCGAGCGTCTGCTGGATTTTTTCGTGGTCAGGCTTTTCCTCCGGCCCGCCAAAAAATAATATGGCCGTTTTCGGCTCGCTTTGGCGCAGGCGGCGCGCCAGTTCAATGTAATTTTCCAGCGGCCAGCGGCGCAACGCCAGATTTTTTGTCCCGCCTGATCCAACGTGGACTCCCAGCAGCGGACGAGCCGAAAGTTTTTCGCGCATCACAAAATCTGCCGCCCACTTCTTTTCCGCCTCCGTCAGGAAAATTTCATAATGATGCAACGGCAGCCTTGGCTTCACGTCGAGCAACGAAAGCAACGCCAGATTGTTTTCAACGGCGTGGCGCGAATAATCCTGCGGAATTGATTTGTTCGCAAGCCAGCGGTCCAGCGCGCCGGAACATTCGTATTCGTGGCTGATGCGCACCGGCGCGTTGATAAATTTCGCCACGAGCCGGTAATGGCGGCGGCTTTGCGGAAACGTATTGATGGAAATGTCGTAGCCCGCGCGCCGCAGTTTCGCCAAATATTTCAGCGAGCCGATTTTGGGATCGGAGATCAGATTTTTTTGATGGACGGCGTTGAGGTGTGGATTGCCTTCCAGCAAATCCTTCGAGCCGCGCCACAGCACGAGCGCATCAATCGTCGCGCCGGGAAAATTCGCGCGCAACTCGTGGATCAGCGGCGTGGCGAAGAGCGTATCGCCGATGCCTGCGAGTGAAATGACCAGGATTTTCACAGCCGCGAAATTTTTTCCAGCAGCGACGTCGTGGATTTGCCGGGAACGAACGGAACCAAAATGATTTTTCCGCCCGCCGATTCGACCGCGCGACGTTCGTCCTGATTTAGTGTTTCCAAAGTGTAATCGCCGCCTTTGACGTAAATATCCGGTTGCGCGGCGGCGAGAAATTTCGTCGCCGTCGCGTCCGCGAAAATGCAGACACCATTCACACTTTCCAGCGCGGCCAAAACTGCGGCGCGATCCGTTTCAGAATTCACCGGACGCCCCGCGCCTTTCAATTGTTGCGTCGCCGCATCGCTGTTGATGCCGACGAGCAGTGCGTCGCCGAAATTGCGCGCGTTTTCCAGATAAGTGACGTGGCCGAGATGCAAGATGTCGAAGCAGCCGTTCGTGACGACGAGCTTTTTCCCGGTCGCGCGAAAAGTTTTCCGCCACGCCGGCAAATTTTTCCAAGCGATTATTTTTTCGCGGAAGTTCATGCCGTCATTCTGCCTGCGCGTCTGGCGAATTCAATAATTTCCAGACGCGCAAATTTTCCGTAACGCCCCACGCCTGCGCGTCGCAGCCGCGTTGCGCGTGCGGCGCGTCGCCGTCGAGGATTTCGGGGATCTGGCCGAGACAGCCTTCGTTCAGGATTTTTTCCGAACTGCCGAGATAACTTTTCGCCGCCGCGACCGCTTCCGGCGAAAAATCCCACGCGCGCGCGAGCGCTTCGCAAAAAACCGGGAACGTCCATGTCCACGCGGTGCCGTTGTGATACGCGGGCTTGCGGCGCGTGTCCTCGTCGCCTTCGTAGCGCGGCCAATAAGGATTGCGCGGATCGTTCAGCGGTCGTCCGTCATTTCCGTTGATTGGCAATGGAACGCCGACCGGCAACGGCGCGAGCGAGCGCAATCCGCCGGGCACGACGAGAAATTTCTGCGCGGCCTCGACGCAGCGTTTTGCGCGTTCGCCAGTGACGAGGCCGAGGCTGACGGCGAAAAGGCAATTGCTCCGCAGCGCGTCGCTGGCAATCGCGTCGCGCGCGATGACGCGCGAACCGCCGAGCAGCACGTCGGCGAACCAGCCGCATTCTTCAAGCCAGAAGAGTTTTTCAAACGAAGCGGCCGCGTGGTCGGCGAGGTCGCGCCATTTTTTTTGCTCGTTTAGTGGCGCAGGCATCTTGCCTGCGTTTTCTTTCACAGGCTGGAAGCCTGTGCCACTAATTTTTTCCAATTGGCGCAACAGGCGAATCCACAAAACCTGAATCTCGACGGGATAACCTTCGCGAGGCGTGCTGGCGGGAAAATTCGTATCCATCCAGGTGAAATGGCTCGGACTCCAGATCAAAGCCGAGTCTGCGTCCATGCGGATGGAATTCGGTGTGCCTTTGGCATAATTTTCCGCGATGCTCGTCAGCACGTCGCGGATGGTGCGGCCATTTTTGTCAACCGGCGTTTCGTAAAAGTTTTGCGTTTTGCGTTTTGCGTTTTGAGCTTCAGAAAATTCCTCGCACACAATGGCGAACCACAGCGGCGCGTCGGTCGTGTCGCGATTGGATACGTCGTTACCGTGAATCGTGTTGGGCAGTGTGCCGTTTTTTTCGAATTTGGCGAACGTGAGCAACAGTTGTTTCACCTCCTGCGTCATGCCTGCCGCGAGAAGTCCACGCGCGCAAATCAGCGAGTCGCGGCCCCAATCCAAAAACCACGGATAACCGGCGATGACCGTCTTGCCGTCGTCGCGGCGGACGACGAATTGCCGCGCGGCGTGTCCGAGTTGTGCTATGAAATCGTTTTTGCTCTGCACTAGCTTGATTTTTTTCGGCGAAGGTAAATTTGCATCTGCCGTTGCGACCAAAATTGCATTCGTGCCTTTCGCCAGCGGGATTTCAAACCAGCCGGGACTGTAGGCGTCGCCGCTGGCGGTTTGGCCGCGTGTTTGTTCAACCGGATGCGGAATATTTTCGCACCATTCGGGCTGCGGATGATATTCACCAGTGTCGGCAAAAACGCGAAGCTGGCGTTCGGGCGCGGGCGTGAAGGCGAAGCCGGATTTTTTTTCGAGTGGATGCGTATTCGACGAGAAATGAAAATCCGCGCCGCCGTTGCGTTTCGTTTCGTTGTGAAAATTCCGGTCTTCGATGTCTGCGCGCACTGTCAGGCGAACATCGCAGTTTGCGGGCAACTGTTTTCCGTGCGCGGATTTTTCGGTCGGGCGACTGAAATGAAAAACCGTCGTGTTTTTGCCTTGGAGCATTTCGGTGCGCAATTCAATTTCAACGGTGCGGCCGTCGCCGGCGTTCGCCACGAAATTCCAGACGGCGCGCGAACCGGCTTGGAACGACACGAGATTTTTGAAATCGAGCGGCGAGAGAAAACCGTCGGCGTTGACCCACGCTCGGATGCGCTTGACGAAAACGTGGCGGTCAACGGGAACGCTCGGGTTCAAATTCGCGCCGAGGACGCAGTCGTATTTGGAATTCACGCGGCCCAAATCCGCGCAGAGCCGCGCCATGCCGCCGAGGCCGTTGGTCAGCAAAACTATGGAATCGGGAGCTGGCAGTTGGGAGCTGGCAGTTGGGATTGCCGGTTCGGGCGCGAGAAAACGGATGTCGGCGGAAATTTTTTGCGAGGCTTCGGCGTAGCGTTCCAAAAACAATTTTGCTTCCGCCGCCGAATCGCGCGGTGCAAAGCATGCGATGTGACGGTTGCCGGCGGCGATGGATTGGACGTGAACCGCCGGATTCTTCATTCTGGATTCTTCATTCTGCATTTCCAGCGTCGCGCGGAACGGCGCGCTGTCTTCGATCAAAAGCCAGTGGCCGGGCGGAACAAGCGTGACGCGGCGGGCGTCAATCAAAGTCCACGCGACGACGCGCGGGAAAATTTTCCCGGCTTCCGTTTCGCGCAACAGGTCGGCGAGCGGAGGTTTTGTTTCGCGCGCGGCGAATTCGCTGGCGGCGGCGAGAAAATTTTCCGGCGATAATTCGACTTGTTCCGCGAGCCATTGCCAGTCGAGGCCGTCAATCATCTCGGTAGAAGTGATTTTGCTCAACGCTTGAATCGCAAACGCGGCCTGCGCACGCGCGCGGCGATAATTTTCGCCGCTCAAGCCGGCGGGCTTTTTTGTTGGCGCGAGGCAATGGCACGCGCCGGGCGCGAGCGTGAAGATGATTTCGGTTTTTTCACGGTCGAATTGCGAGAGCGGCTGGCCGAGCAAATCGAATTGGAAATCGGAAATTTCAAATTTCAAATCAGCGGGCGCGAGCGCCAGTAAATGGGATTTTTCAACGTCGGTGTTGACGAGGACGAGAACGGAATCTTTGCCTTCGGCGGATTCGCGGAGCAGCGCGTAAACGGGCGAGTCGGGAGCGCTCAAGCGCGCGAGTTTTGCGCCGTCGAAAAAGCAAGGGTGGTCGGAAATGAGTTTGTTGAGTTGCGCGAGTTCGGGGACGATGTTGCCGGCGCTGTTCCAGTTCAAGCCGGTGTTGCCGTGGACGCGGATTTTTTCGGCGGCGAGCCATTCGACGCCGCAGGTGAAACCAAATCCGCCGCTCGGACTTGTGAGTGCGCAAAGGCGATTTCGCATCAGCGACCAGACACGGCCTTTTTCGGCGAGACGGCTGTTGTCGTGCGTTTCGGAATAATGAAAGTAGCCGCCGATGCGGGCGCTTTGGCGGTTTGAGTAATCAAGATACCACGCGACGTCTTTGCCGGAATAATTTTGGAACAGTTCGGAATAGGCCCATTGCATCCCGCCATCAGTCAAAAGATTTTCCGTGGCTTCCCATGAACCGCCGAGGCCTTCGAGCAGGAAAATGGTTTCAGGAAATTCATTTTGGATTCGCGCAATGATATATTGCCACGCGACGACGGGAATTTTGTAACCGGCGTCGCAGCGGAAACCGTCCACGCCGCGACGGCAGCAGGTCAGAAGAGCGTCGGCAATTTTATCCCAGAGTTTTATGTCGTGCTGTTCGAGTTCAACCAAATCTTCCCAGACCGTGCCCCACGCGCCGGGACTGGCGAAGGTGCCGTCGGGATTTTTCAGAAAAAATTCGGGGTGGTTTTCCTGCAAGTAAGAACCCCAGCCGGTGTGGTTGATGACGATGTCAATGAAAACGCGCGCGCCGAGCGAGTGCGCGGCGTAAGTGAGTTCGCAAAATTGATCCACGCCGGTCGCGCGCTTGTCGAACTCCACGAGCGCGGGATCAATCGCGGTCATGTCGAGCGCGGCGTAGGGGCTGCCGAAGCGTCCGAAGCGCGCGTAAGTCGTCGGCGTCGGAAAAACCGGGAGCAGATGCAGAACGCGGCAGCCGAGGGTCTGGACGATGTGCGGTAATTGTTTTGCGAGATCGCGGAATTTTCCTGATGGCGGCAACGTCGCGTAGCCGAGGGCTTCGAGTGATTTGAGTTGGGCTTCCAGTTTTTCGTCGGCGGTGGAAGCAAGATTTTTTGTCGCGCCGAAGAGCCGTGTGAAGGCGCAGTAAATTGTATTTGCCGTTCGCGCGAAATTTGGATGGACGGAAATTCCGACATCCGCGCCGTCGGGCCAGTGCTGCCAGTTTTTTTCGTCGAGCAGATAAGGTTTGGCTTTGAAGTAGCCGACTTCAGCAAGCGGCAGTTCAATTTGCCAGCCGTCGGCAGTTTTTTGCATCGGCAAATCGCGCCATGAAGCGCCGGCGGCGGCGGCGCCGCCCGCGTGGGCGCAAATGATTTCGCGGCGCAATTCGGCGGCGCGGCCGAGGTTGGTGCGCAGGAATGCGCAGATATTTTTTGGCGCGACGGAATTAATTTCCGCGCGGAGCGTAAAAATGACTTTGTCGCCGACGAAACGCAGGAGGCGTTCGCCGGGCGCGGGCGTCATGACTGGAATCGGTCGCTCCACGCGAAAATTTTTACCACGAAGATGCCAAGGCACAAAGCAAAAGACGAAGCCGGAGAAATTGTCAGAATCAAAATCCACCGAAACTTCATTTTTTCTTTGGGTTGCGTTGCCGTGCCAGACGTTTTAAGTTGACGGCGAAGCTGGTGGATTTTGGCGGCGGAAGATTTTTAATTATGGCGACCGTGGAGTTAAATCCGGGTGAAGAGGCTCAATTGCAGCAGACGATTGAGATGTTCGAGGTCATTGTGCAGTCGCAGCCCAATGACTGCCAGTCGCTGGAGATTCTCAAGGAGGCGTATTCCAAACTCGGGCGCGAGCAGGATGTCATCAACACGTCCAAACGCATCGCCCAGGCGTATATGCAGACGGGGCAGTTGTCGTCGGCGATCCTGGAATTTGAGACGGTGTTGCAACGCCGCCCGGACGACGCGGAGGTGCAGGCGGCGCTCAAGGAAATCGAGGACAAGGCGAGCAACATGGGATCGCAGTCGGCGGGCGCGGAACCGGCGGCGCTGGCGATGGCGGCGGAATCGCCGAAGGCCGCCGCGAAAAAATCGCGCGCGGCGGACAAGGAGATTGACGACGGGCGCGCGACGATGCGGAAAATTTTCGTGGACAGCAAGACCATCAGCGCGGGGGATTTTGATCTGTGCTGGCGTGCGGCGGATTTGACGGTTGCGCCGCCGGACGCGGTCGAGCCGTTCATCCAGGTTCTGCATGAAAAGGGTATTTTGCTTTCGGAAAAGTCGCTCAAGCTGCTTTCCGACCGTTCGCGCATGGCGTATTTGCCGCTGGAAAAATACGACGTGGACATTGACCTCACGCGCGGGTTTCCGGCGGACATCTGCCGGCGCTGGTGCGTGCTGCCGTTCGACCGCATGAGCAAGGCGATTCTGGTCGCGACGGCGAACCCGTTCAACCAGCAGGCGGTGAAGGAATTGTCCGAGACGACTTCGCACCGGCTGGTGTGGTATCTGTCGCCGCCGACCGACCTGCTCCAAAACATCCGCAAGGCGTTCCGCTAAAGCCATGGCCAAGATAAAATCATTTGGAGAACGCATCGCCGACGCGCTCGTCGAGGACGGTTTGCTGGGCGCGAACCAGGTGGAAGAACTGCTTGAACAGCAGAAAAGCGGCGGCGCGCGCCTCGTCAAGCTCATCATCGAAAAAGCCTACGTCAGCGAGCAGGACCTGGCCGTGTGCATGGGTCGTGTGCTCAACGTCACGCCGGTCAACATCGCCCGCGTGGGCATTGTGCCGGAGCTGATAGAACTGCTCCCGCGCGAAATCTCCTACAACCACAAGGTCATCCCGATTTCGCGGCTGGAAAACAGGTTGTTTCTCGCGATGGCCGACCCGCTCAACGTCCTCGCCCTCGACGACGTCAAGCGCATCACCAAGCTGGAGATCACCCCGCTCATCGCTTCCGAAAAAGCGATCACGGACAAGCTCAACGCCATTGACTCCGCCAAAAGCGGCTCGATGGAAGACATCATCCAGGACGCGCAAAAACAGCAGGACGACGCCGATGCCGAAAGCGTTGAGTCCATCAAGGAAGGCGTCGAGGAAGTCAACTTGGACAAACTCGCCGCATCGAGCGAAGAAGCGCCGGTCATCAAACTTGCCAACCTGATGATTGTGCAGGCCATCAAAGACCGCGCGAGCGACATCCACCTGGAGCCCTTTGAAAAATCAATGCGCCTGCGCTATCGGGTGGACGGCGTGCTGATTGACGCCACGCCGCCGCCAAAACAAATGCAACTGGCGCTCGCCTCGCGCTTCAAGATCATGAGCAGCCTGGACATCGCCGAGCGCCGCCTGCCGCAGGACGGCCGCATGCGCGTCAAGGTCGGCGGCAAGGATTTTGATCTGCGCGTCTCGGTGATGCCGACCGTCCACGGCGAGAAAGTCGTGCTGCGCGTCCTCGACAAGACCAATTTGTCCGCGAGCATTGACAAACTCGGCCTGGACGCCGAGACCTTCAAGCATTTTAAAATGGCCATTGACGCGCCACACGGATTGATTCTCGTCACCGGCCCGACCGGTTCGGGGAAAACAACGACTCTCTATTCCGCGCTCAACGAACTCAACAACCCGATTTACAACATCGTCACCGTCGAAGACCCGGTTGAGTTCCAGATACCCGGCATCAACCAGGTGCCGACGAAAAAGGACATCGGCCTGACGTTTGCCAATGCACTCCGCTCCATTTTGCGGCAGGACCCCGACATCATCATGATCGGGGAAATCCGCGACACCGAGACCGCCGAGATCGCCATCGAAGCCGCGCTCACCGGCCACCAGGTTTTGAGCACGATGCACTGCAACGACGCGCCCGGCGCCATCGCGCGCCTCGACGACATGGGCATCGCGCCGTTTTTGATTTCATCCTCGGTGATTCTTTCCTGCGCGCAACGTTTGATGCGCCGGGTCTGCTCGCATTGCAAGGAGTCGGTGACCTATCCTGACAAAATGTATCAGGATTTGGGCATTGAGCCCGCGATGTTCAGCGGTGTGCAGCTTTACCGCGGTCGTGGTTGCGACCGTTGCAAAAATTCCGGTTACGCCGGGCGCATGGCCATCATCGAGGCCATGCCCATCACCGACCAGATACGCAAGCTCGTCATCGCCCGCGCCAGCACGCGTGAAATGGCCAAGGTCGCCGTCGCCCAGGGAATGCGCACGCTGCGGATGGTCGGTCTGGACCGCGCCCGCGATGGCACCTCGACTTTGGAGCAAGTCCTCGTGGTCACCTCCTCGCAGTGACGCGTCCTGTCAAAATTTCCGCTGCGGGATTGCGAACGTGTCCGGCGTTTGCGAAAGCCACGGCGCAGGTTGTGGCGCCCAGGACGGGGCTGCGACCGGATGTGCAACCGGCGTCACGATTCCCGGCAAAGGCGTAAGGCCCGTCGGCCTGCCGATGCCGTCGCTCAACGGCGTGAACGACGCGCCAGCCGGATTGGCTAGGATCGTCGGCGTGATGTTGGGATCGGGGGTCAATTTTGGCGCGGGGAAAAACCTGCTGTCCGGCTTTGCCGTCGTGTCCGCCGCCGAGCTTGATTCGAGCAATTGCCGGAAACGTTCCATCGCCGCCATCTGCGCTGTGTTCTGGGCCGTCGGCTGTTGCGGTTGCGGCAGGCCGGACAGATTCCAGCCGGAATTTTCATTTTGATTTGCAAACGCACCGTCGCTGTCCGGCGCGCCGTTTTGAAGCTGTCCCGGATTTCTCACTGGATTTTCCAATCCGTCATCATCGGGCGCGAACGGGTTGTCCGCCTCGCGGCTCTGTGAAGGATTCCATGGCGAATCCGGATTGTCATTCCGCCATTCGTCCGTGTTTGTGCCGCCCGTCCGCATCTGCTCCTGCCGGTCGAGAAAACGCTCCATCGGCGTCCGGTCATCCGGCGCGGCGTCGGGGCTGTCCGGCGTCTGGAGCATTTTATCCGGCGTCGTCAGGCCGTAAACTTCATCGGGGGTCAGCAACGCCCAGTTTTCCCTGTCTTCCAGCAATTTTTTCATCCGCTGCTGCTCGGTGGGTGAAGGGATCTGCGGCTCTTGAGGCATCGGCAGGATGTCGCCCGGCGTTTTGAGGAACAGTTGTGAGGGCTGCAGCGTGTCCGCCATGCCGAGATGATCGTGGTTTTGCGGCGCGATCGCCGGAACGCTTGCCGAACTGTCCGCGTTTTGCGGCGCGGAAAAGATGATGGACTGGCCGCCCTGCTGCGCTCCCGCTGATAAAACCATTGCGAGTGCGGCGGCAATCGGCGGCAGCAGTTTCATTTTTGACGGGCGTAAACTCATTTCAGCATGGCACGTTAATGCATTGGACACCGCCCGTCAAAAATGAATTCAAAATGAAAACCACCATGTTTGAACAACTTCTAGCGCAACAGGCGGAAATTTCGATGCACGCCGATTTCTAGGCCGGTGGTTTTTTTCACCAGCAACGCGACGTCCTTCCAAAAAAGGCGGCGCTTGAAACGAATCAGCGGGTTGCGCGAAACATAAGTCCAGTCCGCAGTGGCGACAACGTCGCGCATCGCCGCCGGATGCGTGCCGGTGAACGGTTTCACTTTCTGGTCGTCCTCGTAAAAACCCGCAGGACGGTCGCAGATTTTTTCAACGGTTTTGTCGTCATGCCAGAGCCGCGAGAAATCGCGCAACCGTTGCCGGGCCATTTCGGGATGCCGCGCGTGGCCGTAATGCAGGTAATGTCCGCCGGATTTTTTTACGTCCAATTTTTCCCCGTCCATCGTGCGAAAACTTTGCGCGTCGCTGTTGGAGCGGATTTTTTTTCCGCCGCGCACCACGCGCACTTCCTGCGCATACCAGCCGAACCCGGCGGTTTGCGTCCAGTAACTGCCGTAAAAATGCGTGTAATCAACGATCAATCCCTGCACGGCCGGATTATTCAACTCGCGTTCCATCGCCGAACGCATCGCAGAAATCGAATCTTCGTGTAAAACTTCATCAGCCTGGATATAGACGCACCAATCTCCGCTGCATTGCTCCAGAGCAAGGTTCGTGTGATGCGACAACACAAGGCCTCCGGTGCGCGCGTTGTCGTCCCATTCCGTTTCCAGGATTTTTATTTTCGGATCGCCGATGGCTTTCACGCTTTCAAGCGTGTCATCCGTCGAGCGCGGCACGTTCACGATGATTTCATCGCACAACGGCAGCAGCGAACGGATCGCCGGCACAAAAGGATAACCGAGCGAATTGCCGTTGCGGACGAACGTGAAGCCGCTGATTTTCATGCGCGGAAATTTAAGCTTAATCTTCCCACGGCAAAAGTTCATTCGCCACAAAACCCGGCTGCGTGGCCGGCGCGGTTTCGCCGAGCGAACCGCGTGTCAAAACTTGTTCGTAAAATTTCAAATATTTCCGCGCCATGTCCAGATGCGTGAAACCATTTTTCAAAATGTGGTCGCGGCATTTTTGCGGACTGAACCTTTGGGGATTTTTCACGGCTTCGGCAAGTTCATCAGCTTTCGCGCCCAACACGCCAACTTCCGGCGTTACAATTTCCGGCAGCGAACCATAAGGCGTTCCGGCCACAAAAGCGCCGCCAGCCAGAGCCTCGATGATCGCGATGCCAAACGGCTCGTGCCAGCGCACGGGAAAAATCAGGCATCGCGCCCGCGCCAGCAAATCGCGTTTTTCATCTCCACCGATCATTCCGTAATAGCGCACGCCGCGGATCGGCGGAAGCAGTTTTTGCAGATTCAAAGGCCAGTTGCGCGAGCCGAGCACGCGCAACTCAATCCCCGCGCGCCGCGCGACTTCGATCGCGCCCGGCAGATTTTTCACCGGCCAGCGCGCTTTCGCCAAAAAAACGGCATAATTTTCACGCGTCTCGGAAAACGTGTATTCACTTGGGTCGAGTCCGTTGTGGACGAAATTTTTTGAGCCATGATTTGCCGCGTGCTTCTGCGAAACAAAAATCGTGTTCGGGTGAAATTTTTGCCCCGGCTGGCCGTTGCCTTCGACCGTGACGACGAACGGCTTTTCCGAATTCGGTTCCGACGTGTCCCATAAATGCACGATGTCCGTCGAATCTGGAACCAGCTTCAACCACGCGCGCGGATTTTTTTCATCGGCGGCGATCGTGCGCAATTCCGCGCCGGGGATTTCGCTTTGCGCGTTGGCGATCAAAGTCACCTTGTGGCCAAGTTCAACCAAGGCTTTGCCAAGCCAAAAAATAATCCGCTCCGTGCCGCCGTAAAGTTTCGGCGGGATCGGGATTTTTCCCGGCTTGTAAAGAGTGACGTGCATTTCAATCGCGCGTGGCGAGAATGATTTTTTGCGTGTGGCGCGACAACATTTCCGGCAAGTTCCGCGATTTCAGCGCCTGCCAGATTTCTTTTGCCGATGGCGCCGCAAAATTCGCCGCCGCAACCCGGATTTTCCATCCGCCATTCTCAAAAAAGGAAACGTCTTCTTCCGGCAACAGCACGGTGTCAAAATTCCTGGTCTCGTCAAAATTAAATTTTCTCAGCGGTGTCACGGCTTGTTGCGTCAACGTCCAATCTTTGCCGAGGCACACCTGCGTGCGGCTCGCCAGTTGCACGTTGCCGACAAATAAAATTGGTTTTGACCTGCTGATTTCCGTTTTTTTCAAAACCGACACGATTTGCTGCGAACGATCCGGCAGCAAAACGGGCGTCGTCGCGAAAAAGAGCATCGGCCAGAAAAGTAAAATGGCCAGTCCCAGCGCCTGCGCCGTCGGGATGGATTTGCGCCACAGTGCGCCCAACGCAAGAACGACAATCACGAACAAAAACAGGACGCATGTCAGCGTCAGCACAGTCGTCGGCAGCGGCCATTGTGAATCAACATAAAACATCGACGCATCGGCCAGCACCAGTGCGGCGAGAATGATTTTTAAAACGCGGGAAACTGAAAAAAACAGGCGGACACTTTCCGACCTTTGCACGCAGTCGGCGATCAGGATGGCGAACAGCGGTGCTGCGGGCAGCAGGTAACGCGGGGAAACGTTCGCACCGAGCGCAAAGCCGAGAACCAACACAATCGTCCATGCAACGATAAAATTATTCGCAAGCGGTGGAACTGCGCCAGCCTTCAGATTTTTTCTTCGCGCAAGAAATTCAATGGCCGTCGCGCTCCACGGCAGAAAATCAAAGAACAAAATCCGTGCAAACTGCGGCGCGCGCGCCAGCGGCGACCAGAAATGTCCGTGTATGTTTCCCGTCACCTGGTCGCTAAAAAAACCACCGAAAGCCGCCGCGCCCTCTTTAAAAAAGAAGCAGGCAAACCAGCTTCCGGCAAAAATAATACTGGCGATGAAAATCGGAAAATGGATGATTTTTTTCACTGCCCGCCAGCTTCGGTTTTTTAAGATAAAAAATGCCCACGCAAATCCGATGATGACAATCCCGAGCAATCCTTTGCTCAAAACCGCGCCCGCCGCGCCTCCGTAAGCCATCCAAAATGCGCCTGCGCAAAATTCCTCAAAAATGATGAGCCGCAGAAATCCGAACGCGCTCAACGTGGTGAAGAAAACCAGCAACGCGTCGGGAATCGAACGGATCGAGCAAAGGAAAAATTGCGGGTGCGCCGCCAGCACGACGGCGGCGACCAGCGCGGTTTCGGGATTGCCGGTCAATTTTCGCGCGAGCCGGAACGTCAGGAAAAGCGTCCCGCAGCTCGCGAGCAAAAACGGCAGCCGCGACGCGATGACGTTCACGCCGAAAATCGCGTAACTGGCGGCGACCGCCCAGTAAGCCACCGGCGGTTTTTGAAAGCGCGGCTCGCCCGCCGCCGTTTTCGGGATCAGCCAGTCGTGGTCTTTCAACATCCCCAGTGCGCCGTCGCTGTAATGACGTTCGTCGGGATAATAAAATGCAAACGTGGCCGCGAACGGCAGCGCCGCCATCGCGAAAATCAGGATCAAATGGCCGGTTTTCAGGCGTGAATTCATTCTGAATCCGGCAGGCAATAACGTAATTTGCCAGCACATTCCAGATTTTTTAATCGCCGAGCAATTTTTTCAATTGCTCGCGCGCGGCAGATTCCCGCTTGTTTGTTTCATTTTTCGGCGTCCAGTTGCGGCGGACAAAATCAAAGTACTCGCAGAAATTGCCCGCGGCTTTTTCCAAAACCGGCTCGGCCCGGCGTTCACGGCATTGCTGTGCGACGTGTGGATCATAGTGAATGCAATTCAGGCAGACGCGCAAATCCGCGCGGCATTTCATGCAGACCTCGCCGCGCCCCGGCTGGCCGTCGAGCGTCCATGGTTCGCCGCAGTTTTGACAATGACGGGTCATTTGAATTTACGATTTGTGATTTACGATTTACGATTGTCCGCAGAAAAGCAATCCATGAAAACCAGCGAATCCGCCCTGCGCGAAATCCTCAAGCCCGCCGTCATCGTCGGCGCGCTCGGTTATTTCGTGGACGTTTACGATTTGATCCTGTTCGCGATCGTGCGCGGCGCGAGCCTGAAAGACCTGGGATTTTCCGGCGACCAGATTTTGGAGCACGGCATTTTTCTGTTCAACTGCCAGATGATCGGAATGCTGATCGGCGGAATCGCCTTCGGAATTCTTGGCGACCGCCTCGGCCGCGTCGTTTTGCTTTTCAGTTCCATCCTGCTTTATTCCGTCGCCAATATCGCCAACGGCTTTGTCCATTCCGTAGAAGCTTACGCCGTCTGGCGGTTCATCGCCGGATTCGGGCTCGCGGGCGAACTCGGCGGCGGCATCACGCTCGTCTCGGAAATCCTTTCCAAGGAAGCGCGCGGCTATGGCACGATGATCGTCTCCACCGTCGGCGTTTTCGGTGCCGTCGTCGGCGGACTCGTCGCCGGGCTCGTTCACTGGCGCACGGCATATTTCATCGGCGGCGGACTTGGACTGGTTCTTTTGATTTTGCGGATGAGCGTCGCCGAATCTGGAATGTTCAAACAACTGCGGACTCAATCAACGCAAGTCGCGCGCGGAAATTTTCTGTCGCTGTTCACGAACGGGAAGCGTTTTGCGAAATATCTTCGATGCATCCTCATCGGCCTGCCGTTGTGGTTTGTGATCGGCGTTCTCGTCACATTTTCACCGGAAATCTCAAAAGCCTTGCAAATACAGGGCGTAATTGACGCCGCCCACGCCATCGCCTTTGCCTACACCGGCATCACGTTCGGCGGATTTGCCAGCGGCTTTTTCAGCCAGCAACTGCGTTCGCGCAAAAAAATCGTCTTCGCCTTCATCCTTTTCACGCTGGCGGCGATGGCCGCGTATTTTTTCTGCGCCGGATTTTCCGCCGCCACGTTTTATCTCGTAATTTTGTTTCTCGGTTTCGGCGTCGGCTATTGGGCGGTGTTCGTGACCATCGCCGCCGAACAATTCGGGACAAACATCCGCGCCACCGTCGCCACCACCGTGCCGAATTTTATCCGCGGTTCGGTCGTGCTGCTGAACAATGCGTTCAATTTTTTGAAGTCGCACAACATCGGCGGCATCCCCATCGGCATCGTGAACAGTGCCGCCATCGTCGGGACGGTCTGCATTTTGACCGCGCTGTGGGCGTTGCGCGGACTGGATGAAACTTATGGCAAAGAACTCGACTACATCGAGCCAATCTGAAAAGACTGTTGCGCAATGAAGATCGGTTTATTTGGCGGCTCGTTTGACCCGGTTCACCTCGGCCACCTGCTCGTCGCGCAGGCGGCGGTTGAGGAACTTGGGTTGGACAAATTGTTTTTCATTCCGGCGGCGCAATCGCCGTTCAAGTCTGAAAATAAAATCGCCCCGGCTGAAATCCGTTTGAAACTGCTCCGGCTCGCGCTCGTGGGCAAAACGAATTGTGAAATTGACGGGCAGGAAATCAAACGCGGCGGAATTTCCTACACGATTGAAACCTTGCGCGATTACGCTAAAAAATTTCCGGCGGCCAAACTTTTTTATCTCATCGGCGCGGACAACATTTCCAAATTGAATGAGTGGCGCGAGGCGAATGAACTGGCGAAGCTCGCGGAATTTGTCGCCGTTCCGCGACCGGGTGGAACTCTTGCAGAATTTCCGAAGCCGTTTCGCGGAAGAATTTTGAAAGGATTTCCGCTTGAAATTTCCTCGTCGCAAATCCGCGCGCGCGTCAAAGCGAATTTGCCGATAGAAAATCTCGTGCCGCCGTTCGTGGCCGACGCGATTCACGCGGCAAAACTTTATGTTTAATCAGCCATAGATTAACACAGATGAAACACAGATTTTTCAAAAACATTTTTATTTGTGTTCAATCTGCGCCCATCTGTGGCTAAATTCTTTCCGTAACTATGGATTCTAAAACACTGGCCGGGCTTTGCCGCGATTATGCGGACAACAAAAAGGCGGAGAACATCGTCGTCCTCGACGTGCGCGATCTGTCGTCCGTGACGGATTATTTTGTGATCGCGTCCGGCACGAGCGAGCCGCATCTGCGCGCCATCGTGGACGAGATCACCGACCGGCTGCGCGACGAGCATGACCTGCGCCCGCTGCGCAAGGACGGCTCGATGCAGGGCGCGTGGGTGGTGCTGGATTTTTTCGACGTGATCGTCCATGTCATGCGCGCGGACGCGCGCGAGCGTTACGATCTGGAAGGACTTTGGGGCGACGCGGCACGAGTGAAGGCGAAAAGCAAACCGGCCAAAATAAAACTGACAAGCCGCCAAGCCTCGAAGAAGCGAATTAGGAAAGCGGGAAAATAATTCCCTATTTTATTTTCAGCCAAACAATCAGGAACAACAAAACACTGGCGACAACGAACAAATACGCCAGCCAATAAAGTTTGCGGTTGAAAGTCGGAAGTTCACGTGGGCCAAATGTCCAAAATCGCCGCTGCCTGTAAAACGGCAATCGTGCGAAGAAAAGCAAAATGCTTCCCAAAGAGCCTGCTCCTAATGCGATATAAAACAAAATGAGAGAGTCTTTGCTTTTAAGAAAATTTAGAATCGGAAGAAAAACCCCCGCTAAAATTGCAATCGCAGGAATACCGAGCAGAAGAAAAAATTGAAATGCCCAGTCTGGCGGAACATACCAATCTGATAGTTTCTTGCTCATAAATTTTTGAGCGTTCTTTTAACAAAAAGTTTGCCGATTGCGGCATTTTGTCAACTCACAAAATATTCGCCGCGAGTTCCGCGAGTTCCGAGCGTTCGCCTTTTTGCAATTCAATGTGCGCGGCGATGGCCTGGTCGCGGAACCGGCTGACGATATAGTTGAATCCGTTCGATGACGAGTCCACATACGGATTGTCAATCTGATACGGGTCGCCGGTGAAAATGATTTTCGTGCCGTTGCCGACGCGCGTGATGATGGTCTTGGCTTCGAGCGGCGTCAGGTTTTGCGCCTCGTCAATG
>Ga0181537_10002162_pt1 | contig 17489 bp, 10 predicted proteins | sample PEATcosm2014_Bin_39_FD_119765 | JGI IMG/M metagenome (GOLD analysis project Ga0181537, IMG submission 119765) | Peatland microbial communities from MTU Mesocosm Facility, Houghton, MI, USA - PEATcosm2014_Bin23_10_metaG | ecosystem: Environmental > Terrestrial > Soil > Wetlands > Peat | place... | reverse complement strand
TGGGCTCGCCAATGCGGCCCGGGTGCGGACCACGAGATACACGATCGATTTGGCAAACCTGCCCGGGGTATGGCGCTCAAGGACGATTGTCCTCGTGACCGACATGCACCTGGGGAATATCCGCGGTGCCGCTTTCGCCGGGCGAATCTTGGCGAGGATCAATGAGCTGAATCCCGACATGGTGCTGATCAGCGGCGACATGTTCGACGGGGCACTGATCGACCTGGATGCCTGCGTCCGGCCGTGGAGCCGGTGCAGCGCGCGCAGCGGGGTATATTTCGTGTCGGGCAACCACGATGAATTTTCCGACAGCGCAGGCATATTGGACGCGCTGCGGCGCGTCGGGGTGCGGGTGCTGGACAATCAGATGGTCATCGTGGATGGCCTGCAGCTGATCGGCGTTCACGACGGCGACGCGGGAGATCCGAAGGCTCTGCAGGCCCTGCTTGCCGACGCGCACATCGACCGGACACGTGCCAGCATCCTCCTCAACCACAGGCCGTCAAACCTGGGGGTGGCCGAGGAGGCCGGGGTATCCCTGCAGCTTTCCGGGCACACCCATTCCGGCCAGTTCTGGCCGTGGTCGTTGCTGGTGAGGAAGATCTTCGGGCCGTTTGCCTACGGGCTCAACCGGCACGGGAGTCTTCAGGTGGTCACGAGCAGCGGCATCGGCACCTGGGGGCCGCCATTGCGCGTGGCGACGCGCTCGGAGCTTGTCGTAATCCAGTTCGCCTAGGCGGGGCGGCTTCAGCCCTTGGCCGGCATTGTTCCCAGCAGAGGCGCTGGCCCGTCCATGCGCTCCCAGAATCCGACGGCCCAGTCCCCGTCGTTCCCGCAATAGCGCCTCCAGACGTAGCGCGATCTGATCTTGTTCCAAATCGGCAAGAAGCGGGAATTCAGGTCGTCGTTGTCCTTCTGGAGCCAAAGGACGTAGCGAATATCGTTGGAGAGAAGCCATCCCAGGGGGTCTTCCATCTTGCCCGAATAAAAGGCCTTCTCCTCCTCTATCCTTGCGCCGATCTCCCATCGGTACTCGCGCCAGATGCCCTCCTGCACGGGCCACCCCACGTAGGCCTGCTTGTTGCCATATATAGGGATGACGGTTGCGTCGGTGTTTGAGGTGGTATTGCCGCTGTCGATGCAGATGCCGTCCGGCCGCGTCTTAAGGGCGCTCACGATGTCCCTGATCGTGTAGTCCCTGGTTATCCAATTGGTGCCGTCCAGGTGCCCAAGGTCGTCCTTCGGGGAAAGGATCATCTCGGAGCCGTAGTCGTACAACTGGATGCAGGGAATGAGCACCACCAGGACCGCGCCGAAGCGGCAAAGCCTGGAGCGGGATCCCATGTTGATGGCCGCGAGCGTCAGGACGGCCCCCGTGTATATCCATCCCCACCACTTGAGCGTGCTGTTGAACCGCTCCCAGGTTCCGCTGTTGATGTCGTGGTTGTAGAAGATCTCCGTCAGGGCGAGCAGCACGCCCCAGATCGCGATGAAGAAGAAGCACAGGGACCTGCGTTCCCGGTTCCAGAGCGAGAGGATGGCAAGCAGGGCAACCGGCCAGAAGACCGCGAGCCACTCGGCGATGTTCGCATGGTCGCCGGGGCGGACGAGCCGGAGCTCGGTGGTGTGCATCGTCGCCTGGGAAAGGAAACGCGCAAGAAACGGGTAGGCGAGCGCCGTCGCCGCCCCGCCCCCAAAAAGTCCCGGGAGCCAGTGGTCCCTCTCCCCGAGGATAGCGCGGTAGATGAACCAGCCGGACACGAGCAGGGTCTGGAGCGGAAAGACCCATGTGTTGCCCAGCAGCGCGAGCGGAATCGTTGAAGCCAGCAACGCAGTCAGAGCCCGCCGCTTGAACGGGTCGCCCTCGTCCTCCAGCGAGGCGATAAGGAGGAGCGAGAACATCAGGATGAGGATGCCCGTCAGCGGTGGGTGAAACTCGCCCTTCAGGAGAAGGGTGCTCAGCGGCTCGACGGGAAGCTCCGGGGGAGGCTTGCCGTCGGTCCTGAAGAGGAAGCCGTCGAGGACTTTCCCCAGCTTCGTGTAGTCGTCCTTGTCCCATTGCATCCCGAGGTATCGGACCATCTGGACTCCCTGTATGTGGTTCTGGGGCTTGATCGACAGGTGCGCCACCAGGGCGATCCCGCAGCCACCCAGCATCAGGGCGAACGTTATAAGCGGGGCTGCGGGCCTCCAGGCGCAGAGCCGGCGAATGGTCGCAAAAATGGAGCAGGCGATCAGGCCCGAAAGGAAGCAGTAGCCCAGCTGGTAGCATACTCCGCGGTCCAGATTGAACCAGCGACCCATGAGCGCGGTGGAGTAAAACTGGAAGCTATAGTAGAAGTCGGCCTTGAACGGCGGGAGCCACCTGTCCATGGGCGGCAGCAAGGTGCCGGAATAGTAGTCGTGGATGAAGACAAAGTCCGGGAACCGTTCCTCGAACAGGTCGATGTTCGGGAACATGTATCGCCATCCCATGCAAAGGAGAACGCCCGCGCCAAACGCGGCCTCAAGCGGCCAATTCCGGCGAAGGACATTCCGGTCTTTCCATATCGCCCACGCCGACAGGGCGGTGCTGACAGGGAAAAGCCAGAGGTTTGGGCCCAGCCCATAAAAATGCTCCAGGAAAAAGAATGCGAGGCACAGGATAAGCACGCTGCCTACGCGGGACACGGCGTAGTCCCGGGCGAAGCCATTGCACAACAGCGCAAGCCCGATCAGGTTGATCCAGATCAGTCCCAGGCTGATTAGAATGAGAAGCAGCGTCATGTTGGGCTGGGGGTCGAGATGGGTTCCAGGTCCTTAACGCCTCCGAAAATCGACTGACCTCCATGGCGAGGCCGACTCGAACCGCCGTTGCCTGAGTTGCCGACTGAAGGGCGATCATTAAACGGAGCGCGGAGGCCGATCAATACTTATGTGCCCACCGGCACGGACGCATCGCCCAGCCTTTGCCTCCCGCGCACGGCAGCGGGCGAATTGCCCCGTTTTCGCGGGCAAGATTGGGCTTCAGTCGCATGGGTTCGTACCGCAGAAATGATCAGCGCGAACCGCGGTCCCGTTTGCAACGATGCCCCCAGGAGGCGAGCCATCTTCATTGTTCAGAAAAATCCCAGCGTTCTTTTGGGCGGCTACCGCCAACTTTGGGGCACCCGTCCTTCTCGCCTGGGCGCTCGCCGGGATCCTCCATCATTACATTTATAGGCCGCCGGCGCCTGTTCAGGCGCTCCAGTCCACCGGCTACGGGCCGATAACGCTGCGAATCCTTCCTCCCGGGCCGCATGCCGGACCAGCGGAGCCGCTGGTCGCCTGCGGCGTCCCTGGAAACGCCACCCTTGTCTACATTCGGATCCTGGACGCCGACAAGGCGGTCGTGGGGGTGGATTTCTGGGGAGTCGGAGCCTATGACGGGGACGCCTTCCCCCTGCCCGCAAAGGGCTCCCCGATCGAGGTAACTTGTTTCCTTCCGGCATTGTTTCCGAACGAGGGGGACCGATACTGGGGAAGCCTCTCGCACGGCGTTCAAAGGCAGCGACGCAGCGAATACCTGGTCAAGGTGAACGGAATCGACCGGTTGAAGGGTCGGATAGAATACGACCAGCCGCCGCATCCCCCCGTTTATATCGGCGAGAATCCCGTGGGAAGCTCGCTGGCGACCGAGCACTTCACGGGGAAAGTCATCGAGATCTCCCAGGAAAATTAGGGCCCATGCCAACCCAGCACGCAGCAGGATGGATGCGGTAAAGCCCAGATTCCGGGCGCATATCGACGGACTGAGGGCCATCGCGGTGCTCGCCGTCGTGGGGTTCCACGCCTTTCCGGCGGGCTTGCCGGGCGGATTTGCGGGCGTCGACATTTTTTTCGTCATCTCGGGATACCTGATATCGACGATCCTCTACGCTGAATTCGCCGAGCCTGGGTCGAAGGGGGCGGCCGTGATATCGGATTTCTACTCCCGCCGCGTGAGGCGGATCTTTCCGGCGCTCATCGTCGCCCTTATCGCGGCGTACGTACTCGGGCTCCAGGCCATGCTGGCGCCTGAGTTCAAGTACCTCTGCCTGCACATCGTCGCGAGCACGGGGTTCTTCGTGAATATCCTGCTTTCCCGGGAGGCGGGCTATTTTGAGCCCTTTGCGACGACAAACCCGCTTATCCACATCTGGTCCCTCGCGGTCGAGGAGCAGTTCTACATCGTCTGGCCGTTCGTCGTCTGGCTGGTCGCGCGCCTCAGGATCGGCTACCTGAAGCCGGCCGTATTCCTCGCCGCCCTGTCGTTTTTCTGGAACGCGCACAAGTCGGCGGACATCGCCGGAGCCGCCTTTTTCCTTCCGCAGATGCGGATGTGGGAGCTCCTGATCGGCTCGATCACGGCGATCGTGCTCCCGATGGCGCCGGGCCCCGGGGAAGGTCGAGCGGCGCCGGGATCCGGCCGCGCGCCCGCGGGATTTGCCGCGGTGATGGCCGGGGCGGGCGCGGCCAACCTGCTCTCGCTCGCCGGCATCATCGCGATATTCACGAGCCTCCTGTTCATGGCAAACAACGCGTTTACGCCGGATGGACGGACCCTGTTGCCGACGCTCGGCGCGGCCCTCGTGGTGGGCTCCTCCGAGTCCGCATGGATAAACCGCCGGCTCCTGTCCCTTCGGGTCCTCGTATGGGTCGGGAAGATCAGCTATCCCCTCTACCTCTGGCACTGGCTGCTGCTGTCGTTCTCGAAGCTGGCGCTCGATGACGCCGAATCAACCTGGGTCAAGACGACTGCGATCCTGGCCTCGGTGGTGCTCGCTTGGCTCACCTACAGGCTGGTGGAGCGGCCGATTCGATATGGCGGTCATCGCCGCTGGAAGGTCGCATTTCTCGTGGCCGCAATGGCCGCAGTTTCTGCCGTTGGATGGAGGGCCTACCGGTATGACGGGTACCCCATGCGGTTCCCTTCCATGATCCAGGAGCTTTCAGGTGTCCATTATGAGCCCGCCTTGGAATGGCGGGAGGGAACGCATTTCCTCCTCGGCAGCCAAAACGAGACGCATTTCCCCATCGATCCCGGAGAAATCTCCCGGGACAAGCCCGCGATGTACCTCTGGGGTGATTCCAACGCCGCGGCACTCTATCCGGGAATCAACAAGGTCTTTGGGAGCAAATATAACATCGTGCAACGCACCGCCTCGAAGCTGCCCCCGTTCATCGAGGGGGACTTCGCTGAGCGTCCCGACGGGGAACGGATCAATCATTTCATTTTGGATTCGATCATCCGGGAGAAGCCGGCCTGCGTCGTCCTTGGCGCTGATTGGTCAGCCTACGAATGGCAGAGGGTCGAAAAGACCGTCGAGGCGCTCAAGGCGGCAGGGATCCGCCACATCGTCCTGGTGGGTCCCGTTCCACAGTGGGAGATAAGCCTGCCCCACCAGCTCTGCCGCTTCTATATGAAGCACAAGACCGAGCCCCTGCCTGTGAGGATGAAAACCGGCCTCCACCTGGAGCCACTGCTGGTGGACCCACTTATGGCGGCCTTTTCAGAGCGGCTTGGGGTGGAATATATCTCCTCATGCAAGCTGCTGGAAAACCAGGATGGTTACATTGTCCGCCTGGGGGACACCGTTGACTCTCTGGTGATCTTCGATGCCGGCCATCTTACGGCCAGGGGATCGATCTATCTGGTTTCGAGGTTCCCGGATCTTTGACGGAGGGGATGGGAGTCCCGACAGGGGTCTCAATCGGTGACAGCGAAGGCGGAAAGCTCCACGGATCCGGAACCAGCCTTGGGATCCCTGATTTCATAGGAGATCCGTACGGGGCGACCGGGGCTCAGCTCCGATGCCGGTGCCTCGGCCACCGCCCAGGAAAGTCCGCTCCAGATCTGTAGGTCGTATGGCCGAGTCATCTTGAGTTCGTGGCCGTCCTGGTCCGCCTTGAGAACAAGGATCCTTCCCATCGGGGTGCCCGAAGGGGGTGCGCCGCCGCTGACCCGCCATGGGCGCCCGTCGGCTCCCAGCTGGCTGCAAACTATCCTAAGCGCCTTGCCGCGGGGCACGTTAACGGTCGCAGAGGCTGAACGGGGTCCGTGGATCAGATCCCTTTTCTCGAGCGCGTCGCAGGAGGAGGGGATTGCCACGTCATCCTGCGTCCCGAGGTCCCATTTTGCCTCGGAGTATCCCCCCGTGCCCAACACCGCCATTTGCCCGGGCCCGAGATGAATGCTCGAATTCCCTGCGATAGGCACGAATCCGGAGTCGGTAAAAAGCAGCCTGATCTTTGGGTCGGCAGCGAGCGGGAGGCTCTCGTCGACAGCCGTGGGCCCCGGGTTGACCACGGTGCAAACCGCACCCTCCGCGGCGCGGGCGACGAATCCATAGGGTCTGCCCGTGCCCGGATAATCGCCGAAGGTGGTAACTTGGTCCCGTTCCTGGAAGGGGTAATAGAGGCTTTGCACCTTTGCGAACCAAGCCCCGTCCGCAGCGTCCAGCAGGGCAACGTCCCCGTAGTATGTGTTTACGTGGCCACCCCGTGCCGCCGACAGGATCATCGTGCCCTTCCAGGCAGCCTTTCCGCGGCGGTAGATTGTGCCGGTGTTGCCGATCATGAAACCGCTGCTGTCCACGCGGGAGAGGGGGACGCCGTTCGCCGCGTACTGGAAAACCATCGCGTCGCTGTAGGTGTCGAGCGACCTCCAAAAATTCGCGCAAGGGACGTCCGATGGCTTCGGGTCGCCGCAGTAGAGGGAGTCGAAGACGTCGAGCCACCGGTGGTTCACCGTGAGGGAGAACCGAGGGGAGGTGTCGGAGGTGTCGCCGCCGTAGCCATTGTAGGCCATCAGGAGCACCTCGGGATTGCGTTTGCGGAATGCACGAAGGGCGGACCACCAGGCATCCGCGTTCAGGCGCTCGACCTCGGCGCGGCCCAACCGCGCAAGCTCGCCGGGCGAAGCTGCGCCCATGACTGCGAAATCGAACTTGAAGGCGCGGACCCCGAGGTCATACCACCTCTGCATCGTCTCGATCTGGTAGGCAAGGTACCCTCCTGTGTGGAGGCTCATGGCCAGGTCCAGGTAACCGCCCCGAGAGTCCTGCCATTCGGGAAGCGGCGTCATCCACGGGGGGTTCGACCAGCCGCAGACATTTGTGGAGAGCCAGAGCCCGGGCTTCAAACCGTGTTCGCGGCACGCCGCCAGGAACCGGTCCGGTCCCTGGGGCCAATCCTCCTTGCGAAACCGTCGGTATCCGAAATCGCGGTCAAACCAGCCCATATCCAAGAGGAAGTAGTCAAACTGGGCGCCTTGTCCCTTGAGCACCGAGATCGCGTCCAATTCCCGGAAGGCAAGGCCCTCGTCGAGCCTCACCGTGTCCGAAAGCTCGTCGTGCGCGGCCCAACTGACATAGACGGAGACCGGGTGCGACGGGCCTGCGGGTACAGCGCCAGCGGGGGCGAATGCCCAGAAGGCAAGGGCGACGAAGGTAACCCGTCGGAAGGGCATGGATGGGGGTGGAACGCCCAATGGTAGATCGGGCTCGAGTGGAGCCATTGAGGAAGCACAAGTGACCAGCGGGGGCAATTCAGACTCAAGCACCAGAGCGCGGCGTGGCATCCAGGCCGGGCGAGCCAAACACCCGCGAAACAAGCGGAAAATCGACCTGGACTCGGGTGCTTCGCGGTCCCGGCAGCGCGGGATGAAGTCACGAGCAAGGCGACAGATTGAAGCAGGAATGACGCGACTGGCGCGTCCTCCCTTGCACCGGGACCAGGGATCAACCGCGGTTCGATCCGGGCTCCCGAAGCTGTCGGGGTTTCTTTGACCCGCGGATCATTCCGGCGTGGCCTACGATGGCAGCGGCTCCGCCGCCTATCAGCAGCCAAATTGCCTTGTCGGTCGGTCCGCCATTGAAGGTTCTGGAGGCATTGGAACTGGCTGAATGGGAGGCGGCGATGCCGTAGGCGATGAGTATGATTCCCCCGAGGAAAAGCGCTAGTGGGATGGCTTTATTCATTGGATTTGTTCCTTCAGCTAACTCTTGGTCTTCGATGACTGGAGATCATTGTGGACTGACTCTATCTTCTTTCCCTGGAACAAGTGCGGCCGGCAAAGGCCGGCCGCACGAATTGGCATGAGACAAGGGCCATGTGGGACCCTTTGAGTGCGGATTTCTCAGCCCTTGACCGTCATGTCATTGACGACCGACTTCACCCCGCGGGTGTCCTGGGCGAGCTTTGAGACGAGGGACTTCTCGGCATCCGTGGCTGCGACACCGGAGATGGTCACAACGGCGTTCTCGGTCGTGACCTTTGTTGAGATCGCGCTTGTTGAGCGATGGCTCATCAGCGCGTATTTGACCTGTGAGGTGATAGAGGCGTCGTCGATGACCTCACCCATGGTGCTGTCCTCAGGGGAGGCCGGTGCGACAACGAGCTCATTCCTGACGTCCTTGACGTTTGCGACATCCTTCGCGTAGACGCCGGTGAGATCCTTTTCGGCGATGTTCTGGACGGTGCCGGAGAGCGTAACCACACCGTTCTTGACGTCGACCGTTGTAGCCGTGGCGCTCACGTTCGCTTTCACGAGCAGCTCGCCGCGGACCTTGAGGGCGATCCATTCGTCGGAATGCTCTGCATACTCGGACTTGACAACGACTTGGTTGTCGACGCTGACCACTCCGGGGAGGTTCTCAACGGTGTCCTCGGCCAAGGCTTTGTCATCCTTATCCTGGACCGTTCCTGAGAGTGTGACGACACCATCGTTCGATTTGACCGACACACGGTCTCCGAGAACGGTGCGAAAGTTGTAGGAGCCCTTTGCAGCGTTTTCGATCTTGCTGTCATTGGATGAGGAAGCGAACAACGCGACCGGGAGAGTCGCGGCTAGGAGCAATGCAATGCGTGCGTACGTTTTCATATTTTTGGTTTTTGATAAGAAGAAGATGCCGTCCGGCAATTAGGGCGCGCCGTGGGACCTTAGGAGGCGTATCCCCCGACCTTAAGGTCGCCGCTATGGGCCTTCTTGCCTGTGGCGTCGGGAGTGCCATGAATCCAAATTGCCTTCATGCCGTGAGAATACACGAGAACAGCACATGGCACTATGGGGTGTTCAGGGCATCTCCTATTGCGCGGGACCAAACGGACGAGGGGAAAGCAATCCACCACAATCCGGCGTGGACGCCTCACCCCTCAGCTGGCTCCAACCAGACCGGTGCAACGTTCGACTCGAATTGGCCCTCGCCCGGGCGCGGCCCTAGGCGGGCCGGTCAAACGATCGTAACCTGAACACTGCTTTCGATGATTCCCTGCGCAATCGCGTAACGGGTGAGCCCGGCGGTGTCGTGGATGTTCAGTTTGTCCATGAGGTGTTGCCTGTGCTTTTCCACCGTCTTGATGCTTATGTTCAATCCAGCTGCAACTTGCTTGTTGGCTTGGCCTTCGGCAACAAGCTGAATGACCTCCAGTTCGCGCGAGGTGAGGCCTGTCGCCTTTTTGACCACCAGCGCGCCATCCCTCTCAGGCCTGTGATAGTGGTCGCGCAGGCGCTTGGACACCTGCGGACTATAAAACGCTTTGCCCGACATCACCTCGTGGATCGCCTTCGCGAGGATCTGGGCCGAGGTCTGCTTGATCAGAAACCCAACAGCCCCGATCGAAATCACCCTGTCGATGTAGGCATCGTCGCTGTGTGCGGACAGGATGAGCACCTTGACTGCCGGCGATGCCTCTAGGATCTGGCGGGTGGCCTCCAAACCGTTGAGAAGCGGCATGGCTATGTCCATCACAACGACGTCGGGATGCAAGGCGGCGGCCATCTCCACGGCCTCTCTGCCGTTGTGGGCCTCGCCTACAACCTCAATCCCTTTGTCGGCAAGGAGGAGTGCTCGGAGGCCTTCCCGCACGATGGTGTGGTCGTCGGCAAGAATAGTTTTGATGAGTTTCATGGGTTCAATTTCCTCCGTGTTTGAATGGGATTGTAGCTGAAATGGTCGTGCCAATTCCCGGTGCGGACTCAACACCAAATGTGCCGCCCACCATCTCGACGCGCTCGCGCATTCCTATGAGGCCCAACCTCTTGTTTTTCCGGGAATCCAGCACGCGATCGACATCGAAGGATTTTCCGTCGTCCTTGACCAGCATTAGTACCGCGCTTCGAACTTCCTTGATGACCACGCTCACGTTGGTCGCTTGCGCATGCTGGGAAATGTTGACGAGAGCCGCCTGGGATACCCTGTAGAGCACCGTGCGCTTGTCATTGCTCAGCCTTTCGACGCCGGCAAAGGTTGAAAAATGCACGTGTAGCCCCGTCCGTTTTGTGAATCCCTTCATGTAGGCGTGCATCGCGGGAATGAGCCCGAGGTCGTCAAGCAGTGTTGGGCGAAGGTCGCGTGCGAATTGGTGGACAATATCGACCGACTTCTCGACCAGGCGCTGCGTGTTGCTTATATGCTTTGAGAAGCTCCTCTTGCTGACGCCCGACTCGATCTTGAGAGTGGCAAGCTGGACGTTGATGCCCGTTAGGGTCTGGACAATCTCGTCATGAAGCTCGCGGCTGATCTCCTTCCGCTCCTCCTCCTGGGCCAACAAGACCTGGTGGGACAGGTGGCGCAGCCTCTGCTGCATTCGGCGCGCATCCTTGAGCAGCGTGCGGTGGTTCTTATCGCTTAGCTGAAGCGACCGCTGCGCGGATTTCCGTCTGGACACCTCGATTTTCTGCTTCTCGTTGGAAGCATGAAGCTGATCCGTACGCTGCTGTAGCGACTGATTTGCCTTCTTCAGCTTGGCAACATGCTCGATGGACGCCCTGTGTGTGTTCTCAATCGGGGTGACGGCCTCGAGAAAGAAGGCGTTTGCAAGCTTGGCGATCGCAGCCCGCTTGGATGCCGATTCGTGGTTTGGCATGAGCGCGAGGAGCGCCTCCCCATGGATCGAGGCGAGTTCCAACGTCTCGATCCCGTCCTTCACTGCCTTGCGTCCCAATCCCTCGGACCTGCGCGGCCACAGCGTCTTCCCGCGAAGGCATTTCCTCAATTCGCGCTGATACCGTTGCGAGAGCCTCAGAATCTCTTTTTTCACGTGTGTTTGCCTATCGCCGATCGCGACTAACGGAGTGCCACGGCATCCATATATGCGTGCGCACAGTCGCCAAGCGGCCACGGGATCGTCGCATAACGCTGATTCAAAGTCGATGGGGTAAAACCCCACCCAGTTAGGCTTTTTGCTATTTTGCTGTTTGTTATGGCGGCAGCTGATGGCATCCGATTTGCGGATTCTTGGATGCGCGATAACCGTTCCAAGAGGCCGGCGCCTCCTTTGACACTGTGGGTCGTTGGTGCCTCGGGATTTTGGCGTTTTCCAGAATTGAAATACGTTCGATTCCCGGTCGGTTTGCCAAGGAACCCATAGGGAAGGCTTTGCGGTCGGGCACCTTCCAGAGGAAATCCAGCAGGGTTTCCGGCGTGGACGGCTTGATCGGGAAGTTCACATCGCCCGAACAGCTTCGCTCGGCGAAGGAGTTAGCGGGGACACTTAACCTTCCGAGCCCGCAGCCGGGCATCACCGCGCATACCTATAACACCCCATGGTAGCACTTAACGAATTCAACTAAATTGGCGCTCCAAATTTGCTTTGGCCCCCTTCCACCAGGGCCCGACATGGCAAAATGAGAGACCAAAATGAACATTCGAATTCTTACCATTTCAACACTGCTTTCCCTCGCGGGAACAGCAGCGATTGCACAAACGAGCGAGCTTTCCTCAATTGACATCAGCACCGCGGTAACCGCGGGAGGCACTGCAAACGGAGTGGCAGTAATTACCCAGAGGATTGGAACGGCCCTCAACCAGCCGGGCAGCATCGGCAGCAATCTTGCGGGCATTCAATATGTCGCGGGCCAGGTTCCCTTGGATGGCGCACCTCCCTCGATTGCGTTCTTCTCCCTCTCAGGCGCGGCGATACCGGGCGGTGTGGCCAATCCGGCAGCGGATTTCACGAGCTATGGAACGCTCACGTCGCCGACGGGCGTGGTCACCTATCCCGATGTGGCTTCAAAACTCACGCCGAACTCGTATTCGGGCCTGACTTTTGCGTCGGCCGACCTCGGTTTCGGGGCAGGCAATTTCTACGCGATTCATCACGCGGCGAACAATGTCGATTATTTTGCTGAGATCGTGCCGGGAACAGGCACGTCGTCCTCGATCGCGGACTTGAAGCCGATGTCCTGGCAGGGCCCCACGGCGGGCACTCCGGCCAGCCCGGGCGCGAACGGATATTTTGCGCTCACATGGGCCACGGGGATCCTGTCAGCCGGCGCGCCATATGCCGACCAGAGCATGTATTATCTTCGTACCGACTCCTCGAGCCACACCCAGTTTGGCGTCATGATTCCGGGATTGACGGGCGCTTCCAGCGACACGCTGGATCTCACCACGGCCGTGGGAAGCTTTGGGGTCTCGGGTTACACCACCCTGGCGTTTGTGCCGACCACGGTCATCGGCAATTACCCGACCAACAATTTCTATTACCTTCGGCTGGATTCGCTGACGGGCAATACCGTCCTGGGACGGCTTAACCCGAGCCTTGTCGCCGGTGCACGGACCATATCGGACATTGCAAACCTCGGTGGAGTCTTTGACTCCCTGACCTTTGCCTTTGACGCCACGGGACCCGCGGGAGCTTGGGGTACCACACAATTTTATGCAACGGGCACGCTTGCAGCGGGCGCCCAGTCAGTAAGCTTCGAGGCCATACCCGATCACAACGTCGGCGATGTTTTCACGGTTACGCCGACCGCAAGCTCCGGCCTGGACATCGACGTCACTGTTGTAAGCGGGCCCGCGACCGTCGCAACGACGGGATCCTCGGGTGCCAATCCGTCCCTTCGAGTCTTCACGATTACGACCACCGGCCCGGGCATTGTCACCCTGCAGGCGCGCCAGGCAGGCCAGGTGGCTTCTCCTGCTTTTACCGCAAACATGCTTCGGCAGAGTTTCAACGTCCTTGGATTGCCCGTCATCAATAGCGCGAATACCGCCGCGGGCTCTGTGGGCACGGCATTTTCGTACGCGATCACGGCGACGGGTTCGCCGCTGAGCTATACCGCCAGCCCCCTACCGGCCGGGCTGAGCGTCGTTGCCGCGACCGGTGCCATCACGGGCACGCCCACCACGTCGGGCGTCACAGTCGTGACGCTGACTGCGACGAATGCCACTGGAACCAGTCTTCCCGCCACCCTGACTATAACGGTCGCCGCCGCCGGCGTCGCACCTGTCATCTCTGGTCCGACAGTCGCCGCGGGTACCGTTGGCGCGGCATTCTCATATAACATTACCGCAACCGGTTCGCCGACGAGCTATTCGGCCAGCCCGCTTCCAGCCGGATTGAGCGTCGTTGCCGCAACCGGGGCTATCTCGGGCACGCCCAGTTCGTCGGGAGTCACCGTTGTGACGCTTACCGCGACGAACGGAACCGGAACCAGCTTGCCGGTCACCCTGACAATAACGGTCGCCGCGGCCACCATTGCGCCCGTAATTACGAGCCCGATCACGGCGCCGGGCACGGTTGGCACGGCCTTCGTCACATACACGATCCTGGCGACCGGCTCGCCTACGAGCTATTCTGCCACCGGCCTGCCCGCGGGCCTAACGCTCAATCTCCTGACCGGGGCGATAAACGGCACGCCAACGGCATCCGGCGTTTCGGTGGTCGCGATCAGTGCTACGAATGGTGCGGGCACAGGATCCGCCACCCTGACGATCACGATCGCGGCGGCCACCTCGGCGCCGATCGTAACCTCGCCGACGGTCGCGGCCGGCACAGTGGGTACGACATTTGTCACCTACCTGATCGGAGCAACGGGTCTGCCGACGGTCTACTCTGCCAGCGGCCTGCCCGCAGGCCTTACGCTCAACACCCTTACCGGCGCCATTTCCGGAACGCCGACATTGGCCGGCACCAGTGTCGTGACGCTCACGGCTACGAATAGCACCGGGAGCGGTACCGCCACCCTGACCATAACAATCGCCGCGTCTACCAGTGCGCCCGTGATCTCGAGCCCGACCACGACGGCCGGTTCCGTCGGCTCGCCGTTTCCCACATACACGATCGTCGCAACGGGGCAGCCCACGACTTATACCGCCACGGGCCTTCCGCCGGGCCTGACGATCGATCCTTTGACTGGCACGATCGACGGAACACCCACGCTGGCGGGAACGTACGTCGTGACGGTCTCGGCGACCAACTCCTTCGGCACCACCACCTCATCGCTGACGATCTCGATAGCCACGTCTGGCTTTAGCCATATCGTCAACTTCTCGGCCCGCGCAATATCGGGTGTTGGAAGCGACACATTGATTGTCGGATTTGGCGTCTCTGGTGACGGCAAGAATCTCCTCGTGCGCGGCATCGGTCCGGCCCTGGCGGAATTCGGAATCACGAACTTCCTCGCTGCTCCGACACTGACGTTGTATGACTCCACCGGCGCGGTGGAGGAGTCTGACAGCGGGTGGGAGGTCGACAGCAGCGGCGTGAATGATGGCGCCGAGATTGCGGCTACCGCCGCTTCGGTTGGCGCATTCGCCCTGCCGGCCAACAGCCTGGACTCGGCGTTGCTCGTAACGGTGGACAGCGGCATCCACACGACGGGACTTCTCACCTCGAACGGCGCACCGGGCGTCGGCCTTATCGAAATCTATGACGTTGGCGGCAACCCTTACGCCAGCCTCACCAATGTCTCCGCGCGCATGGAGGTGACATCCGGTGATGGCGTTCTGATCGCAGGCTTCGTCATTGCGGGTGACGCTCCAAAGACGGTGCTTATTCGCGGAATCGGCCCGACCCTCAGCGCTTTCGGAGTGACGGGCGTACTAGCCGATCCCCAGATAGCCGTCTTCTCGGGCGGCGTTCAGATCGCGAGCAACGCGGGCTGGGGAACGGGCACCGACAGCGCTTCGCAGCTCTCAACCGTGTTCGCGGAGGTGGGGGCCTTTGCGCTCCCCTCCGGAAGCAAGGATTCGGCCCTGGTCCTGACGCTTCAGCCCGGCACCTACACGGTTGTCGTCTCCAGCGTCAGCAATTCGACTGGCGTGGCCCTGGTCGAGGTCTACGACACCCAATAGTTCCGCAATCGGAAGCTGGTCCGGGGCCTGCGGATCTTCCGCAGCGCCCCCTTTCCAGCGTTCTCAATCTGCGAATAGCGCCTTCGGTAGAGTAGGCAGGAGCCTTTAGTCGGCAATGCCGTCAAAAGGCTCCTGCCTACTCTACCGCGCCTTCGCCAGTGGAACCCCCGCTTGGAACGGAGGTTTCTGATTTGCAGCTAGGAAGGCAGGGATTGGCGTTTGGGCGAGTTCCACTGGCGCAAGAAACCTCGATACACCCCGGATGTCGTCGACCGCTGCACGATCCTACGGCATCATCCTAAGCTGCATGAGAGGGTATTCGCTGAAATTGGGCGTGGTCTCCCATTCGCCAATCGCCCTTGGTGCACGGCTGGCATCCCGACTCGGCCAGTCCGGCTCAATTCATTGCATCCGCCTTGTGCTTCATGGACGGAGGAATGTCGTTGCCGGGGTTCTCCGAGAAGAATCCGTTCGGCTTCAGCATGAAGCCGATATAGGCGGCCGGCATGACAGGGTAGTCCTCGGGTCGCGCCAGGTGCGTGTGGCCGAAGGTGTACCAGAGGACGAGGTCGGTGTTCTCGATGGGTCGGTCGGCCGCGGTCCAAAGGGGAAGGCCGTCGCCCCCCTGGCTCTGGTTCGGGTAGTTCCCCGCCGCGTGGCGCTCCTCCTCCCGGTAGGGCGTGATCCAAACGTGGTGATCGACGAATCCCGCCCTCTTTCGCCACCAGGCGTTCTTTGAGGCGAAGGGGAAGCAGTTGTCCCCCGGCATGAACTTGTAGCCGACCGGCTCGCCGACCGCGTTGAGTACGGACGGGTTCACGAATTTCCAGGTGCGCGCGGTAACGAGGTTGAGATGGGCCTGCGCCTGCCGCTCGGTCTTCAGCGCGCGGGCCTTCGCGCTGAAAGCGTTCTCGAACGGGTTCCCCGGGCCGGCCGGCTCGCCCTCGACGTCGATCTGGAGGGCCGTGTTGGCCGTACCGTCCACGTCGATGTCGAGCCTCATGTTGAAGAAGTGCTGGTGGTTCGGCGCGTAGAGCTGCGGCGCGATCAGCGCGCCGTACGGGGACTTCACGCCAGGAGGCAAGGCTCCGAGCGAAAGTATACCGGTCAGCTTGATCTCAAACTGCACATTCCCGTCCTGGTAGAGGTACCAGAAGAAGCCGTACTCGTAGTTCTCGACGGTAGCGATCGACGAGATGACCAGCCTGCGCGAGCGCCGGACCTCCGGCGAGTTCAGGCGGCGGTCCGTGTGCTTCCAAAGGATGCCGTAGTCCTCCTCGTGCATGCAGATCGCGTTCTTGATTGTCAGCACCTCGCCCCTGCTCGTGCAGAGATGGCCGTCAAAGTACTTGATGAATCCCAGGCAGTCGCAGCCGAGCTCCAGGCTGTTGGCGCAGTAGCCGAGGCCGTACTCGCCCGCGTCGAACGCGTTCTTGCGGGCCTGCTGCGGCGCCGGGTCCCCGTAGGGAACCACCATCTCCGACAGCGACCCCCGGTAAAGCACCGACCGTTTCCTCCCCTGGTCAAAATAGCAGAGATTGTTGATGATCAGCCCCTCGCGCCCGGTGAACCCGATGACGAAGCTCCATTTCTGCCAGCTCACCTGGTAGCCCTCGACCGCAAAGCTCGGCCCGTCGGGCTGCATGATCGACAGGGGCTTGATGTCGCTGCGAAACCCCGTCACCCGGTCGGCGGAATAGTTGCAGCTCTGGGGCGGCAGCGGCCAGTGGCCGTGCTCCTCCACCCGGAGCACCTTCATGGCGTTCAGATCGACGACAGGGCGAAGCCCCTCGATGGGCTTGGCGTACCCGTTGTCCGTCGGGTCGGTCCTCAGGAAGCAAAGGGGCCGCGCCAGGCGCATCGTCCGGTCCTCCTCCGAACCGTAGTTTCCGGCGCTCCAGATGTCGACCATCACGAGGCTCGTGTCGTCGGTGCCGCAATGGCGCTTCAGCGCCGCCTTGAATTCGTCGCTGGCCAGCACCGCCTTCTCGCACTCGACCTGCTCGTCCGAGGTCATCGTCGGCTGGACGCCGGGGATGTGCTTCCAAGACAGCAGCGCCTGGTCGGTCAGCGAGACCTCGGTCTCGAAGCAGGAATTGGTCCCGTTGTCGAAAAGGACCACGGCCGCCTCCCGGGCGAACTTCTCCTTGCCCGTGAATCCGTGCACGAATTCCTTCTTGGGCTCCTTCAGGCTCACCGAGACGAACCGGGTTGTCGGGGTGACTTTGCCCGTGCCCCTCAGGATCTTGATCGCGAGCTTTACCTCGTCGTCGGTCAGGGGCTCAAGCGGGTGGGTGATCTTGGTCATGGGAGGGTTTGGCGTCGTCCCCCTTCGGGCGGACGAGGCCCCATGCGCAGAGCAGGTCCCGTTCCCATTGGCCCGGATCCGCGGCTAATCCGGGGAGGTTT
>Ga0181537_10002161_pt1 | contig 17490 bp, 17 predicted proteins | sample PEATcosm2014_Bin_39_FD_119765 | JGI IMG/M metagenome (GOLD analysis project Ga0181537, IMG submission 119765) | Peatland microbial communities from MTU Mesocosm Facility, Houghton, MI, USA - PEATcosm2014_Bin23_10_metaG | ecosystem: Environmental > Terrestrial > Soil > Wetlands > Peat | place... | reverse complement strand
GTTCAAGTGGGCACCGTCTCTGATATCAAGCTGGCGCCGGACGGCACGAACGTGTCCGTCTTGCTGAAGATTTACAGCGAATACATCATCAAGAACGACGCCCGGTTTGAGATTGAACAATCCGGCTTCCTGGGCGACCAGTTCGTTGCCGTTTATCCCGACGCCAACCAGGGCGCGCCCCTGGCCGACGGCTCCACGGCGCAGGTTGACCCCCCGTTCAATATGCTGGGAGTCGCGCGCTCCGTCGCCGGGTTCGTGAAAAGAATCGACGACACCGCCAGGAATTTGAACGACGCCATCAACGATGTGCGCTCAAAAGTGCTCAACGAGCAAACGCTGACCAATCTCGCCTACACCATCCAGACCCTCCAGCAGGTGTCCCAGGGCGCCGCCGTGGTGGTGAGCAATCTCGACACGCTGGTCCGTTCGGACACCGTGCCCGTGGGCGCGGTGATCAGCAACTTGAATAACTTCTCCCTGCAACTGAACACCCTCGCCCAGTCCGCGCAAAACCTGCTGAACACCAACCAGCCGCAAATCACCCAGACGGTCAACAATCTGGAGTCGTCCACCGCCGCGCTCACCAACCTCTTGAACAACGCGGCCCAAAGCAAGGGCCTCGCCGGCGCCTTGCTTTACGACCAGACGCTGTCCAGCAACGTCTCCAGCCTCGCCAGCAACCTTGCCATCGCCTCGGCAAATTTGCGCAGCAACGGGCTCTGGCATTTTCTGTGGAAACCCAAACCGTCGGATGCCGCCGCCGCCGGGGCCTCCGGCAAAAACACCAAGTAACCCATGTCACTCTGGTACATTCGCATCTTGTTTCTGGCCATGTGCACGACGGGCGGTTATGCCATCAGCCAGGTCCGGCCGGAGTTCATCGGCAGCGGGATTCTGGGCGGATTGTTCGGCTTCGGCTTCGGCGGATTCTTGATCGCCATCGATGAATGGCTGAAGGGTTTTTCGCTGCGCGCCTTTTCCGCGACGAGCTTCGGCCTCTTTCTCGGCAGCATTTCGGCGCTGTTGATAGACCGCTCCGGGCTGTTCGAACACGCGGGAGACGACACGCGCTGGCTCATCCGCCTGGGCCTTTTCCTCGGATTCGGCTATATCGGCATCGTCCTCGCCATGCGCAGCAACAACGAGGACTTTTCCCTCATCATCCCCTACGTCCGTTTTGCGCCGCAGAACAAGCCGGACAATTTGCTGCTGCTGGACACGAGTGTCATCATCGATGGACGCATCGCCGACCTGCTGGAAACAAAACTGCTGGAGGGCCTGGTTGTTGTGCCCCGCTTTGTCCTCAGCGAACTGCAGCAGATCGGGGATTCGGTCGATCCCATCCGCCGCGCCCGCGGCCGGCGTGGCCTGGAAATGCTCAACCGCCTCCAGCATAACACCGCGGTCGAGGTAAAGATTCACGACGGCGATTTTCCGGAGGAAAAGGAAGTGGACGCCAAACTGGTCCGCCTGGCGCGCAATCTCGGCGCCAAACTGTTCACCAACGATTACAATCTCGGCAAGATCGCCGGGCTGCAATCGGTCGTCTGCGTCAACATCCACGAAGTGGCCAAGTCGTTCAAGACCGTCCTGCTGCCCGGGGAAATCCTCACCCTGCGCATTGCGCGGGAGGGAAAGGACAAGGGCCAGGGCGTCGGCTACCTGGCGGACGGCACCATGGTGGTGGTGAACCAGGCGCAACACTTCATCGGGCAGCAACTCGAGGTGCAGGTCCAAAGCCTGCTGCAGACGGGCGCGGGCGTCATTGTCTTTGCCGAAGTCAAGGCGCCGGTTGCGGCTTGAATTCCCCTGCGGTTCGGGCGAAAGTAATTCGTGGAATTTGTCACAGTTCATACTTCATTCAATCCGATGGATGCGGATTTGGTGCGCTCCCGGCTGGAGGCTGCGGAATTTCATCCGGTCATCACGCATGCCTTGTCCGCGCTGAGCATGGACGGTTACGCGCTGGCTGCGGGCGGCATTTTGGTGCAGGTGCCGGACGTAGAGGCCGCGGAGGCCAAGGAGTTTCTGAAGCCTGATGACGCCGCGCCGTCTCCATGAAGCCACTGAACGGGAAATCGATCTCTAAGCTCAAGCGTGTGCTCCCTCCCGGGGAGATAAGTGTTGAGCCGGACGTTCTCAAGCAGCACTCGGGCGACAAATGGTTCGCCAGCCATTTGCCGCTTGCCGTCGCGTTCCCGCGCAGCACCCGCTCGGTATCGGCGATTCTCCGGTTTGCTAACGAGCATGGCATTGCCGTAACGCCGCGGGGCGCCGGATTCGGCTACGTCGGCGGATGCGTGCCCGCGCGCGGCGGCATCGCCCTCTCGCTGATGCGCTTACATCGCATCAAGGAGATTCACGCGCAGGATTTTGTGGCCGTGGTGCAACCTGGCGTCATCACCCAGCATTTGCAGGAAGCCGTCCAACGGCGGGGGCTGTTCTACCCGCCCGATCCCGCCAGTCGCGCGGATTGTTCCATCGGCGGCAACATCGCCACCAATGCCGGCGGACCGCGCTGCCTGAAATACGGCGTCACCCGCGATTACATTCTGGGTCTGGAAGTGGCGCTGGCGAACGGGACTGTTCTCCGGCTCGGCAGCCGAACGCATAAAAACAAGACCGGGTTCGACCTTGCGCGGTTGTTCGCGGGCTCCGAGGGGCTGCTCGGAGTGGTGACTGAAGCCACGCTCAAACTCCTGCCGTTGCCGCCTTTTCGCGCCTGCCTGGCCATCGGGTTTGCCTCCATGAAAGACGCGGCTCGGACCATTCACTCCATCTTTGCCGCCGGTTTCCTGCCCTGCGCGCTGGAAATTGCGGACGCCTTCACGCTCGCAGCCGCCCAACGCCGCACCGGGAGCCGGAGGCTCGGCGGCTGTCGCGCGCATCTCATCGTCGAGCTGGACGGCCAGGAACATTCCGTCCGCCACGAAATTGCGTCGCTCCAAAAAATCGTGCGCCGCCATCATCCCAAGTTTGTGGAAACCGGCCTGGGCGAAGCCGGCTGCGAGAGCATTTGGAAACTGCGCCGCGAATTTTCCTTTGCGTTACGGGACACCGGCCTGACGAAATTGAACGAGGACATCGTGGTTCCCCGCAGCCGGCTGGAGGACTTGTTTGCCTTCGCGGAACGGTTGCAGAAGAAGCACCGCCTGCCGGTCGCCTGTTTCGGGCACGCGGGCGACGGCAACATCCATGTCAACATCATGGTGGATCCGACGCAGCCCGGCGCCTGGAAAAATTCCGAGGCCGCACTGGACGATCTCTTCCGCCAGGTGCTCGCCTGGAACGGCGTCATCACCGGCGAACACGGCATCGGCCTGGCCAAATTGCCGTGGTGGCCCGAGGCCGTCACGCCCGCTGTGCGCGAATTGCACCGGAGAATCAAGCACTCCCTCGACCCCCGCGGCATTCTCAATCCCGGCAAATTCGTCCAATAAAAAAGGCCACCGTCGCAGGCGACGATGGCCGTGAAAAAACTGGCGCGGTCTTTACCGGCGGTCCCGATAACCGCCGCCACCACCGCCGCCGCCGCGACGATCACCACCGCCGCCGCCGCGACCGCCGCCATAACCGCCGCCGCCGCCGGGAGGCCGTTCCTCACGCGGGCGCGCCTCGTTTACCGTCAGGGCGCGGCCTTGAAATTCCTTGCCGTGAAACTGCGAGATCGCCGCGTCGGCCTCGGCCTGTGATCCCATCTCAATGAACGCAAATCCGCGTGAACGTCCGGTCGCGCGGTCCTGCATGATGTTGACTGCGATGACTGTGCCCGCCGTGGCAAAATAATCCTGTAGATCATTTTCAGTGGCACTGAAGGGAAGGTTCCCCACGAACAATTTGGTCGCCATTATCTTGACACTTTCGTTTTATCCGCTCGCTAAGCATCGTGAACGTTCCCGTGATTAGGTTTCAACCGTCTTAGCTCTCAGGCCACTTGACTGACGGTTTCCGGATCACCAAGCCACGCCGTCGGACGCGCCACACAATATAAATAACGCCGTCCCGGCACAAGCAAATAATTTCATTACACGGCCCCCGGCTCTGCTTCCGTTTTCCGGCCTTCACCGTCCCCTGCCCCGCCGATCAACACCACGAATTCCCCGCGTGGCGAACGCTGTTGGAAGATTTTCAGCAATTCGGCCGGTGTGCCCCGCAAATATTCCTCGAATTTCTTCGTCAATTCCCGCGCCAGAACCACTTGCCGCCCGGGAAACACTTCGTTTAACTCGCCCAGCAGTTTTTCCACCCGGTACGGGGACTCATAGAGAATCAATGTGCCTGCGACCGCCTTCAAGCCCTCCAACTGCCTTCGCCGCTGGCCCGATTTGTGGCCCAAAAACCCGACGAAATGGAATTCCTCCGCCGGCAGACCGCTCGCCGTCAACGCCGATACCAACGCGCACGGCCCGGGCACCGATTCCACCCGCAATCCCGCCGCCCGCGCCGCCCGCACCACGCGCTCTCCCGGATCACTGATGCCCGGGCTTCCCGCATCCGTCAGCAGCGCGATTTTTTCGCCCCGGCGCAGCCGTTCCAGCAATTCCGCGCCCCGGCGCGCTTCATTGAATTGAAAATAACTCAGCATCGGCTTGGTGATGCCGAAATGTTTCAGCAGTGTTCCCGTCCGCCGGGTGTCCTCCGCCGCCACAACGTCGCATTCCTTCAGTGTCCGTAATGCTCTCAGGGTGATGTCCTCCAGGTTACCGATCGGCGTCGCCACCAGGTAGAGCGTGCCGGGCGTCAAAGGCGGCGGTTCGGTTTGCATCTCGGCAGCCGGCCCTACGGACGGATTACCACCTGGTCCCCCGGTTCCAGCAGCATGTCCTGGCCCGCGTCAAGTTTCTGGAAATCCATGTAAACCGGCATCTGCTTTTTGCGAACGATGCCCAGTTGCGCCGGCTTCGCATCGGACTGGTAACCCGACATCGCGAACGCCTGCATCAGCGTCAACCCGTCCTGCCACGGAATCACCGGCCGCGATACGTTGCCCACGACCGTCACCGAGGTGCCCTGCGCCTGGCCTTCGCTGCCGGCGTTTGATTCCGGGCTGTTGCCGCCGCCACTGGGCGCGCTCGCGCAACCCGCCAGCAGCACCGCCAGCAAAAGCGGACCCGCCGCCAAACGCCTCATTATCGCTGTCATCATTCAGTACCTACCACAACGCCGGATATACTCAAGCCGCGCGAATTGAAATGAACCCCAGGCCGGTACGTGTGGGAAGGGTAGGACTAAAAACTACTGAGACCGCAACCGATAGTATCGGTTCCCCGGCACGATTGCATTCGTCACGTAGTTCGTCCCGTTGACCGTTGACGGCCCCGGCGACACCGTCATCCAGCCGTTCGGCGCCATCGGACTGCTGTTGTTTTCCAGCAGAAAACCCGTGGCGCCCGCCGACCAGGACAGAATCACATTTGTGCCAGCCTGGTTGAGAAAAAGATATGGCGCGCCGGGAGTTTGCACGGCGAACAGCGCCCAGAACCCGCCCGTGAGCGAGAAGTTGCCGTTCGTCATCGGACCACCCGCATCCGGCTGCCCGATGGTGCCACTGACCACATACTGGCCGTTGCTGCTCGTCCCCCCGCCACCGGAGACTTTATACCAGTCAATCGAATAGTTTTGCGCCAGCGCGGCGATCGGCACAAGCAGCATCGCCAGCCAAAGCAGGACAGGCTTCCGGACATTCGTTAAGGGCAGAAACAGCCTGAACGCTTCGCCCGCCTGGAATCTCGTCTTCATTTCTATGGATTCTTTCCGGTCTTTCAGATTTGCTCAACTTTTGCCAGCTCCCGCCACAAATATGCCGACATCTCCTGCCCGTTGGCAAAAATGCCGAGGTCAAACTTTTCGTTCGGCGAATGCGCGTTGTCATCCGGCAAGGCCAGGCCCAACAGCAGCGTGTCCACGCCCAGCACTTTCTTGAAATCGTTCACGATGGGAATCGAACCGCCTTCGCGCAACAGCACCGGCTCATGCCCGAACGCCTCCTTCAGCGCCCGCAGCGCTGCCTGCGCCTGCGGCCCTTTCGGCGAAACCAGGTAAGGCTCCGCGCCGTGCCCCGCCCGCGCTTCCATGCGCACCGTCGGCGGACACAGCTTCGCCAATTGGCGGCGCACGCACTTGACGACTTTGGCGGGACTCTGGTTTGGCACCAGCCGGAACGTCAACTTCGCCCGGGCCCATGCCGGGATGATGGTCTTGCTGCCTTCGCCCTGGTAACCGCTGGTCAGTCCGTTGATCTCCAGCGTCGGCCGCGCCGTGCGCCGCTCCGTGGAAGTAAACCCCTCCTCGCCAAACAATTCTCGCACACCCAAAAACTTCCGATACTCCTCCTCGCTCCCCGGCAAACGCGCCAGTTGTTTCTTCTCGTATGCCGTCAGCGGCGTGACATCGTCGTAAAAGCCGGGAATGGCGATGCGCCCGCGCGGGTCGCGGAGCTTCGCCAGCATCTGGCTCAACGCCATCGCCGGGTTCTCCACCGAGCCGCCGAAGATGCCCGAATGCAAATCCCGCGACGGCCCGCGCAGTATGATTTCGAACGCCGCGATTCCCCGCAGCGAATAAGTCAGCGCCGGATGCCGCGGGCTCGGCATGCCGGTGTCGGAGATGACAACCGCGTCGCACTTAAGTTCCGCGCGATGGGTTTTGAGAAACGCCGCCAAATGTTTGCTGCCGACCTCCTCTTCGCCCTCGATAAGGAAGGTGATATCGCAGGGCAGTTCCGTTCCGGTTTTCAGATAGGCCTCCACGGCCTTGAAGTGCGCCAGGTTCTGGCCCTTGTTGTCGGTCGCGCCGCGCGCGAAAAGCGAATGCCCCCGGATGCGCGGCTCGAACGGAGGCGACTTCCACAGCTCAAACGGTTCGGCCGGTTGAACATCGTAATGACCGTAAACGACGAAGTGCGGGCGCTTCGAATTCCTGGCGCGCGGCGTTTTGGCCATCACAATCGGATGCCCGCCCGTCGGGCAAATGCTCGCCTCCAACCCGATGCCCCCGGCGTGGCGCACGAGCCATTGCGCACAGGCCTTCATGTCGTCCCGATGCTGCGGCTGGGCCGATACACTGGGAAACCGGACATAATCACAAAGCTCCCGGACGAACCGCGCCTGGTTCGTTCGCAGATAATCGATGACTTTTTGCATGCCTTTGAAAATGGCGGGCCGGGAGCCAAAACGCAAAGACTTTCACCGGCCTCGCCGTCCCCTTTGCAATAGCGCCCGTTCTGCGGCATATTGGCTGCGTGAACGGCGGGAGTAACGTGGCGCAACGGAGGCTGATTTGAAGATTTCAGTCGTCGTCCCCGCTTTTAACGAGGAGAAACTCATTGCCGCCTCCCTCGCCTCCATCCGCATTGCGATGACCGGTTTCACGGACAAGGGCTGGGGCGCCGAGTTGATCGTTTGCGATAACAATTCCACCGACCGCACTGCCGAGCTCGCGCGGGCCGGCGGCGCCCTCGTGGTGTTCGAGCCGGTGAACCAGATCGGGCGCGCGCGGAATTGCGGCGCCGCGGCCGCCACCGGCGACTGGCTGGTTTTTGTGGACGCGGATTCCTATCCCAGCCGTGAACTGTTCGGCGATGTCGCCGGCGCCATCGAAACGGGCACATGCATTTTCGGCGGCAGCATCGGGAAGATGGAGGCATGCAATGGGGCGGGGCATGCCATCATGCTTCTCTGGAACACCATCAGCCGCGTCTGCAAATGGGCCGCGGGTGCGTTCATCTTTTGTGACGCGGCAGCGTTCCGCAAATTGGGCGGCTTCAGCCACGAGCTGTTCGCGGGCGAGGAACTGGACCTTAGTCAAAGGTTCAAGGCGCTCGCGCGCGCCACCGGCAAACAGGTGGTCATCCTCCGGGAGCATCCGCTGGTGACGTCGTCGCGGCGGCTCCGCAATTACACTTCCGGCGAGCTGCTCAGCCTGTTGATGCGCGCGACTTTCTCGCCCCGCCGGTTCATGCGCAGCCGCGAGGCGTGCCACGACTGGTATGACGGACGCCGCTGACGGCCCGGCCACGGGTGCGCAATCTCCCGCTTGCCAAGCCGGGCAGCGGATTGTTTAATGCCGGAGTGCTACAACAGCAAACGCTCAACCGTCCCGTCAGCTTTTCGGGTATTGGCCTCCACAGCGGCAACCGGGTGAACATGACTTTTCTGCCCGGCTCCATCGATGCGGGCATCATCTTCCGCCGCGTCGATCTGGAAGGCAAGCCCGAGATTGAAGCCCGGGTCGAAAATGTCACGGAAACCAACCGTTCCACCACGCTCGGCCGCGGCAACACCAAGGTCCATACGGTCGAGCACGTGCTGGCCGCCTTCGCCGGTTGCGGTGTGGACAACGCCATCGTCGAACTGGACGCCAACGAGCCGCCCATCTCCGACGGCAGCGCCCGTGAGTATTGTCGCATGATCGAGGAAGCGGGGCTGGTGCCGCAGGCTGAACGGCGGGAACCTTACACCGTCACCGAGCCGATTGAGCTGGTCATGGGCGAGACGGAGATGGCCCTCTTCCCAAACGACAATTTCAAAATCACCTGCACCAGCGCGGACAAGCAGGGGCGTTTCACCCAGTTTTTCAGCGTCGAAATCAGCCCCAAGACCTGGCTGCGGGACCTCTCCCACGCCCGCACCTTTTGTTTCTACGAGGAAATCGAATACCTCATCAAAAACGGGCTCATCAAAGGCGGCAGCCTGGAAAATGCCGTGGTGGTGCGCGACGACGCCGTGCTCACCACCGAGCCGTTGCGTTATCCCAACGAATTCGTCCGCCACAAAATCTTGGATATCTTGGGCGATCTGTCCCTGGTCGGCCGGCCGTTGTGCGGGCATTTAATCGCGGTCAAACCCAGTCACACCGCCAATTGCGAACTGGCCCGGCAACTCACCGCCCAGATGCGGCGGCCGCTCATGGTGGCGCAGGCGTTCGCGCCGCCGCCCATGCCGCAACCTGACGGCGGCCCCGCGGGCGGCCTGAATCCGGCCATCTCGCTGAACGACGGCGACATTCTGGACACGGTGCAAATCATGAAAATCCTGCCGCATCGCTACCCGTTTCTGATGCTGGACAGGGTGACGCGCGTTCAGGGCAACACGATTACCGCCTTGAAAAACGTCACCATGAACGAGTTGTTTTTTCAGGGACATTTTCCCGGCCACCCCATCCTTCCCGGCGTGCTGCAGTTGGAAGCCATCGCCCAAGCGGCCGGAATCATCACCCTCAAGCAGGTGGAAAACATCGGCAAGCTGGCGTATTTCATCGCCGCGGACAACGTCAAATGGCGCAAGCCCGTCCGCCCCGGCGACACGTTGGTGATTGACGTTGAAATCACCAAGTCGCGCGGAAAAATAGGCCGCGCCAAGGGGGTCTGTACCGTGAACGGAGACCCGGTCAGCGAGGCCGAAATCACCTTCATGATGGTGGATGCATAGCGAGCTCACATTTGCAGCCGCTGGAGAAGAGGGATTGACGGTTCATCCCACTGCGGTCGTCCATCCGCGCGCCGAAATCGGCGCGGATTGCCACATCGGCCCCTACTGCGTCATCGGCGAACACGTCACGCTGGGCCGCGGCTCGCGGCTGCATTCGCATGTGGTGATTGACGGCCATACCCGCCTCGGCGAGGAAAACGAAATATTTCCGTTCGTCAGCATCGGCCTCAGGACACAGGACCTGAAGTGGAAGGGCGGCCTCACCCGCACCGAAATCGGCGACCGCAACACCATCCGCGAATTTGTCACCATCCACAGCGCGACAAGTGACGGCAACGCCACGGTCATCGGCTCCCAAAACGTCTTGCTGGCCTACGGCCACGTTGCGCACGATGTCACCATCGGAAACCAGGTCGTCATGTCCAATGTCGGCACGCTGGCGGGACACGTCGTCGTGGAGGACCTCGCCATCGTGGGCGGTCTGGCGGCGGTGCACCAGTTTTGCCGCATCGGAAAATGCTCCATGATCGGCGGCTGTTCCAAGGTCGTGCAGGACGTGTTGCCGTTCATGATTGTCGACGGCAATCCCGGCGCGACCCGCACCATCAACAAGATTGGCCTCGAACGCAACGGCGTGCCGGAAGAAACCCAGACCGCCTTGCGTACAGCCTACAAAATCCTGTTCCGCGAGGGCCTCACCATCCCCAATGCTCTTGTCCGCATCGAGGCCGAACTGCCGCCTTCACCGGAAATGCTGCACCTGCTTCAGTTTATCCGGACCAGCGACCGCGGCTTCACCAAATAGCGCCAGCCGGGCGGCAGCTTGGAAGCGCGCCAATAATTCGGCACTCTCATGAAACCGGCCATGACCCTGCCCCCCGCCTTGGAGATGGCCGGACGCACCCATGTCGTCCAGCGCGGGCGCAGATTGTGCTACTTTGGCGGTTGCGATTATTTCCGGCTCGCGAGCCATCCGCAGGTATTGCTGGCCGTGCGCGATGGCTTGAGGAAATTCGGCCTGAACGTCTCCGCCTCGCGCATGACCACCGGCAATCATCCGGTTTATCTTCGCCTGGAACGGAACCTCGCCGCGTTTTTCGGCTCTGAAACCGCTACCCTGGCCCCGAACGGCTGGCTGCCGAATGCCATGGTAGCGCAAGCGTTGGCCGGCCGCTTCTCCCATGTTCTCATCGATGAACGGGCGCATGCCTCCCTGGCGGACGCCGCGCGGTTGCTGGATTGTCCGGTGATCAAGTTCCGCCACGGCGATGCGGCGGATCTCACGCGCATCATCCGGCGGCTGGGCGCCATCGAACCCCTGCTGATGACCGACGGCATGTTTTCACACGACGGCAGCGTCGCCCCGCTGAGGGAATATCTCAGGCTGCTGCCCCGCGGCGGCCGATTGCTGGTGGACGACGCCCACGGCGCGGGCGTGCTTGGCCCGACCGGTCGCGGCACGCCGCAACATACCGGCGTCCCGACATCGCGAATCATTCAAACTATCACTCTTAGCAAGGCCTTTGGCGTCTTCGGCGGCGCGGTCCTCGGCCCCGAAAAAGTTCGGCAGGCCATCATCGCGCGAAGCGGGATTTTTACCGGAAGCACGCCCTTGCCGCCGCCGCTGGCCTGTGCCGCGCTCAAATCCGTGGCAGTTCTGAAGGCACAACCGCGACTGCGCGCGCGCCTGAACCGAAATGTGACGCACCTTCGCCGCAAGCTGCGCGCGGGAGGAATTCCGGCGCCGGAATTGCCCGGCCCGATTGTCTCGCTGGCGCCCCGTGATCGGCGGGAAGCGGGTCGGATTGCCCGACGTCTGCTCGCGGCGGGAATTCATCCTCCGTTCATCAAATACCCCGGCGGTCCGGAAGACGGTTACTTCCGCTTCGCCATCTGCAGCGAGCACAGCATCGCGCAATTGGACCTGCTCGCACGTGTCCTCATCGCCGGATTCGCGAATTCAAAACTCATTGGGGATTGAACTCGAAGTCTGCCCGGCAGACTGCAAAAGGCGGATTCTTCTCCTGATTAATAATTCGCTGGGTATAACTTTGACCGGATAATTCTTTGCCAAGGTTACGAACGTCGCAAATGTTCTGAACGTCAAAGATGTTCTGTACGTTGCCAATGGGGCGAATGATCGTGGTTCGACCTCACATAATCTTTCTGGACGTCAAGATTACCTCCCGGTAAAATCGCACATGCCCGCATTGACGGGATGCAATGCGGGCATGTGATTTCAAAATGCGGCCGAGATCTGGAGCCAATCATAACGTGATTTTTGAATTTTATTCCGTCGTTTGATCCGGAACAATTTTCCCGGCCAGCCCTCGGCCAAAACGTTTACGAGCGCGCGCAGCTCGCCGGTCTGGTTCGTGACTAGACCTCTCCTTCGAGTCCACGGCGCATTTCGCAGCGTCTGTTCGGGGGCCTACTCCGGCAATAACTTGAGCAACCATAACTTGAGTAACCGCTTGCCCCCCTGCTCCACGTGAATTAAACTGCCGGTCATGGACAGTCAAATGCCGCCCGATTTCAATCCGCCTCCGCTGCCGCCGAGCGCGCCGCCGCCGCCAATCAACCGGAGGCCGCCACCGATCATCGCGCCCCTGCCCGCGCCGCGCCCCGCCAAAAGCGGCGCCGGCTGGATGGTATTCGCCATCATTCTCGTCGTCCTGCTCGCGTTCAGCCTGCTGCTGAACCTCAGGCACGCCGCTGTCTCGGTCGCCGGCGTCAGAATCAAGCCCGCCCATACTTCCGGACCCCGGCTCGAGGAAGTCGTCGTCCGGGACGATGATGCGTCGGACAAGATCGTCGTGGTTCCCATCGAAGGCATCATCAGCGGGGAACCTACCGACAGCGGCTACAGCATGGTCACCGTGGTCAAGGAACAATTGAAGCTCGCGCAGGACGACCGGGACGTCAAGGCCGTCATTCTCAAGGTGGATTCACCGGGCGGCGAAGTCCTTGCTTCGGATGAAATCGCCAACGCCATCCGCAAGTTTCAAAACGGTGGCAAGCCCGTCATCGTGTCCATGGGCAGTCTTGCGGCCTCCGGGGGTTATTATGTTTCCGTGCCGTCCAAATGGATTGTGGCGAACGAGCTCACCATCACCGGCAGCATCGGGGTCATCATGCACGGCCTCAACTATCGCGGCCTGCTGGACAAGATCGGCGTCCGGCCGGAGGTGTTCAAGAGCGGCAAGTTCAAGGATATGATGAGCCCCACCAAATCCGAGGAGGAAATCACACCGGAGGAAAAGCAGATGGTCCAGGATTTGATCGACGAAACTTTTGCCAAGTTCAAGCAGGTGGTCCGCGAAGGCCGCGAAGCCGCCTTCAAAACAACCCCGCACACCGAATCGGGCGTCAGCCAGGCGCTGAGCCCCGACTGGGCGGACTATGCCGATGGCCGCATTCTTTCCGGGTCCGAGGCGATGAAGCTTGGCTTCGTGGATGAACTGGGCGATTTCGATGTCGCCGTCAACCGCGCCCACAAGCTGGCGGGCATCAGCAGCGCGAACCTGATTGAATATCAGCCGGTGTTTGATATTTCGAACGTGCTCCGGCTGCTCGGCAAGACCGACGTCAAGAGCGTCAAGGTGGACTTGGGCGTGGACGTTCCCAAGCTGCGCGCCGGCTGCGAGTATTTTCTGTCGTCCACGTACTTCCAATGACGGGACTGGATGCGGGCAACTGCGCCAGAATTGCCCGGTCAACCGCGCCAAATCAGCCCGTTTTACCGGGACGTGAAATGACTTCACAATTTGCAATAGGCTTGGATTTAGGCCCTTACGACAACGGTACGGAATATGCTTAATCGTATTGCGATGCCCGGAACAACCGGGGTGTAGGATTGCAATTCGACGGATAAAATGGAAAGATTCGGCTATGTTTTATAATTATTTTTGGTGGACGCCGTGGGACTTGTTGATGATTCCCGGCTTGCTGCTCGGCTTGTACGCGCAGTTCAAACTGAACGCCGCTTACAACAAATATCTCCAGGTGGGAACGCGGGCCGGTCTTTCCGGCGCGGAGGCGGCGCGCGAAATCCTCGACCGCGCCGGGCTCACGAAAATGCCCGTGGGGGAAATTGAGGGCCGGCTGACCGACCACTTTGACCCCATCAAGAAGGCGCTTTTCCTTTCGTCGGAAAACTATCATGGCCGCTCCCTCTCCGCGGTCGGCGTCGCCGCGCATGAATCCGGCCACGCCCTCCAGCAGCAGGCCGGCTACGCGCTGTTCAATTTCCGCATGCTGATTGCGCCGGCCACCCAGTTTGCGAGCCACGCATGGATTTGGGTTTTTATTCTCGGCATGGTCGTGCCGACTTTCCATCCCTTGATTAATATCGCCATCGGCATTTTCGCCGTCGTCACGCTCTTTCAAGTGGTGACGCTCCCCGTCGAATACGACGCCAGCCGCCGGGCAAAACTGCAACTCGTCAACCTGGGTCTGGTCCAGGCCGACGAGGCGCCCGCCGTCAGCAAAGTCCTCAACGCGGCCGCCATGACTTATGTGGCGGGCATGGTCAGCGCCATCCTCCAACTGCTGCGTCTCATCATGATTGCCAACGGCAACCGCGGTCGGCGATAAAGCGCCGCCTCTGCTGGCCTTCATTGCGTTCGTCTGCTGATTCATGCGTTGGATTCTTTTTCCCGCGCCTCTACCTTTTCCAGCGGTTATTTGCTTGCGAACAGGGGGTTATCCACTAATTTCTGTCAAGCTCATGGCAAGCAAAAGCAAACTTTCGCGGAACCCGGCGCGGCCGCCATCCCGGCCCAAAACCACCCGGGCCCCCAAGTCCGCGTCGGCCGGCGCCTCGGGTGACGCAGCCCCGACGCCCGCAGCCCAGGATACGACCGAAGGTTTCAAGACGGACTTCGTGACCGCTTCCGAGGAATTGGGCCCCGCCGGGCCGGAACGGGAACGCACGGCTTACGACGGCGAAACAGCCATCAAACTTTATCTGCGCGAAATCGGCCAGGTCAAGCTGCTCACGCCGGAGCAGGAAATTGAACTCGCCGACCGCATCAAGAAGGGCGACAAAAAAGCGCGCGAATTGATGATCAAGGCCAACCTCCGGCTCGTCGTGAAAATCGCGCGCGACTACGAAGGCATCGGCCTCCCGCTGCTGGACTTGATCAGCGAGGGCAACATCGGCTTGATGAAGGCGGTCGAGCGCTTCGACCCCGCCAAGGGCGGCAAGCTTTCCACCTACGGCTCCTGGTGGATCAAGCAATCCATCAAGCGCGCCCTCGCCAACCAGTCCAAGACCATCCGCCTGCCCGTGCATCTCGTGGACAAAATCTCCAAGATGCGCCGCGCCTCCATGAAGCTGCAGGAAATCCTCGGCCGCGAACCCACCGACGAGGAGCTCGCCCATGACATCGGCATTTCCCCCGCGCGCGTCGCCCAGTTGCGCACCGCGGCCATCCGCCCGGCGTCCCTGGACGCCCCCATCGGCGACGAGGAATCGAACAATTACGCAGAGGTCGTCCAGGACGAAAACGCCTTTTCCCCCTACGAACAACTGGAGGAAAAGACCGTGACCGCCATGCTGCAGGAAATGGTGGAAAACCTCGAGCCGCGCGAGTCCATGATTCTCAGCTACCGCTTCGGGCTGGACGGCGGCGGCGAGAAAACGCTCGAGGACGTCGGCGCAAAATTCGGCGTCACCCGCGAGCGCGTGCGCCAGATCCAAAACATCGCCCTGCGCAAACTCCGCAAGAAAATCGAAAAAATGGAAGCCAAGCAACACTGATCTCCCCTGACCATGCAAGCCTCCCCTAAACCCACCGCCAAGGACATCGAACGCGCCATCCGCAACGTCCCGGATTTCCCCAAGCCCGGCATCCAGTTCAAGGACATCACGCCCGTGCTGGCCGACGCCCGCCTCTTTGCCGCGAGCATTGACCTGCTCGTCGGCAACTTCAAGCCCGGCATGGTGGACGCCGTCGTCGGCATCGACGCGCGCGGGTTCATCTTTGCGGCGGCGGCGGCCTTGCATCTCCAGGCCGGCTTCGTGCCCGTGCGCAAAAAGGGCAAGCTCCCTTACAAGACTTATGAACAGGACTACGCCCTCGAGTACGGCACGAACACCATCGCCATCCACATTGACGCCGTCAAACCGGGCAGCCGCGTGCTGTTGATTGACGACCTGCTGGCCACCGGCGGCACCGCCGCCGCCGCCTCGGCATTGCTGCAAAAGGTCGGCGCGAAAATCCTCGAAATCACCTTTCTGATTGAACTCAGCTTTCTCGGCGGACGCGAGAAACTCAAGGGCTCCCCGGTCCGCTCCCTGATTGTGTATTGATGCAATGGCTCCAGACACTGGACGCAACGCGCTTTCACCGGGTTGACCCCTCGAAGCGCCATCTGGTTTCTGTTCCATCACCAGCACCCTCCCCGTCCGGCGCCGCAGACACGCCCCTGCGCGAGCAACGCTGGCTGCGCCTGGGTTACGCGCTCATCCTGCTCGAACTGCTGGCCAATCTTGCCTACAACGCCAGCGGAAGAATCGGCCTGAGCGGCGATGAAGCCTACCAGTGGGTCTGGTCCAAGCACCTCGCGCTTTCCTATTACAGCAAACCCCTGCTTATCGCCGTCGCCCAATTTATCGGAACGTCGCTGTGGGGCGACACCGTCTTCGGCGTGCGTTTCCTGCCGCCCGTCATCACCGCAATCATCAGCCTCCTGCTGCTCCGTTTTCTGGCGCGCGTCGCCAACGTGCGCGCGGCCTTCTGGCTCTCGGTCGTTCTTCCCTCCGTGCCGCTGATGACGGTTGGCTCCGTTTTCATGACCGTGGATCCGCTCTCGGTCATGTTCTGGACGCTCGCCATGGTCGCCGGCTGGCGGGCCGTTCAGGAGCAATCCACCACCACCGACTGGTTTTGGGTCGGCCTGTGGATGGGCCTCGGTTTCTTGAGCAAGTACACCGCTCTTTTCCAACTGCTGAGCTGGCTCGCCATTTTCATTCTGTGGCCGCCTTCGCGCAAGCAATTGTCCCGCCCCGGTCCGTGGCTGGCGTTGTTCGTCAACTTTCTTTGCTCCATTCCCGTCCTCGTCTGGAACCATCAACACCATTGGATCACTGTCCAGAACGTCGCCGATGTCGGCCATTTCGGCCAGGCCTGGGCGCCAACGCCGGCTTTTTTGTGGCATGGGTTCTCGCATTTCACGATGGAATTCCTCGGCGGCGAAGCCGGGCTCCTCAATCCGTTTTTCTTCCTGCCGACGGTCTGGGCGGCATTCGCCTTTTGGCCGCGCCGCAAGGAGCATCCCCTCCTGCTCTATTTTTTCTGCATGGGCGCGCCGGAATTTCTGTTCTATTTCATGTTCACTTTGCATTCGCGCGTCTACTTGAACTGGATCGCCCCGTCCATCGTCCCGTTCCTTTGCCTCGCCGTCGTCTACTGGGAAGAACGCTGGCGCGAAGGTTCGCGGGCAATCCAAACCTGGCTGTACTCCGGCCTCGCTTTCGGCGCCGTCGCCGTCGTGTTGCTGCACGACAGCAGCATCCTGCCGCGTATCATCGGCCGCCCGCTGCCGCCGGCCCTGGATGTCTGGCAGCGCGTTGAAGGCTGGCCGGAGACCGCCCAATTCGTCGAAACCGCGCGCCAAAAGTTGCTGGCCGAGGGCAGGCCGGTCTTCATCATCGGCGGCCATTACAGCATCACCGGCGAGCTGAGCTTTTACATTCCCGAAGCCCGCGCCGCCGTCCGCGACCAGCCGCTCGTCTTTTATCTTCATTCGACCAAGCCCGATAACCAGTTTTTCTTCTGGCCAAGCTACCTCGACCGCAAGGGCCAGAACGCCCTCTACGTCACCGAACTCGACTTCGTCAACGGCAAGCCCGGACCGCCGCCCCGCGAATTGGTCGACGAATTCGAGTCCGTGACCGATTTAGGCGAATTCAAGATTTCCTATCGTGGCCGTGTCGTTCATCGCCTCCAAATCTGTGAATGCCGCGGCCTGCGATAACCCTGCCGCGACTCATGCCTTCGCGCGCGCCTTTTCCGTGCGCGACTACGACCTCGCCGCCACCTTGAACTCCGGCCAG